>MTKX01031602.1_pt1 | contig 37963 bp, 34 predicted proteins | sample 1042771 | NCBI WGS metagenome assembly MTKX01 (sample SAMN06212183, study PRJNA360534) | anaerobic digester metagenome | biome: Wastewater treatment plant; material: sludge; isolation source: anaerobic digester fed with sludge from wastewater treatment plant | place: Denmark: WWTP Randers ...
CCCACTTTGAGAAGATGCTCTACGACAACGCCCAGCTCGCCCGCGTCTACCTCCACGCCTGGCAGGTGACCGGCAATGCGTTCTTCCGCACCATCGCCGAAGAGATCCTGGATTATGTCATGCGCGAGATGCTGGATCCCGACGGCGGCTTTTACTCTACTCAGGACGCCGACAGCGAGGGCGAGGAGGGCAAGTACTTTGTCTGGACCCCCGACGAGATCCGGGCCGTCCTGGGCGACGAGGCGGACGACTTTGTGCGGGCCTACGGCGTGACCGCCGGGGGTAACTTTGAGGGGAGGAACATCCTGGAGTTGGTGGGCAGCCTGGACGACCGGGAAGGCTTCGCCGCCGCCCGCCGCAAGCTCCTGGCCGCCCGCGGCCACCGGGTGGCGCCCACCAGGGACGACAAGGTCCTGGCGTCGTGGAATGGACTCATGCTGGCCGCCTTTGCCGAGGCGGCGCAGGCCCTGGAGCGCGACGACTACCGCCAGGTGGCCGAGCGCAACGCCACCTTCCTGCTCCACCACCTGATGACCGACGAGGGGCGGATGCTCCACACCTGGAAGGTGCGGGAGGACGACCTCTCCCCGGCCCTCTCTCAGGGGCAAAGGGAGGATGGCCAGGCCGCGGCCCTCCCCCAAGGGGAGAGGGAGAACGGGATCATCCGCTGGGAGGACGAGGGCGGCTCGCCGCCGGAGGCCATCCCCGTGCGCCGAGCCGAGGCGCGCATCAACGGCTTCCTGGAGGACTATAGCTATGTCATTGAGGGTCTGCTGGCCCTCTACCAGGTCGAGTTCGACCCCCGCTGGTACCAGGCTGCCCAGGACCTGGCCGACACGATGATCACCCATTTTCGCGCACCCGGCGGCGGCTTTTACGATACGAGCGACGACCACGAGGGGCTCATTGTGCGCCCGCGCGACATCCAGGACAATGCCACCCCGTCGGGCAACGCCATGGCCGCCACGGCCCTCCTCAAGCTGGCAGGGCTGGCCGTGGAGCCGCGGTATGTCGAGCTGGGCGAGGAGGCCATTGCCGGCGTGCAGTCATTCCTGGGCCAGTACCCCCTGGGTTTCGGGCAGTGGCTGGTGGCCCTGGACTATGCCCTCTCCCACCCGCGGGAGATTGCTATCGTCGGCGAGCCCGGCGCCCCCGACACCCGGGCTTTGCTGGAGGCCGCCACCGGCGGCTTTCGCCCCCACCAGGTCGTCGCCGTGGGCGCGCCCGGCCAGGAGGTCGCCGCAGTGCCGCTCCTCGCCGGCCGCCTGGCCGTGGACGGCCGTGCTGCCGCCTACGTCTGCGAGGACTTCTCCTGCCAGGCACCGGTGACAGAGCCCGAAGGACTAGGAGCCCTGTTGGAGCAGAGCGGTTAGTCGGTTCGCATTTGCGAATCCAGGCCGGCAGAGGAGGGAAGCATGAATTCCGATGATGACCTGATAACCGTTGAGAACGTAAATGTTCCGGGGAAAACCTCTCGCGTAAACGCCGCCAAATACCAGGCCATGAAGCGGGCTATGCTAGAGGTGCTGCCAAGAGAAGCGCCGGGGCTGACTCAAGATGAGATTCGCGAAGCGGTCATTGCCCACCTGCCGGATGACCTGTATCCACAGGGCGCCACAGCGGGATGGTGGGCCAAGACCGTTCAGCTAGACCTGGAGGCCAAAGGCACCGTCGTTCGCGAGGCTACAAGGCCCCTGCGCTGGCACCAGGTTTAGCACCGAAATATCTTCAAGAGGAACATCATGACCAGCGAGCAACAGACCCTATCCACTATCTACCAGGGATGGCACACCTACCAGGACATGCTCATCCGGGCCCTTGCGCCCCTGACCGCAGAGCAGCTCAGCTTGCGCGCCGCCCCTCGTCTCCGTTCAGTGGGCGAGGTCGTCGCCCACATCATCGGTGCCCGCGCCCGCTGGTTCCACCTGCTCATGGGCGAGGGCGGCGACGAGTTTGCCGCCCTGGGCCGTTGGGACGGCCGTGGCGCTCCGGCGAGAAGCGCCGCGGAGCTGGTCCAGGGGCTGGAAGCAACGTGGCGGGGAATGCACGCTGCCATAGACCGCTGGACCGCAGAGGAGTGGCAGCAGACGTGGCCGGGCGAGGACGAGAGCGAGCCCGAGGTCATCACCCGGCCGTGGGTCATCTATCATTTGCTCGAGCACGACCTCCATCATGGAGGAGAGGTTTCGATCACCCTCGGCGCCCATGGAGTGCCGGCAATCGAGTTGTGAGCCGCCGGGCCAGTTCTCACCGGACACAGCGACCGTGACCCGCACGCACTGCCAGTTCGTTGCCGGATTGCTCGTCCTCCTCGTCATCCTTTTGGCCGGCTGCGGCACGCCGGCGCCGGCAGTAACTGCTGTGACACCCACACCCGTGGTCGATGCGGTCTCCCCAGTAGCCGCCCTGGTCGAAGGGAGTGACGTTGAGGTGCCAGGCTCGTCACCGGCACCCAGGCCAACACAAACCCCGATCCACACGCCATGGCCGTCGTCCACGGCCTCGTCGACCCCCACAGCGACCCCGACTGTAGCGCCGTCGCATACTGCTACTCCAACGGCCACTCCGACACCAACACCACAGCATACCCTGGCCATTGACTACATGCGCCGGCAGACGTATCCAGGCAGCGAGATCGCCATTGAAGAGGAGCTTGAGCCCGGGGCCAACTACGACCGCTACATCGCCTCCTACCAGTCCGAAGGACTAACGATCTATGCGCTGCTGACTGTACCGCGAGGTCAGAAACCGCAAAATGGCTGGCCCGTCATTGTCTTTAATCATGGCTACATCCTTCCTGGGCAATACCGCACTACCGAGCGCTACAGGGGAACCGGTTGAGCTGTTTATGTACAAAGACGACAACCACAACATCTCGGCCAGCTTTGCGGTAGCAATGGCGCGTTCGGTCCGGTTCTTTGACGCCTATGTCAAAGGAGAATAGCCATTACCGCTCAAATCACCCTCGTAGTTTGTCCATCACCTTGAACATAAACTGTACGCATTTCTTTTGCCAGGCTACGTGATTAAAGCTTCCAATCACGTACGCGTTCAGTTCCGGATGGTAGAACATATACGCTCCTGTCGCCCCCAGTACGCCCCAGGACCTGTACCTGGCAGGAACGAGCAGCGGAATGGTTCGTACTTGCCAGATGCCGTAACCGTAATCAAATACGGACATAAGCCTGGCCTTGTCGCTTTTCATGACGTCGAGTGTTTCTTTCGAGACCAGTTGATGGCCAACTAACGCTTTCATGAAGAGCAGGAGGTCTTCCAATGGTGCCACCACACCACCGCCGGCATAGTCAATGCCGGCAAACCCTTTGAGATCATTCAGGCGGGTTTGACCGATATAGAAACCGGCAACCGGCTGCGGAGAGGCCTCTTCAGGTTCGGAGCAGTGAAGCATATAGGCATGTTTCATCCCGACAGGATCGAAAATCAGTTTCTTCAGCACGGCATGGAACGGCTCTCCGCATACCTTCTCTACGATTAAACCCAGCAGGTGGTAGTTGGTATCGGTGTAATACGCTTTCTTGCCCGGCACAGCCTGGGGCGTCAGATTCCTTTTTGCCCATTCGACCGCTTCTCGCGGACCAATGTCAAAGCTGTGGTCGGCGAGCAGCTTGTCGAACAAGGGATAAAAGTTGTCCGGCAGCCCGGACGTTTGATTCACAAGGTGCCGGATCTGAAGATCGGAGGAGTAGTCTCTTCCCTTATAGACATGCAGGCCATCCATTAATCCGGAGTCGAGGTAGCGGCTGATGCCATCCTCAAACGACAGTAGTCCCTTTTCGTGGAGCATGCTGACAATAGTGGAGGTAAATAGCTTGCCGACACTGGCCATGTAATTGGGCTGCTCCGGGGTCGGTTTGCCATTTTCTCCCGCACCCTCTGCCAGGTTGACGTGCAGTCCCGTCTTGTCCGAGTGCACGAGCAAATAGGCATTCCGAACCTTCGGGTCTTTGCGTACCTGGCTCCGAAATAAGACTTCGATCGGCGAGATTTCTGCGTTGTGGTTCATCGAATGTCCTTATCCTGCTGTGAATGATGTGCACCTAACGGCAGGCATCAGGCGCCGGGCTGGTAAGCGTTCCTTCAGAAAGAGAAGCAGCCGCCCAGCTTAGGTACGCTCCAATTTCTCCACCGTTCTCTCATTCCGCACGTTGCCGGTGTTCAGCGTGCTCGCTGGCTCGAAGAGTAGGACATGCACTTCGTGCTCTGCAATCGGCTGGTGCTCCACTCCGCGCGGCACGATAAAGAACTCCCCTTCATTGATGACGACGTCGCTTTCCCGCAGCCGCATGAGCAGCGTGCCCTTGAGGACGAGGAACAACTCATCTTCGTGCTCATGATGGTGCCGGACGAATTCGCCCTGCATCTTGGCCAGCTTCACGTGCTGCCCGTTGAGCTCGCCCACGATGCGGGGGCTCCAATGCTCCGAAAACTGTGTGAGCGTTGCCTTCAAATTGACCTTTTGCATGGCGCCATTCTCTCTTGCCAGGGATTCTTATCGGGCTAATGCAAGGGTTGACTCATGTTCAATGCCGACTATAATATCTGTAATCGGTGAGCAATCTGGCAAGTCCGGCGGCGACGACATTATGCACCGGAATTTCTCATTTGTCAAAGGGAAGAGCCGTCCCGTGGAAAAGCACCGTCCCAAGAAACTGTTGGATCAAGTCCGTGCCCTTTGAGGGATTCGAGTTTCAAGTGCCGCGCCTGAATGACATGCTTGAGTTCGTACAAGGAGGGACTGCCATGGCAAACACATTCGATTGGATCGAGATACGGACGAACAACATGGAGGCAACCGCTGCTTTCTACGAGTCGTTGTTCGGCTGGAAAACGACCGACAGGGAAACGGCAGATGGATCTGACGTCTGGATTTTTGACACGGGAAGCGAGCCCCGCATCCAGAACCTCCGGAGGGGCGGCATCTGGCTCAGGCCCGAGGGAGAACGGCTCGGCTTTGTCGTCTATGTCCTGGTGGATGACATCGAGGCAACGCTGGAGCAGGTAAAAAGGCTCGGAGGCGAGGTAGTCGGACTCAGGATTCCGGTAGGCGCCGGTCATGCGGCCTACTTTGCTGATCCGAGCGGCAACCTGGTCGCCCTCTATGAGGAGAGAAAACCCGGATAGAGCCGCTTCCTCTACGCCTAAATGCCATCTCCCTGGGTTCGCGAAAAATTCACCCTTGCGCAGGACGGACTCTTGTGGTATACTGGGCTCGCCTTGGCACCTGCACCGCGGCGGGGTCGAGCCTCGGGCTGAGAAGAGCCCCGAGGCTTTTATTTTCCCACGAGTTTGGAAGAAATCGAGAGTTGATGCAGCAAGTGGCGAACAACGAGCGCCACGTGCTGCGTGCTGCTTGGGCAGCGACCCTTGCCGCCCGGGCGGCTTGCGTCTTGAAAGGGGGCAGGTACGATTACAATGCGTGTGGCGAGGACAAGTTCGTCCTTCTGTGCTAGTGTTGTAAGAGACGACGTGCATCGCGTCGAAATCTCACGCACGCACAGCACGCCTGCCCTGAATCTGTGAGCCCCACGCTCACTTCGAGAGAATGGAGACCATGACCAAATCCCTTACACTCCTTCAGATCAACGACACCCACGCCTACCTTGACCTGCACCCCGAGCTGTTCTGGACGGCCAGGGGGGCCGACTATCGCCCGGCCGGCGGCTACGGCCGGCTGGCAGCCCTCGTGCGCCAGGTGCGCCAGGAACGGCCGGGCCGCGTTCTCGTCTTTGACGGCGGCGACACCATTCACGGCACCTATCCCGCGGTCCAGACCAAAGGCCAGGCCCTGGTGCCCATCCTCCAGGCGATGGACATGAACGGCATGACGGCCCACTGGGACTTTGCCTACGGGCCACAGCGCCTGCACGAGGTCGCGCGCCAACTGCCCTATCCCATGCTGGCCGCCAACGCCTACGACAAAACGACGGGCGAGCGCCCCTTCCCTGCCACCACGGCCTGCGAAATGGGCGGGCTGCGGGTGGGTGTCGTCGGCCTTGCGGCGACCATCGTCGACAAGACGATGCCGCCCCACTTTAGCGAGGGACTGCGCCTCACGCTGGGCAACGAGGAGCTGCCCGGCGAGATCGCCCGGCTGCGAGAGCAGGAAGGCGCAGACCTCATCGTAGTCATCACGCACCTGGGCTACGCCCAGGACCTGAAGCTCGCCGGGGAAGTGAGCGGCATCGACGTGCTCCTGAGCGCCCACACCCACAACCGGGTGCGCCGGCCGGCAAAGGTGGGAGAGACCCTCGTCATCCAATCGGGCTGCCACGGCTCGTTCCTGGGGCGGCTCGACCTGGAGGTCGAAAACGGCCGCGTGGTCGACTACCGCCACGAGCTGCGCGTTGTGGGTCCAGAGATCGAGCCTGACCCAGGGGTGCAGGCCCTGGTCGACGAGGCACTGGCCCCCCATCGCCAGGAGTTGAGCCAGGTGGTGGGCCACACGACCACAGGCTTGAACCGGAACACCGTCCTGGAAGCGACCATGGATAACCTCTTGCTCCAGGCCCTCCTGGAGGCCACGGGCGCCGAGGTGGCCTTTTCCAATGGATGGCGCTACGGCGCCCCCATCCCGCCCGGGCCCATCACCCTGAACGATCTGTGGAACATCATCCCAGTCAATCCGCCGGTGTCGGTCACCACCATGACCGGCGACGAGATGTGGACCATGATAGAGGAAAACCTGGAGCACACCTTTGCCCGCGATCCCTACGAGCAAATGGGTGGTTATGTGAAGCGGGCGCTGGGCATCAAGGCCTACGTGAAGCTGGAGAACCCCGCCGGGGAACGCCTTCAGGAGCTGTTCGTCGCGGGCAAGCCACTGGAGCGCGATGGGAGCTACCGCGCGGCCTTTGTGACCGAGCAGGGCGTGCCCCAGAAGTATGGCACGGACCGCCAGAAACTGGACGTGGATGCCATCACCGCCCTACGCCGCTATCTGCGGGCACACGATCCCGCGGAAGCCGAGCTGCGAGGAACGGTGGTGGTCGTATGAGGGGGAAGGTATGACCCATACGCGTCCCTGGCTCGTCCTGGGCATCCTCGTCCTCCTCGCCGCCCTGCTGGCCGGCTGCGGAACGACGCCGGCGCCGGCTGCGACCGCTACCGTCGCGGCGCTACCGGCGACCGCCACTGCGCCGCCGCCCACGGGCGGGCCACCCGAACCGGGCCCCATCTCCGGCAATCCCTTCACCGCCCTGCTGGGACCGGTCACAGCCCCGCCCGGCTGGACGGTGGAGCCGTGCGAGGGGCTGGGTCCCTTTCTGTGCGTCTCCACGGGCGATGCCTTCCCGGGCAGCGTGGAGCTGCTCCACTATACCCTCGACCAGCGCCAGGACGTGTACAACTGGATGATGGACGCCGGCCTGGAGCCGGGCCGGCCCATCGACATGGACGACCCGGAGCAGACCCGCCGCGCCAGGGAGGTGCTCCATGCCCTTCGGACCGATCACATGGGCGTCGTCGAGGAGGACCGGGGCATTACCTACCCCGCGGGCAGGTCCTTTGTCCTTCTGGACCCGGAAGAGGTCCTGGTGGGCCGGCTGCCGGGGTTGTTCTACGGCTTTGCCGGCGTGGACGAGGATGGGCAGACCTACGAGCGCTGGCTGACGTACGCCGCCCTCGACGGCCAGAATCTCTACATCCTGACCGCCTTTTACGACCCGAGCGATACCCCTGGCTCGCTGCCGAGCGACGAGGCGTTGCTGGCCTTTGCGCCCCACCTGCGCGACATTGTCGCGGGGCTGAGGCTGCCCGAGACATAAACCAGACAGGAGGAACAAATGGACCAACTGATTTCACCTGCCGAGCTCGCCGACGCGCTCTCCAGCCCAAACCCACCGGTGGTCATCGACGTCCGCAGCAAAGAGGCCTATCGCGCCGGCCACATCCCCGGTGCCCGGCACATCCCCGGCGACAGACTGGAAGCATCCCTGGACCAGATCCCCAGGGACAGGCCCGTCGTCACCTACTGAAGCATGAGGCACCGCGGCCAGTCTGGCAGCGAGCGCGCCGCAACACTGCTCCAGGAAAGGGGATACGATGCCAGAGCGCTGGATGGCGGGTTCCCGGCGTGGAAGTCAGCCGGGCACCCCGTCGCTATACCGGAAGCCGGGGGATGAGGACCATCGCTCGAACCCGGATCGTCGCCGCCGCATAGGACGCCCAGAGGTCCAGCGGGAGATCGAGCCGACAGGATCGCCAGAGACCGGAGATCGATGGCAGCGCCGCCTACAACAGATAGCCGGAGGAGCACGACGGGCAGGGCTCTTTGCCCTGGGCGTGTTGGCCACCCTCGTCGCGCTCCTGCTCTACAACGCCTTCACACCTCGCACCCCCCAACTCACCGTTAACCAGGTAACCGACTCGATTGCCCAGGCCCTGGCGTCGGCGACGCCACCGCCGGCCTTTTCGTCGCGTGTGTACCAGATCATCCAACCCTCCCTCGTCCTCATCCAGACGGAAACCCTTGACGAGAACGAGGAGCCCGGGCATGGCCTGGGCAGCGGCGTGGTCATCAATGCGGCCGGCGAGATCCTCACCAGTCTCCACGTCGTCGACGACACCACCAAGATCGAGGTCGCCTTTGCCGACGGCACCCAATCCGACGCCATCGTGATCGCCCAGGAGCCCGACAACGATATCGCCGTCCTGCGCGCGCTCACGCCGCCGAGCCTCGTCGTGCCCGCCGTCCTGGGCAACCCCAACGCCATGCGCGTTGGCGACGAGGTATATCCCGTGGGTAATCCCTTCGGCCTGTATGGCTCCATGACCGCCGGCGTCATCTCAGGCTTTGAGCGCTCCTTCCGGCCGCCCGACAGCGACCGGCGGTTGGAGGGCCTGATCCAGATCGACGCCGCGGTGAACCCGGGCAACTCGGGGGGACCGCTGCTCAACCGCAACGGGCAGGTCGTCGGCATCGTCGTCGGCATCGCCAACCCAACCGACCAGAAAGTCTTTATCGGCATCGGATTCGCCGTGCCCATCAACGTAGCAGCCGGAGCGGCCGGCCTGCCACCGCACTGAGCGCCGGTCACCAACGATAAATGAGCGCCGGGCGGCAGCCTGCGAGTCAAGGCTCGCGAACCGCCGTCGGCCAGGCATTGAGGAGACAGTTTATGCAAGAACGAACACATTCGGACAATGGGCGGCCCATGGAGCGCGTCCTCTACGAAGTCAAGAAGGTGATCGTCGGGCAGGATCACCTCCTGGAGCGGCTCGTCGTCGCCCTGCTTGCCGGCGGGCACATCCTCGTCGAGGGCGTGCCGGGCCTGGCCAAGACCATGGCCATCAAGACCCTGGCCGAGGCCATCGGCGGCGAGTTCAAGCGCATCCAGTTCACCCCCGACCTCGTCCCCGCCGACCTGGTGGGTACGCGCATCTATAACCAGAAGACGGGCGAGTTCAACACCTCCCTCGGGCCGGTATTCACCAACCTGCTCCTGGCCGACGAGATCAATCGCGCCCCGGCCAAGGTGCAAAGCGCCCTGCTGGAGGTGATGCAAGAACGGCAGGTGACCATCGGCCGCGAGACCTTGAGCGTGCCGGATCCCTTCCTCGTCCTCGCCACCCAGAACCCCATCGAGACCGAGGGCACCTATCCCCTGCCCGAGGCCCAGGTGGACCGCTTCATGTTAAAGGTGCTCGTCGGCTACCCCGACGCCACGGAAGAGTTTGTCATCGTCGAGCGGATGACGGGCGCGCTTCAGCCCGTGCAAAAGGTGCTGACCACCGACCAGCTCAAGGTCTGGCAGCGAGAGGCCGCCCGCGTTTACGTCGATCCCGTCCTCATCGAATACGCCGTGCGCATGGTGACCGCCACCCGCAGCCCGGGGGACTATGGCCTCAAGGAGCTGGAGCACTATGTCCTGTTCGGCGCCAGCCCACGGGCCTCCATCAACCTCATCCTCACCGCCCGAGCCCTCGCCTTCCTGCGCGGCCGCGGCTACGCCCTGCCCCAGGACATCCTGGACATGGCCCACGACGTCATACGCCATCGCCTGGTGCTGTCGTACGAGGCGCTCTCGGACGAGGTGACCAGCGACGACCTGCTGAACGAAATCCTGGATCGCATCCCCATCCCGGAGGTGCCCTTACGTGAGTATACAAACGTCCGGGTCCCGGCCTGACGGGGCCCTGCCGGATCGCATTTTGCAGCGCCTCGACTGGACCGTCGTCCGCCGGCTGGACGGCCTGCTGCAAGGCGACTATCGCAGCCTCTTTTACGGCTATGGCGTCGATTTCGCCGACCTGCGCGAGTACCAGCCGGGCGACGACGTGCGCACCATCGACTGGAACGTCACCGCGCGCATGAACGCGCCCTACATCCGCCAGTACGTCCCGGAGCGCGAGATCACGGCCTGGTTCCTCCTCGACCTGACCCCCTCCATGGACTTTGGCACCGTCGACGCCCAGCGCCTCAAGCGCACGGTCCTCGTCGATTTCGTCGCCACCCTGGCCCGGCTTCTGACGCGCAACGGCAACCGCGTCGGCGCCATCCTGTTTGGAAACCGCATCGAGCGCACGATCCCGGCCCGGGGCGGGCGGATCCAGGTGCTGCGCCTGGTCAACGATCTCCTCAAGCAGCCGCCCGTGCAGCGCGCGCCCCTGACCGACCTGACGCCCCTTCTGACCGGCGCGCTGCACGCCATCAAGAAGCGGTCCCTGGTGTTCATCCTGTCGGATTTTATCAGTGCGGCGGGTTGGGAGCGGCCCCTCAAGCTGCTGGGCCGCCGCCACGAGGTCCTGGCCATCCGCCTGTGGGATCCCCGCGAGAGGGACCTGCCCGACGTCGGCCCCATGATCGTGGAGGATGCCGAGACGGGCGAGCAGCTTTACGTTAACACCCACGATCCGCGGTTCCGCCGGCGCTTCCACGAGGCGGTGCGCCTCCGCGAGGCGGCGCTGGCCGAGGCCTTCAAGGGCGCCGGCGTTGACGCGCTGTCCCTCTCCACCGACGAGGACCTGGTACGCGCCATCGTCCGGTTCGCGGCCCTGCGCCGCCAGCGCCGGAGGTCAGGGAGGTAGCCATGTCCTTCATGTGGCCCACAATGTTGCTCTCGCTGCTGGCCATGCCGCTCTTTGTCGTGGCCTACCTCTGGATCGTGCGGCGGCGACGCCGGTTGGCCGCCGGCCTGGCCGGGCTGGGGCTCGGGCAGGAGGGCGGCCCGCGCCAGTACATCCCGGCGGCCATCTTGATGGCCGGCCTCACCCTCCTCCTGATCGCTCTGGCGCGCCCCCAGGCGGTCGTCAGCCTGCCGCGCATCGAGGGCACGGTCATCCTGGCCTTTGACGTATCGGGCAGCATGGCCGCCAGCGACCCGGAGTTTGCCGGGCAGGCCGGCGGTGCGGGCACGCGCCTGGAAGCGGCCAAGGCCGCCGCCATGCGCTTCCTGGAGCACCAACCAGACGGCGTGCAGGTGGGCGTCGTCGCCTTTTCCGACAACGGCTTTACGGTGCAGGCCCCCACCGACGACCCGGAGGCCATCCTGAACACCATCAGCCGCCTGGCGCCCGAGAGCGGCACCTCGGTCGCCAACGGCATCCTCGCCGCCCTCAACCTGCTGGCCACCCGGAACAGCCAGCCAACGCCCCACCTCTACACCGACCGGACGCCGGCGCCGCCTTCTGCCGGCGCCACCCCCGCCCCGCTTTCCGCCGGGCCCGCAGGGATACGGACGCCGGCCGTCATCCTGCTCCTGACAGATGGCGAGAACAACGAGGACCCCGACCCCCTGGAGGCCGCCCAGATTGCTGCCGACCGTGGGGTACGCATCTACACCGTCGGCATCGGCAGCGCGGCCGGCACCACGCTGGAGGTCAACGGCTTTGTCGTCCACACCCGGCTCGACGAGGAGACGCTGCGGCAGATCGCTCAGCGCACCGGGGGCGAATACCTGAACGCCGGCGACGAAAGTGAGCTGCGCACCATCCTGGACAAAGTTGACCTTCAGTTGGCCGTCAGGCCGCAAGAGATGGAGGTCACGTCCCTCTTTGCCGGGGCCAGCATCCTCGCCCTCCTCGCCGGCGCCGGCCTCTCGCTCCTGTGGTTCAGTCGCGTACCGTGACGTTGGGATGGGTCGTTTTGGTAGAAAGGGTACTGGGAGGTAGTAGATGGCTTTGCTTTGGCCGGGTTTCACCCTGTTACTGGGGCTGATCCCCCTTATGGTCGCAGTCTACGTCTGGATGATGCGGCGCCGGCGACGATTTGTCGTGCGCTATTCCAGCCTGGCACTGATCCGCGAGGCCCTGCCTCGCCAGTCGCGGGTACGGCGCCACGTGCCCTTTGTCCTCTTGCTCCTGGCCCTGGCCAGCCTGGTGGTCGCCTTCGCGCGCCCCGTGACCGTCGTGGCCGTGCCCGCCGGCCAGGCCAACATCATGCTCGCCATCGACGTCTCAAGGAGCATGTGCTCCACCGACATCTCGCCCAATCGCCTGGAGACCGCCAAGTCGGCCGCGCTGTCGTTCATTCAACGCCAGGAACGCAACACCCAGATCGGCATCGTCGCCTTTGCCGGCTACGCCGAGCTGCTCCAGGCGCCCACCAACGACCAGGAAGTCCTGGAGGACGTCGTCCGGAGCCTCATCACGGGCCGCAGGACGGCCATCGGCAGCGGCATCCAGCGAGCGCTGTCAGCCCTGGCCGAAATCGATCCCTCCGTGGCGCCCCTGCCCACCCGCGGGCTCCCCGAGGCCGAGCCCACGCCGGTGCCCCGTGGCGCCTACGCCCCGTCCATCATCGTCCTGCTCACCGACGGCGCCAGCAATCAGGGCTCGCCGCCCATCGTCGCCGCGCAGCAGGCCGCCGACCGGGGCGTGCGCATCTATACCATCGGCTACGGCACCGAGCGCGGCGGCGTGATGGATTGCTCCGGGACGTTCAGCGGCTATGATTCGTGGGGCGGCGGCTGGGGCGGCGGCGGGGGCGGGTTTCGCCGCGGCATCGACGAGGCAACTCTGCAAGAGGTTGCCGACATGACCGCTGGCACCTACTATGCCGCCGAGAGCGCCAGCGAGCTGCAGGAGGTTTTTCGCAACCTGCCCACCCACCTGATCACCCGGCACGAGACCACCGAGGTCAGCTTTGCCTTCACGGCCGCCGGCGCGGTCCTGGCCGCCCTGGCGCTCCTCCTGGCGGCCCTGTGGCATCCGCTGCCCTGAGAAGTGCCATGCACCAACGGCAGGTGCAAGGCACTGCTTCCATAGCCACTTGGTCCCCGACAGAAAGATAGGGAGATGAAAGAGCTAAACACCTTCCAGGAGTATTTTGTAACCGAGTTCTACGACGACTATCGCGAGGGGCTGTTGAGCCGGCGGTCCTTTATCCGGCGCGTGGCCCTCATCACCGGCAGCATGGCCGCCACGGCCGCCACCATGACCGCCCTGGGCTGCGCGCACTCGGAGCTGCCGGCACCCACCGAGGCAGTGCTGCCCGCGGCATCGGCGCCGGCGGCGACGGCCGCCCCGGCCACGGGACAGGCGACAACCGCACCCGCCGCCAGCCTCGAACCCGTCCCTGGCGCCCGGAGCCCCCTGTCCGTGCCGGAAGGCGATCCGGTGGTCGTGGCCCGGTGGGTTACCCTCGAGTCGCAGGGCGACGAACTGGTCGCCTACCTGGCGCGGCCGGCTGCCGAAGGCGAGTTCCCGGCCGTGATGGTCTGCCACGAGAACCGGGGCCTGACACCCCACATCCGCGACGTGGCCCGCCGCCTCGCCCAGGCCGGCTACGTGGCCCTGGCCGTCGACCTCCTCTCGCGCGAAGGCGGCACCGACGCCGTGGATTCGGACCAGGCGCCGGCCCTTCTGAGCGGCGCGCCCGCCGAACGCCACGTCGCCGACTTTGCCGCGGCGCTCGCCTACCTGCAGTCCCTGGATTATGTGAAGAGCGAGGGCATCGGAATGACCGGCTTTTGCTTTGGCGGGGGCATCACCTGGCGCTGCGCCGTGGCCCTGCCCGAGCTCAAGGCGGCCGTGGCCTTCTATGGCCCCGCACCCGACCTGGCACAGGTGCCCAACATCAGGGCGGCCGTCTTGGGCGTGTATGCCGAGCTCGACAACCGCATCACGTCCGGCAAGGACGCCCTGGAGCAGGCCCTGGCCGACGCCGGCATCACCCACCAAATGAAGGTCTATCCCGGCGTCAACCACGCCTTTCACAACGACACCGGCCAGCGCTACGACGAGGCCCAGGCAATCCAGGCTGGCAGGATACCCTGGCCTGGTTCGAGGCGCACCTCTAGAAGCGGCTTCTCAACCCCCTGCGGCCGCCATCTCCCTGCCCAGCCGCACCGCCTCTCGCACCAGCAGCTCGAAATCCTCGCGGCGACTGCGATGGTTGGTGATGGCCACCCGCAGCCCGGCCTTGCCGCCGATGAGCACGTTGGAGGGCACGGCAATGCCCCGTTCCTGGATCTCGGCCAGCAGCTCGGCGTTGAGGGCGCTGAGCTGCGCCTCGTCCAGGCCGGGGGCAACGTAGCGGAAGCAGACGATGTTGAGGGGCGCGGGAGCCAGGCGCTCTAGCTCGGGCTCCCGGTCCACAAGGTCCGCCAGGGTGCGGGCCTGGTCCACGTTCTGTTGGATCAGCCGGCGAAAGGCGTCGATGCCGTGGGCCTTGATCGACATCCACACCTTGAGCGCGCGAAAGCCGCGGGAGAGCTGGGGGCCGTATTCCGTCCACCACGTGGACCCACCGGCCAGGCCGCGACCGGTGCCGTGGGCCAGGTAATCGGGCACCAGGGAAAAGGCGCGGCGGTGCTCCTCCTCGCTGTGCACCAGGATGCAGCCCGCCTCGTAGGGCATGTACAGCCACTTGTGCAGGTCAAAGGCCACCGAGTCGGCCTGCTCCATGCCGCGCACCAGGGGCCGCAGGTCTGGCGCCAGGGCGGCCAGGGCGCCAAAGGCGCCGTCCACGTGGAACCACATGGCCTCCCGCCGGCAGAGGTCCGCCAGGCGCTCCAGGTCGTCAAAGGCGCCCGTGTTGACCGTACCGGCGCAGCCCACGACACAAAACGGATAGGCGCCCGCCGCCCGGTCGGCGGCGATGGCCGACTCCAGGGCGTCCACGTCCATCTCAAAGCCGGCGTTCACCGGGATCAACCGCAGGGCCTCGCTGCCCAGGCCCAGCAGCTCGGTCGCCTTTTGCACCGAGCTGTGCACCTCGCGCGAGGCATAGAGGACCATGGGCCGCGGCGAGGCGCACAGCCCCCTGCGCCGCAGGTCATACTCCGCGCGCACGTTGCGCGCGACGGCCAGGCCCAGGACGTTGGCCATGGAGCCGCCGTCGACCAGTAGACCGCTGGCCTCTGGGGGATAGCCCAGCATCTCCTTGCACCAGTCCAGCACCTGGGCCTCCACATAGTTCGCCCCCTGTTCGGGCCCCGCGACGTTGGGGTTCATCGCCGCGGCCAGCATCTCGGCCATGGTCGACAGGGGTGAACCGGTGCCAATGACCCAGCCCCAGAAGCGGGGATGGATGTTGCCCAGGGGATAGGGCAGGACCTGCTCCAGGAAGTCCTGGTAGGCCTGTTCCGCGCCCTGGGGCCCGGCCGGCAGCGGCTCTCGAAACCGCCGCCGCACTGCCTCGGGGACGGGCTGCCAGGCCGGCCGCTCCCGCACCGTCTCCAGGTAGGTCAGCGCGTCGTCAACCATGCGATGGGCCAACTGGCGAAACGCCTGCCAGTCCTCCGGGTCCAGGGTCTCTTCCGGCACGCCGCTCCGGTCTTCCATGGTCATGGTCTCCCTCCGAGCAAAGGTGGTACAGCCGGCCCATTATACATGCTTGGACGGTTGTCGTCAAACAGATAATATAAATCTTTTACCGGCGGTTGCCCGGACGGCCCACCTGTGCTAGAATCCAGGCAACCTGTTCCCGGAGGGAAAGCCCATGACGTCCTCGCGAATCAAGGATCCCAGACTCGCCGCAGAGATCGACGAGGCCGAGCTCGACTGGCTGCGCCACGTCACGCCCATCACCCAGCACTACTGCCGCGAGATCGGCCGGCGGGACTATCGCGGCAAGAAGCTGGCCTGCTGGATGCACATCCGCCACAACAATCTGCTGATGTTTCTCGCCCTGGCCGAGAGCGGCGCCGAGATCGTCCTGGGGGCATGCAACGTCGACAGCACCGACGACGCCGCGGCCGCCTACCTCGCCGCCCACGGGATCACCGTGTATGGCTGGCACCGCATGAGCCGGGAGGACTACCAGCGGCACATGGAGCTGGTGCGCGCCTTTGACGCCGATTACCTGTGCGACATGGGCGGCGAGCTGAGCGCCGCCTACCGCGACCGCACCCCGCCGGTCAGGGGCGCGCTGGAAGCCACCACCAGCAGCCTGCACGTCCTGAGGGACCTCGATGTGCCCTTCCCCGTGTTCGACTGGAACAGCATCCCCCTCAAGGAGCACTTTCACAATCGCTTTCACGTCGGCGACCAGGTGTGGCCCGTCTTCAGCGAGGTCACTTCCATGAGCCTCTTTGGCCGCACCGTGCTCGTCGTGGGCTACGGACCGGTGGGCAAGGGCATCGCCGAGCGGGCGCGGGACCTGGGGGCGGTGGTCCACGTCGTGGACCTGGACCCCATCCGTCTCCTCGATGCCCGGCACCACGGCTGCACGCCCGTCAGCCTGGCCGACGGCCTGGCCCGCTGCGAGATCGTGGTCACGGCCACGGGTGTGGAGGGCGTGTTGGGCGCGGAAGCCCTGCGCCAGGTGCGGCCGGGCGCCATCCTGTTCAACGCCGGCCACTCGAACCGCGAGATCGACATCGACTGGCTTTACCGCCAGCCCCTCCGGCGCATGAAGGATCACGTCGAGCGGTTCGACCTGGACGGCACGCACCTGTACCTGCTGGCCCGGGGCAGCCTGCTGAACCTGGCCGCCGGCGCCCGGACAACGGGCGCCGACCTGTTCGACCCCTACACGGCCGTCATGCTGCGGGGCATTGCCTGGCTCTTTGACGGCGGCGCCGACGGCGCGCCGGCGGGGGTGCGGCCCTTCCCCGCCGAGTTGGAGCGGGAGATTGCGCGGCTGGCGGTGGGGCTGTAGGAAGCGCAGGCTGTAGACTCCCTGCTACGTCTGGCCCTGCATGGGCACCGCCCTTTATTGCGCGTTGTCGGAGGCAAGGCCAGAATTGCTTTATTCCATGCGATCGGCTATACTTGTTTTTCGTGCCGGCAAGCCGCCGGCACGCGAACAAAATCGAGGGCCGAGAGTGCGACTTGGCTCGATAAAGCCAAGGAGTACTTGTGAGCTTTCAACAATTTACGCTAGACCCGCGCATCGTCGCGGGCATCCGGGCCGTGGGATACACCACGCCCACCCCCATTCAGCAGCAGGCCATCCCCGTCGCGCTCCAGGGACGCGACGTCCTGGGCCTGGCGCAAACCGGCACCGGCAAGACGGCCGCCTTTGTCTTGCCCATCCTGAACAGGCTGGTTAAAAGCCCGGCGCGCCGCGTGCGCGCCCTCATCGTGGCGCCCACGCGCGAGCTGGCGGAACAAACCCACGAAGCGATCACCCACCTGGGTCGCAACACCAGGCTGCGCAGCGTCACCGTCTATGGTGGCGTGAGCAAGGGCAACCAGGTCGCCGCCCTGCGCCGTGGCGCCGACATCGTCGTCGCCTGCCCTGGCCGCCTGCTGGACCTGCTCGGCGAGGGGAGCATCGACCTGTCGGGCATCGAAGTGCTGGTCCTGGACGAGGCCGATCGCATGTGCGACATGGGCTTCCTGCCCGACGTCCGGCGCATCCTCAAGGTGCTGCCCACCCGGCGCCAGACGCTCTTTTTCGCGGCCACCATGCCCGACGACATTCGCAAGCTGGCCGACGACATTCTTCGTGACCCGGTCACCGTGCAGATCGGCATCATCGCCCCCGCAGCGACCGTGTCCCACGCCCTCTATCCTGTGACCGATGGGCTCAAGAAATCGCTCTTGCTGGCCATGCTGCGCCAGCCGCACATGGAGCGCGTCCTGATTTTTACGCGGACAAAACACCGCGCCCGCAGCCTGGCCCGTGACCTGGTGAAACAGGGCCACGCCGCCGCGGCCCTGCAGGGCAATATGTCGCAGAACGCCCGCCAGGCAGCCCTCAACGGCTTTCGCGACGGCACCTACCCCATCCTCGTCGCCACCGACGTCGCCGCGCGGGGCATCGACGTCCTGGAGATCACCCACGTCATCAACTTTGACATGCCCGACACGGTGGACGCCTACACCCACCGCATCGGCCGCACGGGACGGGCCGACCTCACCGGCCAGGCCTACTCCTTTGCCTCGCCGAAGGACGAGGGTATGGTGCGCGACATCGAGAAGGTGCTGGGCGCCCGCATCGAGCGGCTGCGACTGCCGGGCTTTGACTACGGCGGCTTTTCGCCGCAGCAGCAGCCCCAGGCAAGGCCCGCACAGCCGGCAGCTCCCCGCCCGCAGGGGAACAGGGCAGGGTCCCGGCCCGGGCGCGGCCGGCAGCAGCGCAGGAGCCGCCCCGCCTGGTAGCAGCGGCACTCGCATCACAACAAAAACCACGGAGGCACGGCGGCCACAGAGCATTCAGGACGGTGATATCCCGGCTGCCCTCTGGCCTCTGCGCCTCCGTGGCGAGCCTTCAAGCCCCGCTCATTGCCTCCGGTTGGCCTCCACCACCGCCCCGACGACGGTGCCGATAGCCGCGCCGACGATCAGTCCCCACACCAGGTTGTCGAGCATCAGTCCGAAAATCAGGCCAATCGCGGCTCCGATACCGATGAGGGAGCCCATGCCCACGAACGCCGCCGGCGGCTGGCGCTGAGGCTCCGGCGTGCCGCCCGGAGGGCGGGTCTCTTTCGATTCTGGGGGCGATGGTTCCATGATCGCTTCCTTTCAAGATTGCAGCGCCATGACGATGGCGCGAGTTTCATCTACCACTCGTGAGAGTGCTCTTTCTTCGATCGTGCCCTGGCTCCGTCCGCGCCTGGCCGTCAGGTCATCCCTCCTTTACGCCGGTGCATCTACCGGCAAGCGGAACCTGGTCACCACGTCGTCCATGGACTCCTTGTCCGACAGCACCAGCAGCGTGTCGCCGGCCTGGATGACCGTTCCCCCGCTGGGCAGGACGAAATCGTTCTCCCTGGCGATGAGGATGACCAGGAACTCGTCTGGCAACCCCAGCTCGACGATGGGCTTGCCCTCCATGGGCGAGTCCGGCGGCACGGGAAGCTCCTTGAGCTCGCTCTTGAAGCCGCCCATGGGCGTGTACTCGATGGGATAGATGCGCTTGGGCACCATGGGCGCGTCCAGCCCCAACCACCGGGCCACGAGGGGGATGGAGGTCCCCTGCAACAGGACAGAGGTCAGCACCACAAAAAAGATCACGTTGAATATCAGGTCGGCCTGCGGGATCCTGTTCAGCAGGGGAAAGGTCGCCAGGATGATGGGCACCGCCCCCCGCAGCCCGACCCACGAGACAAAGGTCTTGGCCCGCGAACCAAAAGGGCTGAACATCAAGCCGGCAAACGTGCCCAGGGGCCGGGCGACCAGCATAAGGCAGCCGGCCACGAGCAGGCTGACCCCGGCAATGGGCACCAACCTTGAAGGAAAGACGAGGAGACCCAACGTCAGGAACATGGCGATCTGCATCAGCCAGGCCAGCCCGTCGTTAAAGCGCACCAGGCTGCGCTTGTGGATGAAATCGTAGTGGCCCAGGACGAGCCCGGCCAGGTAGACGGCCAGGAACCCGCTGCCGCCGATGAGGTCCGTCAGCCCGAAGGTCAGGAAGACGAGGGCCAGGATCAGGACCGGATAGAGGCCCTCGTAGCCCAGCTTCAGGCGATTGATCAAAAAGAGCATCGCCCTGCCCATCAGGTAGCCCACGACCCCGCCGGCGGCCATCTGCAACACGAACACCCAGATCAGGCTCAGGGGCGACGCATCGGGCTGTGTGATCACCTGGATAAAGCCCACGGTCAAAAAGATGGCCATGGGATCGTTGCTGCCCGACTCGAGTTCCAGCAGGGGCTGCAGTTGTCCCTTCAGGCTGACGCCCTTGGAGCGCAGCACCGAAAACACGGCCGCCGCGTCGGTGGACGAGACGATGGCCCCGAGCAACAGGCCTTCCCACACCGGGAAGCCGAGGAGGACGGTGGCAAAGATGCCGGTCACCACCGCCGTGATCAGCACGCCCGCGGTGGCGAGGATCAGCCCTTCTTTCAACACAGGGCGGACCTGCTCCCACTCTGTATCCAGGCCGCCCGCGAACAGGATCTGAACCAGGGCCACGACGCCGATGAACTGTGCCAGGCCGGGGTCGTCGAAATAGATGCCGCCCGGTCCTTCCGAGCCGGCCAGCATGCCCACCACCAGGAACAGCAGCAGGGCGGGCACCCCGAGCCGGTCAGAGATCTTGCTGACGAGGACGCTCAGGAGCAGCAACACCGCTGCGGCGATGAGGATCGTGTTATTCACCAGCCACTCCTCCCGGGGCGTTCACTGCCAGCAGCGCCAGGAACTTGCCCCTGGCAGGGGGAATCTGGCCCAGGCGCTTTGCCCGAGAGATCCCGTCTTCCCAATCCCGGGCGTCGATCTGTTCCAGCAGCCGCATTCGCTCCAGGACGGACGGGCGAATGGCGTGGAACATGGGTGCTACGCCTCGCCGGCCCTTGCCGCGGCCTGCCTCGCCCAGTCCGCCGCCCGTTCCAGCTCGCCTTCGCGCAGGGGACCTTCCGAATCCTCCACGTAAAAGCCCTCAGGCGTGGCGACCGGCTTGCCCCCCTTTTTCTCCAGCTTCCTGCCGATGGGTCGGGCAGCAAAGCCAAAGATGTTTACCATCCGGGCCAGGAAGCCGGACGTCGCTTCGATTTTCTCCGGCGTTAACCTGGTGTCAAAGGCCGCCACCTTGGTACCATCCAGGCCACCCCTGGGAATGCTGTCCAACAACTCCTTGATAGCCGGCGTGGGCCGGAACCGCCAGGTGGGAGAGCCGGCGATCAGCAGGTCCAGGCCCGCCAGTTGCCCCGGCCCCACGTCGCCGACGCGCACCACCTCGACGTCGGCCGCCGGGCCAAGGGCCTGGCCCATCGCCCGGGCGATCAGTTCCGTGTTTCCGAACTTGGAATCGTAGACGACCATTGCCTTCATCCTGCCGCTCCTCCTTGGGGACGATACTAACACAACAGGCGAACATCGTCAAATGAAAGCCGTGCCGCCATGGCAGCCTGGCTGCGAGTACCTCCGCGACCCTGACGACGTCCAGGTTGCGCTGACGGCCCCCTGCCACCGAAGCCCCGCCCGGACTCCGTGGGGCTTCCTAAACCGCCTGGACAGGCGCACCCAAACGTGGTATGATTGCAGGAGGAGGGTCGAACCATGAGAAGGAGTACCATCTTTGTCGTTGGCGGCGTCTTGCTCGTCGTCCTGCTGCTCTGCGCAGCGCTGTTCACCGTCTTGATGGCCAACCGCGCCGGCATCGGCACGGGCTGGGAGCCGCGCTGGGACCGGGACCGCCACCACTTTGACGGTCCCATGTGGGAGCCGCTGGAGGGCACCCGTGTTGTCCCGGTGGTCGCCGGGCTCTTGGGACTGCTCGGTTGCCTGGCCCTGGCCGGCGTCCTCGTGCTGGCCGGTGTATTGCTGGCACGCAGCGGGCGGCCCGCGCCACCGAGGGCTGCCGAGCCGCCAGAGCTGGCGGCACTGCGGGGGCGCTATGCCCGGGGCGAGATCAGCCGCGAGGAATACCTCGCACGCCGGGATGAGCTGAGCAGCCGGTAGCAAGCCTATTGACAAGGCGGACGTTTTGTTGCACAATAGTGCCCGTGGGCCGGCCCACCCCCCGGCATGGCAGCCATCTGCTTCACCCAGTCTTGGAAGACGGAGGAAACAAGAACTGCCATGCAAGAGATCGACCTGGTTACCCTTGGCTCCGGACGGCGCGTCGCCGTCCGCCGGCTGACCCGGGGGGACGGACGGCGGACGGTCGTCTTCTGCCACCCTGCTCCCGGTGCCGGCAACTTTGATCCGAACCCGGAAGAGACCGCAAAGCGTGAGGTGACCCTGATTGCCGTGGATCGGCCGGGCTACGGCGATTCGGACCCGCTGCCCAGCGACAGATGGGCCACCGTCGCCTCGGCTGCCGACGACCTGGCCGAGGTGCTCCAGGAGATGCAGCTCGCGCCCGTGGGCGTTGCCGGGTGGTCGGCGGGGGGAAGGGTGGCCCTCGCCCTCGCGGCACGCCGGCCCGACCTGGTAGATCGGGTAGTGATCCTGGCCACGCCGGCCCCTGACGAGCTCGTGCCGTGGATTCCGCCGGAGGAGAAACAGGGGCTGGACGCCATGCGCGATCTACCGCCCGAGGAGGTGCACGCCATGCTCGCCGGGCAGCTCGACGAGATGCTATCCCAGGGCCCGTCGGAGGCCAGGCTGGCGATGCTAGGGACCAGCCCGGACGACGAAGAGGCGCTGGCCATGCCCGGCGCGGCGGGTCGCCTGGTCGGGATGCTGGACGCGGCGTTCGCCCAGGGTGCGACCGGCCTGGCTGCCGATCTCGCCGGCTACACGCTGCGCCCCTGGGGTTTTGAGCCCTCGCAGTTACAGGCCAAGACCCTGTGCCTATACGGGGCCCGCGATCCGATCCTTAGCTCGCGCCACGGCAGGTGGTGGCAGGCCAACCTGCCCCAGGCGCGCCTGGAGATGGTGCCCAATGCCGGGCACCTCCTCGTCATTCCCATGTGGAAGCGGGCCCTGTCTCACCTGGCCCCACGCCGCTAGCCGGCGACGCTGGCGTCCGACACCGGCATCCAGTAGCCTGGCACCAGTCTAGTCGCCGGTCGGGAGCACGAAAGAAGCAACGATCCGGTCCGCCACGGCCTGCACCTCTGGTGAAATGTCGGCGGCCTCGTAATCGCCGAGAGCGTTACCCAGAACATCGAGGCTCAGGGTAAAGACCATGCCGTCGACGGCAATCTCCATCGCGTTGTTGTACATCACGGACTTGACCTTCCCTTCGTAGATCAGGAGATTGCGAGTCAGTCGCTGGCCCAGAAACGTGGCGGTGCCCTCGATCTCGACGTCGCCCGCACCGGTGCCGGTGCGCTGAATGGGCGCCCCCTCGTCGGCCCGGCGGAAGCCGATCGTCAGCTCCACGTCACGGCCTTCATCCGGTCCCACGAGGCGTACAATGTTCGGGTATGACCTTGCGGTCTGCGGCTCGGGGTCCCAGCCGGCCGGGTACCGAAAAGAAAAGCCATAGGTCGGATGTATGTAGGTCAGCCAGCCGGCGTAGGAGTCGGGCGGCACCTCCTCGCCGCACAACTGCGCGCCCGTCGTCGCGTCCAGGAATAGGTCGAGCGTCCGCGTCCGCCCCTCGTACGTGCCGCGCACCGTCAGCAGCCAGACGCCGTCAGGATGCCCGCCGAAGGTGCTGCAGGCGTCCGCCCGGCGGCGCGCCTCGGCCTCGGGCAGCAGGACGGCGTCCAGCAGTTCGACCTCCTGCCCGTCACGCTCGCGCACCCGGGCCAGGGCCTCGCCCTCGCTCAGGAAGGGACCCGGGCCAAGCTCCTGCTTGATCGGCGGCGTTGCCGTTGGGCCGGGCGGCGTGTCCAGCCGGAAGCCCTCGACCATGACACTGTACGCCGTCAGCAGCGGCTGCGATGCCTCAAACCCCGTGGGGTAGACCAACTCGAGCTCGTAGGTGCGGCCGCTGCCACTGAACAGCACCGCCTGCCGGCCCTCGCCCGCGCCGCCTTCGCGCTCGACACTAAAGCCGGCCAGGGGCTGGCCCTCGTCTACGGGCTGGCCAAAGGCTATGCCCTGCTCGTAGGCGCCCCAGCTTGGTCCCTGCAGCAGGGGCGGCAGCGAGGCCGGCTCGTACTGGTCGTAATGGATCTCGCCCTCGTGCACGCGCACCACCACGGGGTAGTCGGGCCACTGCGCGCCATGCAGGGCGACGGCTGACGCGACCCCTTCCTCGCCGGCGGCCAGGGTCTCGACCGTCCAGTCCGGCGGGTGGGGCAGGCTGAAGCCAGCCGCCGCGTCATCGTAGCGTGGCCACGCCTCGTAGCCGGCCGGCGGCTCCCAGGCTCCGCCGGCCGCCTCCGGCGCCTGCTCCTCGTAGACGGCGACCACCTCCTCGACCACCAGGATGCGCTCGGCGTCCGGGCAGCCGGCAAAGACCGGGTCACCCAGCCGGCCCCGGAAGCGGGCGTGGTACGGGAAGTCGGGGATGATCAATTGGCCGGGCTGGGCCGCCTCGGGCACGGTTGCCACCAGCCAGGCGGCGTCGGCGGGTCGGGCGTTGCTCCGCGTGCCGTTGAGCAGCCTCAGGGCGCCCGGGAAGGGCCGGTCGGTCAGGGCCGCCGCCCAGGTGCGGTGCGTGGGGCAGACGACCTGGTCCTGCGCCGGGGCCGGCCCGCCGCGCATCAGGCCCGAGGCTGCCCCGCTGAAATAGGCGTCCAGCTCCACGACCTCGCCCGGGGCGGGCGGGTTTTGCAGCAGCCCGGCCACGTCGCTGCCTGTCGATTGCGCGGGCGCCGGGGCCGCCGTGGGCTGCGGCTCGGCAGTGGGCGCCGCGGGCCCGCGCCACCAGTCGTAGAGCGCGTCCCAGTCCAGGTGCCCGTAGCTCCCGAACCAGCCGGACTGCCCGCCGGGCCAGGGGCCCAGTCCCTCGGCCACCGGCTGCGGGTTGCCCCCGTCCCTGGGCACCAGCCACAGCGACACCCTCTCGCCCTCATCCATGCGGACAAAGAGAACCTGGCTGCCATCCGCCGACCACAGGGGCCGCTCGTCGCGAACCCCCTCGTCGCCCGTGAGCCGGCGCGGCGCGGAGCCATCGGCGGGTGCCAGCCAGATGCGGCGTTCGAACAGCGCGGCCCTGGCGGCGTCGCCGCCCCCCATGGAGCCGGCGTCGGGTCCGGCGGCGTAGGCCACGCCCAAGGACGAAAGAGCAGGCGACACGGCGGCCTGGTCACCCGCAGTCACGAGTGACGGCTCGCCCTCCCCGGGCCGGGCCACGGCGATGACCTTGTTCGTCCAGGTCTCGCGCCCCGCGCCCGCCGCCAGGGCGACGCTGCCAGTGGGCGAACTGCTCCAGAAGTCGTCGTAGTACAGCACCACGCCATCGCCTCCCGAGAGCAGCACGGGCTCCCCCCCACCCGCCGGCAGGGCGTAGAACGCCGCGCCGTCGGCCAGCAGCGAGGCCGAGGACATCCTGCCCTGCCAGAAGAGCAGGTAGCGCCCGTCGCCCGTCCAGCCGGCCAGGAGCGCCTCGCCGCGCCGGGGAAAGCCGCTGTCGTACAGCACCACCGGCTCGTGGGCCGCGCCCTGGCCGGCCTCGATCAGCCGCAGGTCCTGCGCGTCCATCCCCTGCCGCCATTCGTAGGCAATCGACTCACCCCCCGGGCTCCAGGCAAAGCGGCCGGGAAAGCCGCCGTCGTCCGGGGGCAGCAGCGTCAGCGCCTCGGCCTCGCCGGCGCGCAGCACCGCCAGGCGCAGCACCCCCGAGCCGGCCACGTACGCCAGGCGGTCCTCCACGGGCGACCAGGCAAAGTCGTTCACCACCCCGCCCTGGTCCACGGCATAGGCGTCCTGTCCATTGGCCCGGATGAGCCACACCGCCGTGTCGCGGCGGTAGACCAGCCATTCTCCCGAGGGCGACCAGCGCGGCTCGCTGACCGCCAGCGGGCCATCGTCCCCGGCCAGGCACACGGGCTCGCCATCGGGCAGCTCCCGGACCCACAGCTCGCCATCCTGGACGTAGGCCACCCGGCCCAGGCCGGACCCGTCCGCCGGCCCCTCGACCGGCCCGACGTCGCTTGGTTCCGGCGTCGGGGAGGGGAGATCCACCAGGGCCGTCGGGACGCCGGCCTCCGCCTCCGAGGCCGTGGCAGTGGCAGTGGCAGTGGCAGCGGGCGTAGAGGGGCCGCCGGCCACCGGCCCCGGCTCCTGCCTGGCCTGGTTGCTCAGCAGCAGGGCCAGCAGGCCGATGAGCACCAGTCCAACACCGGCAGCGGCGAGGCCGGCCAAACGGCTCACCCGCCGGGAGCCCGCCCTCCCGCCCTCGGCCCGCACCCGGGCGAGAAGACGAGTTCTCTGCTCCGATGTCAACGCCGCCGGCGGCAGGGCGCGGCTCAGGCGGTCCTGCTCGGCATAGATCCGGGCCGTGGCGCTGCACGCCTGGCAGCCCGGCAAGTGGTCCTCCACCAGGCGCCCATCCTCGGCACTCCAATCCTCCCGCGGCAGGGCCAGCAGCGCGCGGACCTTCCGGCAGTCGGTCATCGATCCCTCCTCAGCTTAGCGCCCCTCGTCGTACGCCCGGCGCAGCATCTCGCGCGCCCGGCTGAGGCGCATCTTGACAGCGCTGGAGCCCAGGCCCAGGATGTCGGCAATCTCGGCCACCCGGTAGTCCGCCACCGCGGCCAGCAACAGCGGCGCCCGGTAGCGGGGCGGCAGCCTGTTCAGCGCCGCCTGAAAGTCCAGGCGCGCCGCCGTAGCCTCGGCCGGCGAGGGGCCGGGTGCCGGGTCCCGGTCGCCCAGGGGCACCCATTGGAGCAGCTTGCGGCGGCGGTGGTCGTTGGCCGCCAGGCGCGAGGCGACGCGGTACAGCCAGGCCCGCGGGTTCTCCCACGTCTCGCCCCGGGCCATGGCCCGGTAGGCGCGGAGAAAGGTCTCCTGGGCCAGCTCCTGGGCGCGGGGCAGGTCGCCCGTCATCCGCGCCAGGTAGGAGCAGATCGGTTCCTCGTACCGCGAAAACAGCGCTTCGAACTCCTCGTCAACCCGTTCCATGGGCTCCTTTGCTCTCCACATAGTAAGACACGCGAGGAGGGCATCTGGTCACAAGATTATATCGCATTCCGCGGAAAAAGGTAACATACAAGACTGGACCGGCCGCCAGGACCGATCCAGTCTCGAGATAAAGGCAGGGCGCCAGGTCAAGGCGCGGGGAAGACGAACTCCCAGGGACCGCTGAATCGGGTTTGATCGTAAGGCTCTGTCATCTCAAAGCCCGCCAGCTCGGTTATCTTGAGCCGCCACGTGCCTCGCTCTTCCAAGAGTGGTGTCAGAAGGCCATAGACATAGCACACGTCTCCACCGGCCTCCTCGATGCGGTCCCGAACCTCGAAGCCCACCCGGTGGTTGCGTCCCGGACCCGTGTGAAGGGTACCGATGGGGGCCCAGTCCAGATCTTGCGTGGTCTGGAAGCACAGCGAGACCCGCGTTTCGGCCGGCGCGACGGCCACCGTCTCCAGGCGCACCCCAATCCCGGAAGCCTGGGCCGTCTGCCCCACGTTGGCGACGCGCGCAGGCAGGAAAGGCATGGAAAAGTCAAAGGCGAACGGGCCCACGGTGGCGCCCTCCCGCCCCTCTATGGGCACCAGGACCTGCGCGCTGGCTGGCAGATCTGCCGGGCTGCCCTCCGCCGGCCCGGATTCGCCCTCGGGGTTGGCGGCGATCCATTCTGTCAGCCGCATCTCCAGGTGGAGCTGCAGGTTGGATGGAGCACCTTCCACTGCCGCTCCATCGAAGGCCATCAGGTAACTCGCGTCTCCCTCTGGCAGAGAGACGTCCAGAAGCTCTGACGAGCCCCATACTCCGGCACCCATCATTTCGCGGAACGTGGTGCCGCTCCCGTTTGTCAGGCTGACCTGCTTGCGATATGTCGCGGGATCCGCCAGCCCGCTGACGCTGTAGCCGACGATGACCTGATGAGCATCGGCATAGACCCTTTCGATCGTGACTGTTACACCGGCAACGGTCTGGGCAAGATGGACCTCGTGCAGCAAGTCATTCTCTTCCAGGTACTGCCAGCTCGGCACCATGGTAAAGAGCCGGCCCACGGCCGGGCCCAGGGCATAGCCCAGGGCGCCGAGGAACAGGAACGCCACCAGGGCCAGCGAAGCCCAGCCCAGGCGAGTGGCCGGCCTGAAACGCCCCCAGGGGTACCGGTTGCGCCGGGGTCCCAATCGAGCCTCGATGGCCGGCCAGAGATCCAGGCCGGCGGGCACTTCGCGTCCGGCAATCTCGTGCAGGGTTCGGGCCAGTGATTCCTCAACCTTTTTGTCCGTTGTTCTCATTGCTCTTGCTCCTGTTCATTGTCCTCGGCGAGACGAATGGCAGAACTCAGCGGCGGCCGCCGGTTTCGAGGGACGCGGGCCACAGGGGAGCCAGCAGCGTTCGCAGCCGCTTCCGCGCAGCGTGGAGCCGCCACTTGACGGTGCCTGGCGGGCACGCCTGGAGGCCAGCGACTTCCGCTTCGTTGAGTCCCAGGTAGTAGCGCATGACAATGGCCGCCCGCTGCGGCGCCGGTAGCTTGCCCAACGCATCCCAGACTGCCCGGCGCGTCGCCTCGGCCTCTGCCAGGGTGGCGGGGCCAGGGTTCGGGTCGCGCAGGAGGGCAGCGACGGCCGATTCGCCTGCGGAAGCCTCCTCCAGCGAAACGTTGCGCTCCCGGCGAGCCGTGGCCTTGAGGGCGTCGTTGACGACGATGCGCAGGAACCAGGGACCGAAAGGTCGATCCGCGTCGAACTGGTCGATGCGCTCATAAGCCCGCAGGAAAGCAGCCTGCACCACGTCTTCGGCCAGTGCGTGGTCACGGGTGACCAGGTAGGCGGCTCGCAGGGCGCGCACCTGGTGGCGCCGCACTAACCCTTCGAGCCCCCCAGGATCCCCTCGTTTCAACCGCGCAACGGCGTCCCGTTCTTCCATTCGTTTCTCTCCTCGACGGATTTACTTGAGAGCTCTCTACTCTTACTATCCGCGAGGTGACAAAAAGGTTGGTATCGACCCCAAATATAACCCCAATGAGGCCCCTTGTCAACGGGTTGACCGGGCCAGCGGAGCCTTGACAGGCCCTCGCAGCCTGTGTTACAATGCCTTCCCAGGGCCGGCCAACGGAGGTCGGACAGCGGTCCTCGCGCACCCGCGCTCTCTGGCACCGCACAGGCAGCGGCACGTGCCCGACACCGACTACCATCAGGAGGACGTAGGATCATGCTCATCCAGGAAGCCCAACGCGAGATGCGGGCCACGTTTCTGGGCGGTTTTGCCGGACAGGGCGTTTCGGGCCTCATCTGGCTGCTCTCGGCGGCCCTGTCCACCTGGGTTTCACCCCCGGCCGGCATCTGGACCCTGGTCGCCCTCGGCTTTTTCACCTTCCCGCTGACCCAGCTCGCCCTGCGGGCGATGGGCCGGCGGCCGTCCCTCAGCCGGGAGAACGCGCTGAATGGGCTGGCCATGCAGGTCGCCTTTACGTTACCCCTCAACCTGCCCCTCGTCGCCGCGGCAACACTCTATCGCCTGGAGTGGTTCTACCCGGCCTTTATGGTCGCCCTGGGCACCCACTACCTGCCCTTTGTGTTCCTCTACGGCATGCCCCAGTTTGCCGTGCTGGCCGCGCTGCTCATCGGCGGCGGGGTCCTCATCGGCCTGTATGGGCTGGGACCCTTTGCCCTGGGCGGATGGCTAACGGGGCTCATGTTGCTCGCCTTTGCCTTTGTGGGATTGGCCGCCGCGAGGCGCGAGAACCGTGCCGCCTAACCGCGACGCGCCGCGGACGAGAAGGACCCCCACCCCGGCCAACTCGCAGTCCGGCGCGCCCGCCGCGCCCGCCGGCGGGGTGAACACGCCGGCGGCCAGGCGCACCGCCTGGATCGTGACGCTCATCGCCTTCCTGGCCGGCGTCGCCGCCACCGTCAACCAGTTCAAGGTGCCGCCCGCCCTTCCCACGCTGCTCCCCGCCCTGGGCCTCGACATGGCGTCGGGAGGCTGGCTGATGTCCGTCTTTTCCGTGTCGGCGGTCGTCCTGTCCATCCCCGCCGCCCTGCTGTTGCACAGGGTGGGCCTGAAAAAGGCCGTCATCGCCGCCCTGGCCTGCGTCGCCGGCGGCTCAACCCTGGGAGCCGTGGCCGGCGACGCGACAATGCTCCTCGCCAGCCGCCTGATCGAAGGGATCGGGATGAGCGTCATCGCCGTCGCCTCGCCGGCGCTCATCAGCCTGTGGTTCGAGCCCCGGGAGCGCGGCCTGCCCATGGGCATCTGGGCCGCCTGGGTGCCGGCCGGCAGCGTCCTCATGCTCAACGCCGCCCCCACCCTGGAGGGCGCCTTTGGCTGGCGGGGGATTTGGTGGGCCGGGGCAATGTTCGCCCTGCTGGTTCTGGCGCTCTTTGCCCTCCTGGCCAGGCTGCCTCGTGACGGGCAGGAGCACGAGGTTCCTCCCCAGCAGGTCGCGCCCCTGGCCCTGGCCGGCAGCCTGCGCAACCCGGCCGGCTGGCTCCTGGCCCTGACCTTTGGCGTCTTTGCCTTCGGCCAGTTGGGCTATACCACGTGGGCACCTTCGTTCCTGAGCGAGGCCCTGCCCCTCAGCGCGGCGACGGCCAGTTTTTACACCAGCCTGATCTTCTTGTCGGGCATTGTGGCCAACCTGACCGCCGGGTTGGCCATCAACCACATCCCCCACCGCCCTGCCCTCCTGGTGTTTGCCATGGCCGTGACCGCCGTCCTCCTGTGGTGGAGCTTTCGTCTCAGGGCCGTGGGCCTGGTCGTGCCCTACATGCTGGCCCTCGGGCTCGTCTCGAACATGGTACCCCCCACCATTTTCACCCTGGCACCCGAGACGGTCAAGCGGCCGGAGGCCATCGGATTGGCCGTGGCCGCCATCAACGTCGTCTCTAACCTGGCCGTGCTCATGGGACCGCCCGTCGTCGGCGCCGTCGTGGCCAATGGCCGCTGGAGCGAGGGCAGCACCCTCCTGGCGGCGGCCACCAGCCTCGGGATTCTCACCTCGCTCCTGGCCTGGCGAGCCATGCGGCAGGGGTAACGGCGGCCAGGGATTATGTCTAGCGAATGGGCGGTCCTGTTACTCGTCACGGCCGCGCGCTTGCTCATGCCCCTGGCCATCCCGCGTTACCCGCTGCCGGCCATCCTCGCCGCCCTGCTCCTCGACGGCGTCGACCAGACCCTGTTTCAGCAGTTCGCGCCAGCGGGTCTGGCGGGCTACCAGGGCTACGACAAGGCCCTCGACATCTACTACCTGACCATCGCCTACATCTCGACCCTGCGAAACTGGGAGAACCGCTTCGCCCTGCGCCTGGCCCGCGCCCTGTACTACTGGCGATTGGTGGGCGTGGCGCTCTTCGAGGTGACCGACGTGCGCTGGCTTCTTCTGATCTTTGCCAACACCTTCGAGTACTTTTTTGTCTTTTACGAGGTCGTCGCGCTGCGGTGGGAGCCGCTGCGCGTGAGCCGGCGGGTCTACGTGGCCGTCGCGGCCCTCATCTGGGTCGTCATCAAGCTGCCCCAGGAATACTGGCTGCACATCGCGCGCCTCGACGTCACCGACTGGCTCAAGACCGAGCTGCTGGGCTTTCCCCTCGCCGTCTCCTGGCTCGACATCCTCGCCGCCCGGCCGGGCCTCATCGTGGCCGCGGCGGCCCTGCTGACGGTGGTCGTGCTGGCCGCCTGGTGGCTCGTGACGCCGCGCCTGCCATCGGCGCACCGCACCCGCTCCTGGCGCCAGGGGGTCCATCGCCCCGATTTTGGCATTGAGCGGCTGCGGCGCGCTTTCGACACCGAGGCCAGCCGCATCATCGACGCAGCGCTCATAGAAAAGGTGGTCCTCATCAGCCTGGTCAGCGTCAGCTTTGCCCACGTGCTGCCCGGCGTGGACGTGGCCGATCTTGAGCTGGCCTCGGCCATCGCCCTGGTGGTCGTCGCCAACACGGCCCTGGCCCACTGGTTTGCCCGCCTGGGCCAGAGTTGGGCTCTGTCGCTGCGCCAGTTCGTGGTCCTGGGCGCGGTGAACGCCGTCCTGGCCCTGATCTATCTCGCCTTGCGGCCCGGCCTGCGAAACCCGGCGGGGCTGGCCAACACCCTTTTTTTCGCGCTGCTCCTCACCCTGCTGGTCACGCTCTTTGACCACTATCGCCAGGTGTACCTGGCGCGCTTTGAGAAGAGGCCCTGAGCCAGGAGACCAAAAAAACGAGCCCCTGGTAGGGGCTCGTTTTGGACGGGCGTGGCGGCGCCCGGCGGGGTCTCCCGGTGGCGCGCGCGTTACCATGTGCGCAGGCTGTTGCCGGCGTAGAATCCGTCGCGGATGGTATCGGCAATCCCTCCGAACTGATCCTCCTTCACTCAAGCCGTCAGGGCGACGCGTTCGTCCCCGTGCTCGGGGCTCGGGGAGGCCAGGTCCGCCTCCCTTGGCCCCAGGAGCTGCACGAGGGTTGCCCGGTCGATTGTCTCCTCGTCGAGCAAGGCCTGGGCCAGGCGATCCAGCTTGTGCCGGTTCTCCGTCAGCAGGCGCAGAGCCAACTCGTGGTGTTCATCCAGCAGCCTCGCCAGCTCGCGGTCGATCTCGGCGGCCATGGATTCGCTGTACTCCCGGCCCTGACTCAGGTCGTAGCCGAGGAAGGGCTGCTCTGAGCCGGCGTCAAAGGCCGCCAGCCCCAGGTTGCCCATACCCCAGCGGGTGATCATGTGCCGCGCCAGGCGCGTGGCCTGCTTCAGATCGTTCTCCGCCCCGGTGGTTATCTCGCCCAGAGCGAGCTCCTCAGCGGCGCGGCCGCCCAGGAGGACCACCAGCCGGGCCAGCAGGTAGGTACGGGTATAGTTGTAGCGATCCTCGCCGGGCAGTTGCGCCGTGACGCCCAGGGCCTGCCCCCGTGGGGTGATGGTCACCTTGTGCACCGGGTCGGCGGCGGCCGTCAGCCAGGCGATGAGGGCATGCCCGGCCTCGTGGTAGGCGATGGTGCGCCGGTCGTGCTCGTCGAGGAGCAGCGGCCGCACCCCGCCCATGAGGATCTTGTCTATGGCCTCTTCAAAGTCGGCCATGCTCACGTGGGCGCTGTTCTTGCGCGCGGCCAGGATGGCCGCCTCGTTGCACAGGTTGGCGAGGTCGGCCCCGCTAAAGCCCATGGTCGTGCGCGCCAGCACGCCCAGGTCCACCTTCGGGTCCAACGACAACGGGCGGCTGTGAACGCCGAGGATGGCCTCTCGCCCGTTGCGGTCGGGCAGAGACACCGTTACCTGGCGGTCAAAGCGGCCGGGCCGCTGCAGCGCCGGGTCGAGGACGTCGGGCCTGTTGGTGGCCGCCAGGATGACGACCTCAGCCCGCTCGTCAAAGCCGTCCATCTCGACCAGCAGTTGGTTGAGCGTCTGCTCGCGCTCGTCGTTGACGTTGCCCACACCCGTTCCCCGGCGCCGGCCGACGGCATCCATCTCGTCGATAAAGATGATGGACGGCGCGGCGGAGCGGGCCTGCTGGAAAAGGTCGCGCACCCGGCTGGCGCCCACGCCGACAAACATCTCCACGAATTCCGTGGCGTTCAGGTTAAAGAAGGTCGCGTTGGCCTCGCCCGCCACTGCCCGGGCCATGAGGGTCTTGCCGGTGCCGGGTGGGCCCACCAGCAAGATGCCACGCGGGATGCGGGCGCCCACCGCCCGGTACTTGGCCGAGTTCCGCAAGAAATCGACCACGTCCCGCAGCTCCGACTTGGACTCCTCAGCGCCGGCCACGTCGTCAAAGGTCACCTCCAGGCGGTTGCCTTCATAGCGGCGTGCCTTGCTGCGGGCAAAGCCCAGGTAACTCCCCGACGAGCTCTCGGGCGACCGGTTCTTCATCCACAAGAACAGACCCACAAAGAGCACCATAGGAATGGCGCTCATGAGGATGATGGGCAACATCGGGCTGCTGGGCGCCGCAACGTCGACGTGCACCCCCTGCGATTCAAGGAGGGTCATCAGGGTCGGATCACCCACCGCCTCCGGGAAAGTGGTGCTAAAGTTGGTATAGGTCATCGGGGGAAGGGGCGCCCGCGGATCGGGCTGCGGGCTGGGCTCCAGGTAGGTTGAAGGCACCTGAACCGGCACAATGCCCAGCTCCTCCCCGGAGACCGGCTCAAGAAACATCCCGGTAATCCGGCTGCCCGAGATCTGAACTCGGTCGACGTTCCCTTCCTTCACCTGGGCCACAAAGCCACTGTAGGGCACGCTGCTCCCCGTTGCGCCTCTGCCCCAGAACGTCCAGAACATCCAGGCCAGGACAAGCATGACGATAGCTGCCCACGCCCAGCCCGGCATTTGTCTCTTGTTGTGTGTCTCACCTGGCATTCTTACGACTCCTGCAAGCCCGGTCCGCGCCGATATCATTTCTGGCACACCTCGCCGGCCACCAGGTGCGCGGCCCCGGACCATCCTATGTTAACGGAAGTTTATGGGGCTCCCGCCACAATGCATTGTACAACAAGATGGCCCACCGGCGCGGATGGAGTCGGTTGTAAGAAGGGTCGAGTTTGGTTGGAAAAGCGCGGGACTTGGTTAAATGTATCCACATCTATAACCGTGCACTGTACCTGGATACATTGTCCTCGGTCTCCCCGCAGGGTATAATGAGAGTGGCGGCCCTTGGCCGCACGTAGGATTGTTTGACTAGATCAGGAGGTGTTCGATGTCAGACGTTCGATCCATCAAGGAGCTAAAGGGCAAGGCGGTGGTGGATGTCAACACGGGGGAAAAGCTAGCCGACGTGGCGGATACGATGATCGACCCCAACGGCCCGCGCGTGGCGGCCGTGGTCATCTCGGTGGGCGATTTCTTGCAACCAGAGTACCAGTACATCAGCAGCGATGACGTCCAGGTCTGGGGGCACGACGTCATCCTGGTGCGGAGCCACGACGTATTTGTCCCCGAGACCCATTTTGCCGGGGGCGAAGACTGGCTCAAGACGTCGGACTATCTCCGGCGGCGCACCGTCGTCGACAGCAACGGCACCAAGCTCGGCCAGGTGAACGACATCCTGGTTGACGAGCACGGCCAATTCACCGGTTATCGCCTGGGCCAGGTAGAGATTGAAGGGCCCCTGGCCGAGTCCAAGTACATTCCGGCCAGCGCCACACACTCGGTCGGCCCAGACTATGTCATTGTCGACACCGGCCGCTTTGTTCCCGGCGACCTCCCGGAAGAGATCTCTCCAGAGACCCGGGATCAAGACTGGACCAGCGACGTCCCGTTCTTTGGAGAGAAGGACGACACGCGCTAGCGAGCGCGCTCACTCCTGCCGGAAATAGATCCGGGTATCGCCAACACTGATCTCGTCGCCCGGGCGCAGCGCGCGTTCCCGAACGCGCTCGCCGTTGACAAGGGTGCCGTTGGCGCTGCCCAGGTCAGAAATGACCCAGGTGTCGCCTTGCAGGTCGATGCTGGCGTGCTGCCGCGACGCCCGCTCATCGGCCACGACCAGGTCGCTGTCGTGCGAGCGGCCGAGAACCACGCCGGCAGGCGAGAGCGCGTGGCGGCGCCCGCCGATTTCCAGCCAGGCCCCCCCGGCAGCCGGCGGGGCTCCGGCCCCCGCCTGGTAGGCCAGTTCCACGTCGCCCAGGCGCAGCCTGTCGCCCGGCGAAAGCGCTGCCCGCGACACACGCCGGCCGTTGACGTACGTGCCGTTGGAGCTGCCCAGGTCTTCTATCGTGCATCGGCCGGGCGAACACTCCAACTGTGCATGCTGGCGCGACACCAGGACACTGTCGACCACCAGATCGCACGCCGCGCTCCGGCCGATGGTGAGCCTGCCCGGCGCCAGGAGAAGCGGAGGCCGCCCGGGAGCCAGCAGCGCCCCATAGCCGTGCATCGTCTCCCGAAGCGCCGGTCCAACCGGCTCGAGTACCTGCCCGGCCGGCGCCGGCCGGGCAGGCGTCACGGGCCGCACGGGCGGCATAGGTTGTGCCACGGCCGGCGCTCCCCGCCGGCGCGCCGAGCGCCCCACCACCCACAGCAGTAGCCCCCCACCGATCAACATGAACGACCCGCCGCATAGGCCCAGGCCACCCAGCACGAGCAGCGGCGTCAGGCGCAGGCTCGCCTCCTCGCCGGGCTTGATCTCCGGCCCCGGCTCGCCGGGCACGACGGCTACGGCTGTGGGCTGGGGCACCAGGGTTGCCTCGGGCAAGGCTGTGGGCAGGGCCGTCGGCAGCACCGGCGGGCCGGCTATCTCCACGGACGGCGGTGAAGGCATGTTCAGGCGCCCATAGCCGTAGGCGTTGTCGGGCCCGAGGGGACCAAGGTCCAGGGCATGAGCCTCCAAATAGTCCCGCACCTGGTCTGCGCTGTACTCCGGAAACGCACTCCACACCAGGGCCGCCGCGCCCGCCACGTGGGGGGTGGAGGCCGAGGTTCCGTCAAAGACCCCGGGGGCATAGCTGGCGCTGGACACTCCGGCCGGTCCCGAAAGCTCGGGCTTGAGCCGGCCGTCGTTGCTCGGTCCCTGAGAGCTGTAGCTGGCCAGGCTGTCGTCCCTGACCTCGGTGGCGCCCACAGCCAGCGCCTCATGGGCGTCGGCCGGCGAGCCCAGGCTGTGCTCGGCCACCGGAAATTCCAGCTCCGCGTCCAGCGTGTAAAGGTCCAACATTCCGGGGCGCGAGATCCGGTCCGCCTTGATGGCGATAAAGTACACGCCGAGGGGAACGTCGTTGCCCAGGATCAGCTCGGCCGCGACCTGGCCCTCCGTCCCATTCTGAATGTCCTCGGCGCTGGCCACCAGGTTCCCTTCCTCGTCAAAGAGGTAGAGATCATAGTCCTCGTTGACGGCCTGCCAATCGTCCCAGTTGAGGGCCAGCGTCACCTGGGGAGCATAAATGTAGAGCCCGATCAGCTCGGTGCCATCGGGGAACTCGTGAAGCCCGTCGCCGTCGCTGTCGGTAAAGAGCCCCCGGTAGTGCTCCATGGCGGCGTTGCCCGAAGAGTTTACCCACAGCACCCCCTGGGCGGCCGCCCAATCCACCATCTCGGCCGACTCGTCGCTGCCGTCCATGGGCCCCACGACGCCGGTGGTCGAGTTGCTGATGATGTTCACCCCCTGCGACACCAGCCAGTCCACTGCCTGGCCCATGCTCACCAGCGTCCCGTCATAGTAGGCCAGGTACAGCTCGGCATCCGGGGCCATCTCGTGAACGATCTCGGCACAAGCGGCGCCGTGCACCTCGCCGCTGCCATCGGGTTCCAGGCCGTAGGCAAAGGATGCAGCCGCCACGCTCGCCGGCAGCTCGCGGCCCAGGAGGTCGCGATAGCCATCAAAGCCCAGGTCGAGGACCCCCACGCGGATGCCCTGGCCGGTCAGGCCTGCCGCGTGCCATTCGGCGGCCCCCGTGAGCGACGTGCCCTCGCCGCCGGCGGCCCGTCCTGGCCTTCCATCGGAGCGGCGCGGCGCGGGCAGCTCCAGCCGGATAACGTGCTCCATCTGGGTGAGCTGCTCGAACAGGGCCTCCGTCCCCTGCTGGGCGGCCAGGCCCTCGATGAGGGCCAGGGGCACGCCCACGTTGATCCGCTCCTGGTAGCTCCCCTCGACGGTGATGCCTGCCCTGCTCAGCTCTTCCGACATGGCAGGGACGTACTGGGCATCGTCCAGTACAAGGGTGATGCGGATCTCCTCCCGTCGGTTCAGAAGCCCCCGCTGCTCGGCCAGCTCTCGCGCCGCCTCCATCCCTCCCTCGTGGTAGGCAATCAGAAACTCCTTGTAGACCGAGCCCAGCGTCGCATCGTTAAACAGCCCCGCCAGTTGCGGATACTGCTCCGCCAGCTCCTCCAGGGTCGGGGGGATCTCGAGGACCGGCTCGCCCCCGCCTCCGCTGCCCCGCAGCAACACAATCCCGCCTGTCACGGCCAGCAGCAGGCCGATACCCAGCAGCGCAGCGAGGAGCTTGCGATTCTCCACAAGCCGAACAAGAGGACCCTCCCCGGGTGCGCGGCGCTCCAGAGGTTGGGGGGTCGGCAGGTCCCGGAACTCGTCTTGGCTCATATCAGTTCTCCGTTGAGCGATTGGTCCGCCTGGAAATGCCCGGCAACGTCTGAAGGGTATTATATCACCACGGGGCGCGAATGCAAAATGACCGGGGCAGCCCTGAACCACGCGGGCCCCTGGATATCATCTGGTGCAAGGGTTAGGGTAATCGCATTTGGAAGCGCTGGTGTATAATAGGGCTCGGGTTGAATCTAGAAAGGA
>MTKX01002203.1_pt2 | contig 37859 bp, 48 predicted proteins | sample 1042771 | NCBI WGS metagenome assembly MTKX01 (sample SAMN06212183, study PRJNA360534) | anaerobic digester metagenome | biome: Wastewater treatment plant; material: sludge; isolation source: anaerobic digester fed with sludge from wastewater treatment plant | place: Denmark: WWTP Randers ...
TTCTTAAAAGATTATCGTATCTTTTAAGAATCAGTTTTTCTTCTTCTGTCAATGTGTGATATTCTTTATCATTAATACCACCATCGAATATTTTTTTCTGTAGTGTTTTTTTTCCGTATTTTTTTATTTTGTCAGCCATAATTTACCTCCTAATATATTAATGAATATTCGTATACTTCTATATTACATATAATTATAATAATTTTTAAATTTAAAAAATAACCCATATTGAAACAGATACTTAATAAATATAGAATAGAGGAATATATAATGGACTGTTATATAGAATATATAAAATTGATTAAATACAAGAAAATAAAAGCTGGACAGAAAACAGATACTATAGAAATAGACTTTACAACATCAAATAATAATATAATATTAATAGTTGGTCATAATGGAAAATGTAAATCAACTATATTAAATGCTTTGCATCCCTATAGTGATAACGGTGCAAGTAATATCGATAATACTTCTCCAGTAATAATAGGAGAACATGGAGAAAAACATATACATTATCGTATAAATGGTATCATGTATAAAATAACGCATTTCTATGCTCCTAGTAAGAAATCACATACTGTTAAATCATATATTACTAAGGATGATGTAGAATTAAATGAAAATGGCAATGTAACATCATTTAATGAAATAATACAGAGAGAATTTAAATTAAATAAAAATCTATTAAAATTATTATCACTAGGTTCTTCAATGTATAATTTTGTGGAAATGACAAGTGGAGACCGCAAACAATATTCTTCTAAAATATTAGCATATGCTAATGTGTTCATATCATATTATAAAAAAGCAAATGATAAGTTAAAGGTAAACAAAGCCCTGTTAACACAAGCTATAAATAATATGATGAAAACAGGTATAAGTAACCCTAGTGAATATGAAATGATAGTAGATACATTAAATATTAGATTAGAAGAATACAATCAATCATTTGGAAGAATAAATAAAGACAAAATTGAAACTGAATTTCAATTAAGTAATATGCATAATTATAGTGATATGATATTGGAATATAATAATATAAATAAGATATATAGTAAGTATATTAATAAAATTGATCGTATTAGTGTGGATGAAGCCAAGGAAGAAATTCAAAGGTTAAATAATGATTTATCTAAAATAGACAGTAATATAGAGAATATAAAATATAGATTGATGAATAATGATAAATTATTGGATAATTATATTAATGAAAAACGAAGAATATCTATGGAATTAAATAAAAATATGGACATTAATAAAGAGATGGAATTAAATAATAGTAGGAATATAATATTATCAGAACTAAATAAATTCAATATGGATGCTATTCCAAGTATAATAAAGGAAAATATTTATGATATAGAAAAAATAATAACAGATATAGCTAAGATTAATTTCACACTAAATAATATGTATGATAATTATAAAACGTCTGTTATACACAAGGCTATAACGCTTATAAAAAATGATACTGATTTAATTTCATATATAAAGGATAATGACGATAGAAGTAAAAATATACTTATAAAACGTTCAATAACAAATATAACGGACTATTTAAATATAAAGGCACCACATACTATGGGTCATGAATGTTGTGAAGAATGTCAATATAAAGAGATAGTGAATTTAAATAATACTGTTGTTGATAATGATATTATTATAGAGAACGATATATTTATATCTAACCTAACTCTAGTATATAATAGTATAAATGATATTATAAATAGTATAGATAGTAATGAACTAATTTACAAGTTATTTAAGTTTAACAAGGAAGAGTTGATGATTTCTATCAATAATAAATCATTTATTATTGATAGTGATAGATTAAGGCAATTACATACAGTGGTTATGGATGTTAAATCTTACAATGAAAAGAATGAATTATTAAATAATATAAATAATGCAATACAAAGTATTAATAATTCTACCTACGACTATTTAATAGAACGATTATCTGAGTTAAATGATAGCATAATACCACGATTAGATAAAGAAATATCTGACGATAAAAATACACTAGAAGAATACAATACTAATAGAAAAATATTAAGTATGAATTTATTAGATAAATCAGAGACTCTAGATAAGATTATTGATTTTGACAATATAACTAAACAAAAAACAGAGTTAGAGAATAATATAAATGAATATAAACAATTGCAAGAATTTCTGAATATAAAAAATAAACAGTATTCAGAATGCATGAATGAAATTGGTAATATAACTAACAATATTAAACGTAATAGTAAAAACTTAGAAGAGTATTATAGATATAAGGCTGAAGTAGATGAGTTAACTATTAAATGTAGAAAACTATCGTTAGTTGTAATGGCTAATTCACCACAAGAGGGTATTCCGTTAGATATAATAAAAGACTATTTTAATAATATAAGAAAAATAGCTAACAAGTTTTTAGAGTTAGTATACAATGGAGTAGATGAAAAAATAAAGTTATCTAAATTCATAATAAATGAGAGTGATTTTAAAATACCATATACTTTCAACAGTATAGAAGCACCCGATGTAACAACTGCATCTGATGGTCAAAAATGCTTTATTACTATAGCTCTATCGTTTGCTTTGAGTTATAGCAAGGAAGAGTTGTATAATGTGATGTTATTTGATGAATTAGATAGTGTGCTTGATGAATACTATAGTGATGTGTTCATAGATAAGTTAGATACGTTACTATCTAAAAAAGGATGTAAACAATCATTCATGATAAGTCATAAAAACACTATAAAAAGATATGGTGTTGATATATTAAATTTAAATGATATCAACAATAGTGATATAAAATATAAGATACACGCCTAGGCGTGTATCTTATATTTTTAAACTAATCTTTAATTCTATTGGACCATTCGTGTATATTCTTATACCTGCGTTTTGTTTTATAATCGAATACCTTAATATCATTTTTAATCAATGCATCTTGATATGTCTTGTATTCTGTGGTTTTTATTACTTTAGCACTCTCCATTCTAATACATTCCTCAGTTCTACCGATTATATTAAACCATTTCCCATCATTTTTAATTTCATGTACATATGCCGGAGACATATAATCAATCTCACCAATCATATAAACTGAAAAAGTCAATGGTTTATTTTTATTGTTTTTTGTAATCGGATGATAATTTCATAACATCATCTCTCCAATCGGTACTAAAAACTGTTGCCATCTGTTTATTTGGAGAAGCAAATGCTATTTTACCAAACTCTGGATGTGAATAGCTATTATGTGTAGTTAATTCTTTAAATTTATTTTTAGAACCATGATACATGACTACATCAGAAGATACACTCTTTAATAATTTATCCTTTATATTAGAATCGATATATTCCTTTGTAAATACACGTGTATAATTATATATCATTTTACGGTTGTCAATATACATTTTATCATTAAATTTAAACCACGGTATATTATAAAACATTTTACTTTGGGTGTAATCATACTCTCTAACCACAACATTGTATTTTCCACTATGGCTAACACACATTATATAATCTATAAATATTTTTAAATCATTAGTGTAATAAACACCTGATGTCTCTGTCCTAGAGCAATCTATTATATATTTATCTACAATTACACATGAACGAGCATTAACTATCCTATCTTTACTATCTATTATACTTATATCTAATGATTTAGCACCAATGCCTTTTTTATCTAATTCGTATAATAAAAGATTGGATATATCGTAGTTTGTGCCAATATTGTGTTTAACAACATCCTCTGGTGTTAACATGTGATACTCATAATAATCGTCATTTTTTGTAGGGATTACAATTTTACCGGTTCTATTATTAATATACCCCCTCTTTTATATCTTTATATTTACTATATAATTTCAATATTTCTATCAGTTCTACCACAATAAACAACTCCTTCTAAATATTATATATATGTACGATAAAAATAGAGTGTATTTATACACTCTATTTTTTACCTTAGTTTATTATCTCTGCGTAAGAAATTATGCGAATTTTTTTACCAATTAATTTATCTATACTTATAAAGTTTATATTTGTATTTTCTAGTAAACTATAAGCTTCTTCAATATAGATGTTTCCACTATTTAAATCTACTAATTTTATTTTAGAATAGTCTTCTGGATCAGCTTTATAGATTTCGTACTCTCTAATATATATTTCAGCTCCTATTGGTGGAGTACTTGCTCGTTTACAGTTGTATTCATGTGTTTTGCATGCACTTCTAGATTCGAATTGTTTATCACATATCTCACATATATACTGTTCTTTCATTGTATCACTCCTATTGTTTACCATTCATAATTTTTTGTTAATTCTACATCAGTAAATTTGTATACTCTTCTATATACTTTATTTTTAGAGTTGGCATTAATTGCCCATACATTACCATTTGAATCATAATCTACTATCATATACCTTGTAGTAATTCCACCTTTAGCATAGAAGGTTTTACCTTTAATTAACTTCATGTAAGAAAAATCACTTTTATCTATACGTTTTTGTACTTCAACAAATTCAGCCTCTAGTAAATCATACTCTGATTTCAACTCCGGATCTTTAAGTTGTTCATTTAAGAATTCATTAAATTTCTCCATTACAATCACACTTTCTTAAATGTATCTACTAAAAGTTTTACAATATCACTATCTTTACTTATAGTAAAAAGACTTTCAAATACCTCAGTGTATTTAATTTTATTTTCGTGTAATTTATATATGAATGGTTTTATGGTATTAATATCTAGCGTGAATAGTATATCGTTGAAGTCTGGCTCTACATCAATAATATTTGATACTATTTGTTTATTAGCTGTGCCGGGTATAACCTTAACTACAGATAACATCGCTTTATTGAATCGTGCATTTGTTATGATTATAACTCTGATTATTACGTTGTACTTATCTACAAACGAATACAATTCTTTATAATTATAATACTTTTCCCCATACAGACTAATAATAAAATCACCATCCGGTTCAACTAGCATGTAATCGCTAGTTGATATAGGTGTCTTAGTCGTGAAACCAGCTGCTGTTTTGTGACCACCACCGCCGTATAACATAGCTACAGGCAACACATTTATATTTTTATTTTTATCTGTATATAGACTATATTTATAAGTTTCATTTTCTGCTAGATATTGTACCTTCATACATATATCTATATCTGGGTCTGAATAGTTAGGAAATATATCACTACCACCTATACCATTCATTATAGATACATTTAAACCATGCCATAATTGCTTAACTGTACCAAAATCTGAGTATGATTTTTCTGATTTTGCTTTTTCATACTCATATATTAATTTACCATTATCTAGTACTTTATATAATTCTTGCTCATGTTCTATAGATGAACCAAACACGCTATCCCAAAATTTAAAAGATGCTTCATCGTGACCTTTGGAATATAAACGTGAACCATATGAGAAGAATATTGAATCATCATCTCTTTCAAACAAATCTGCTTTATTTACATAGTCAACAACTGCTAATGGGACATTATCAAATAACGCATCATAAACTATTTTACTAGCACATCTATTTATATCTAATGTATATTCGAATTTATTAGTCATTTTTAATTTATCTAATTCCTCTATCATATTTATTGTTGTTTGATGATGTTCAAATAAATAAGTGTTGTCGGAGAAGTCCAATATTTCCTTTAATAAACCTAGTGTTTCCTTACCGAAACTTATATCTACGATGTATGTATCAGCCAATTCACCATCTATCGCATGTCTAAATTTGAAATTAGGCATCTCTGGATAATCTAATCCTATAAAATTTACAATGGGATTATCGAATTTATTGTTAACATGCTTATTTATCAAATATGCTCCAAACATACCGTCATTATCTGCTTTATGATATACTATATTTATATTCATTTTTTATTCCTCCATTAATTTAAATTAAAAAAGTAATCTATGTAGGAACATAGATTACTTTTTTGTGTTATTAAATAGCTTCGCTTGTTTTGCATGTTTGTGGTGTAGCTGATTTAACTACGCCTTTATAATGCTTAGTCCAAGTGTTTCTAAACATTCCCAAATCTCTCATTTCTCCGCCTTTTTCTTTTGCTGGTGCTTTTTTATTAACTTCCTCAGTACCGGCAAGTACTAACTTAGTACCGATTTTCATTTCTAAGTCTTTTTGTTTTGGGAATTCATATCTATAACCAGCTCTCATGTATGCTAGGATTGCATGGTTAACGAATGATATCAATTTGTCCATTTTTTTAGTTGGTATAGTGAAATCCGCTGTCATTACTTGTTCAGCATCTTTCTTATCTATACCGGCTGCGATAATTACGTCCTTTAGGAACATTCTTAAATCATCACTAGGTACGATTGTTTCTGGTCCATTTTGTTTTTCAATGTCTACTACAAATGACTTGTCATTTGCAATTACACCTGCTAGTTCGTAAAATTCTGATTTAACCATTTTTGTTGGTCCTTTTTCTGCAAGTACCTCGTCTGATACTGTCAATGCTGTTAATTTTTCTACTGCTGTTGTCATAATTTTTTCCTCCATAAATTAATTTTATAATTATTATTACATAATTATCTTTTTGTTAATTACGTAATAATTTATTAGTATTTTTGATTAGATAGCTTATTAAAATAATCTGTCATATAGTTTGAGTCTCGACATAAGTTTAGATACATCTATATGTTCGTTTATTGAACCTAATTTATAATTAGTTATTACTACGAATTCATTAATAATTGCTTGTAATATAGGGCAATTCATTTTATGTTGATATCCATAATAGTCTGTTATTTCTTTGATTTTACACTCATTAAATTCCATCATATACTTGTTGATACCAATCATAATAATTAAATCTCTGTATATTGTCAATAATATAGGTTTTATATCATCAACTAATAGTGTATCTTTTTTATAAAATACATCATGTAACTCTTTTAATTTACCATATATAGTACTACTATTTAACATCAAGGTACGTGAATTAATCCAATAATCATCATCTATCTTGATTGTTTCTGGTGGTATATTAAAGATTATGTCTTTCATATATCGATATGTATATATGCTCGTTGCACCGATTGCCTCTATAAAGTTATTATATTCTTTAGTGTTGTATTTTAATCTCATATCACCGAATATAACAGTTATATTTTCTCTTGAATCTGCAGATGTCTCTATAGATATTTTATTATTTTTATGTAGTAATATGGCACAATACATACAAGCTTGACGTATTATTACCTTGTAATCTTGATGAGAATAACACTCACACAACATATATTCGATGAATCTAAATAAAAATTCATGGTCGTTAATTCTTGTGTGTATGGTCACATTGTTTCTTAATATGAAGTGACTTACGAGTGTTCTAATCCTGATATTGTCTATAGCTGTATTATCAAATCCCAATGCCATTAGGATTTTTGTTATAAGATAATCTATATTAGGTACACCCCTATTCATGTACAATTTCTTATCTTTTGGCATTGATTTGACACCAGATAACTTTAGTATTTTGTTTAAAGTACTTTCCTCATCTTTAGAAGAAGATTTTTTAATTGTGATTTTTCCTTCCTTACTTTGAGTTGTAATATCGTCTTTAATATTAATACCATCATCCTTTTTGGTTTCTCTTTTTATCAGAGTTTTATGATAAAAGTCTGATAACTCTTTGAATTCATTTACAATAGTTATAAGGTCGTCTTTTTGTATTTTTATCTCTTTATCTACACTTAAAAGAGCTTTGTCACCGTCACCGGTATTCCCAGATGGTATATTACCATCATATATATCTAAACCGATACTACATGATTTATTATTTACATTCTTACTATTTTTATAATACATGTCGATTAATTCCATCATATCATTTAAAAAGGAATTTTCACCACTATTAATAATTTGCATTAATTTGTTTGTAAAATTCATAATATCCTCCATTTGTAATAAAGGGTGTCGTTTATAAACGACACCCTTATATAATTATTAATTAATAAATATATCTATGAATTCTATTTTGATATATTTATTAACTTTGTCTGTATACTTATTCTTTTCGACACCACATTCTCGCTCAATGATGGCGTCTAATCTATTTATTAATTCTTTTATTTTGCACATATAACACACGTGACCTTTTTCTATATATGAAAATTCTTTCATTAGGTCATCATATTGATTATTACATTCATTTATTAAATGCTCTAGTATCAATTTGTTGATACTGTATTGCGAATGTATTGCTGGTAAACTCATTAATAAAACCTCCATTAAAGGTTCATTATATTAAGCTATCATTTTATTTGATATATCATATAATGTAACCAATTTACTTAATGTTTCTGGTTTTATTGTCTTCTTACACTCATCTGTTTTCAATGTAGAAGATATTAAATCTTTCATCATTTTAGAAACAGATATGATTATTTCTTTTGCTTTATCTATAATTTTGTTATCCTTTATAAAGGACAATACTTTCTCTATCTTTTCTAGGAAGCTACATTCTTCCCATTTCTTTATTATTTTTTTACGTTTCTTAAGGTCTTCAGTTTTTAGATAGAAGTTTTTTCTATTCTTCTTATCAATTCTACTAGACTTTAAGAATTTGATTCTATCAGCCTCATATATTTGATACTGTTGATATTGTATCTCAGCTATAATATCGACCATATCGTCTTCTATATCATCTTCATCTGGCATTAATCGTCACCCCCGAAGAATTCGTCTAGTTGCGATTTATTTTTTAATTTCTTTTTTTTTCGTTTACATTTGCTATATTTTTTATTTGATTTGGGAGATAAATATTCGCCCATTATGGCACTACTTAAATCTCTGCTAGTGCCGTCTGTAAACTTGCCAAATAATATACCTCTACATTTTTCACTACCACATATTTTTGATGCTGCTTTTATTATGAATGACAGGGTTTCTTTATTCATATATGCATCTCTCTCTCCTTATATAATAAAGTCCTGTGTATGTGATATCACATACACAGGCACATAGATTATTAAGTGATAGAACCAAGTGAGAACTTACTTCCATCACCTTTCTTTTTATTTTTCTTCTTTTTCTTGTTGTTTGACTTAATGGTGGATTTACATATTTTCTTAGCTACCTTTGTATCAGCAGCTAAGTTTTGTCTTGACTTCACCATTCTAGCAATAACATCATTGCCTTGCTTTGTCATTGCTGATAAATATACTGCTTGTTTGAAGACATCATCCATGTCCCCTTTTACTTCATCTATTTCTTCTGGTGTATATACTGTTGATCTTGCTGACTCACCAGAAGCAGAGTCTACAAGTCTACCATTTTGTGAAATAAGCGTGTTAACTTCTTTAGCTTTTCCGCCTTTTTTCTTTTTTATTAGTCTGCCTGTTGAGAGGATTTTATTCTCTCCCTTAAGCTTTCCTTTTTTAGTTGCTCTTTCAGATGCCAATTTTATGATATTGGTACCAGGACCAATTCTTAGTTTTTCCTTAGACATAATTTTTATTCCTCCATTATATTTTTTTTATTTGTTAAACATATCCGCTACAGATGCATTATCATCAATGACTCTTTTTAGACATTTTTTGATTTTTGGATATTCGGTATCAGATAGTTCAGATATTGCAAATCGACGAATGCCATCTCTGCCTTTTCTTCTATCTGCATCTCTTCTCGATGCGAATTTACTTAAAACTGTTTCTACTTCATCTGCTGACAATTCTTTTTCCATTATATCGAAAACTGTCTTTGTTATATTCGCCCATGTATCTAATTGACTATCGGTAAACTTAACTGTTTTTGATTGTCTCTCAGATAATGCGTATAAACATAGAATATCTTTATGCTTATCGCCAACAATATCGAATATTTTAGGGATATCTACGCCATCTGATGTTTCGATGCTGTGATTATACAGCACATTAAACAATTGTGCTGTTGTGTAGAACGCATTATTTCTAGGTTCTAACGATGCGTTATTAGGAACACACGTAGCTATATCAATTGCAACATCTTCGCCTATGCCTTCATTTACTAATGATTTAATTCTCTTTTTTAAGAATTTGCTTAATAGCTTTTGAGAATATTTTATGTTCATGTTAAATAACTCTGTTAGTTCAGAGTTTATTTCCTTATCACCATTTACAGCATTAGCAATAAACAGTTTGAAATCAAACACAAACATTGGTAGTATCAATTTCATTGCTTTGTCGATATCATCGATTTTATCTAATACAAGTTCAAACATATTGAACTCGATTATTTTTTTAAAAATCGATTGTTTCTTTTTCTTAACATCGTCGTCATCCTTACTTCTTTTAGAAACAAGCTCGATGACATCTAATAGCCTATCTGTTACTTCATCTGACCATGCTATTTTGATTTCTTTTTTAGATAAGTCCTTATTTTTCTTCTTGAACCTTTTATAATCCAAGCTTAGGAACTTATCAATTTTTTTCTTCTCTTTGTCTTTTTCCATTATTAATTCCTCCATAAATTATTTAAAATCGTTTTTTATTCGATTACATAAATATAATATATAACCGAACTTTTGGTTATATTTCATAATGCATTGTTTAATGCATAAAAAATAGTTATCTATAAGTTTATACATATATAATTTTTTATACAGATTGTGAACATAAGAATAAATGGGGGTGATATATATATGCTTGTCTTGTAAATATAGTATTTCTTCAATATCAATAAAATTTACAAACAACAAGGAGGCATATTAAATGCAAAGTAAAATAAAAAACATCATTAAAATAGGAATAGTAACAGTGTCTGTTATATTATTCGTATTTATAATGTGCAAGAACCCTCAATCTGAATCAAACGATATAATTCAAACAGAGAGCACAGTGATAGATAGTGCATCTCATAATATTAAAAAAAGCTATATTAAAAAGGAGAATATGGTTACTGAGAGGATATTTACAACACTTAGAACTATAGAACCCCAAACAACAACTAGTGATACAACGATGACAACAACCATGTTATCTGTCACAGAACCTCAAATTGAAACATCTGTAATAACAGAAATTGAAACAGAAAGAACGACACAGAGTATAATTTATATAGAACCCGTTGTAAGTATAATAGAAATACCAGTAGTAACTACTCAGGTTATAACAATACCCGCACCTGTAGAAGTTACAAACAATGCCAGGTTGTATAACCTAACAGATTCAGAAATAGAGGCAATTGCATACATAACTCAAGCAGAAGCAGGAAGTGAAATGGAAGCTGGAAAAATAGCAGTGGTTCACTGTATATTAAATAGAGTAGCTTCATCTTTATATCCTAACGATGTTATAGGAGTTATAAGTGCACCTAACCAATTCAGTACATATTATAATTATTTGTATAGAACAAGNNTTAGAACAAGTGTTCCAACTGAAGACACTCTAACAGCAGTTAATAAAGCTCTAGAAATGTACGATACTGTTAATGGAGCAACATCTTTCTATGCTCCTAGGAGTTGTTATAGTGCTTGGCATGAAAGTATGCAGTACTGCACAACAATAGGAAATCATAAATTTTTTAAGAATTGGTAATGTCATTACATACCATGTTGATATCAACATGGTATGTAATATTTTATTATTGCATAAACAAATCAGTAAAATAGTTATATATTATTAATTTGTATATAATTATTTTATATACAAATAATATAAATTTTAAAGGAGGTTCATTAACAATGAACGAAAACAACGGGTCTACGACAAGTAGAACAATCGCTGATAAACATACAGTATATGCTTATCAAAAAACATCTGCTGAGATAATCAGTAGAATGAGTGAAGAGGTAAAGGAACTCATACGCATGCACAATTCACGTACTGGTGAAAACATTACTACTAACTTCACACTAGAAGGTGGAAGTGCACACTATAGTGATTCTTTTGCACCATTACTGATCATATTGCCAAAAATGGCAATAAAAAATTCTGGTAATAAAGGTAATAATAATAATAGCCTAGACATAACTAATCTAATGCACAATGATGGCGGTGGGGGAAATAAATGTCAACTAATATCATTGTTTTGGCAATATTTTAACGGTTTGATGTATACTAAAAAGGATATAGAAGGACTATATAATTGTCCTAATGATATATTGAAGAGATACGGTATCTCGAAAGACATCATTAATAGACAATTAAGACAGTACCAGATGAAAGTAAAGATGGTACATATCGACAAATTAGGCAAAGTACCTACGATTATGATTAAAGTTAGTGCATACTATAAAAGAGTGTTTTGTGAACTTTACAAAAAAGAATACAACGTTATAAAACAGCTGCATGAAATAGATGTAAATGTAAACGTTGTATCGGTTGCTACTAAAGGTAATTGTGTTTATAACATATCAGAAGCATTGCCTGTTAAAGGTAAACGTTCTGGCGGAGTTGATATAACTAAAATATTACAAGGTGGCAATTACAAGAAATAAAAAAACAAAAGTACCTATGATAATTCATAGGTACTTTTTTATTATTAAGGAGTGTCAATATTATGAAAAATAAAGAACTAGTATGGAATCTAATTACTCTAATTATTATAATCGTATTAAATATAATATATGCAAATATACTAAATTGTGATGTGATATCGTTTAGAATGGTGTTAGTAACTACGGTATTTATGTTAATAAGGAATGAAATGATAGAAAACATATCGTCAAAAATAGACTCCTTATTTCAAACAAGTATAGATGCATATAATGATGTTATGATGCAAAATATGGATGAGTTAAAAAAAGAAGTGATGTCTTCTATATTACCACCAATGGTAAAATCGTTAAAGCATATATTTTCTGATAATGTAAGTAAAAAAATATATCTGATTAGCAATTTATTGTCTATTATAATAATACCTATATTAACCGTCGTTGTAGAAATTTTATTATATCGGAGGTTTAATTAAATGGATATATCATCAAAAATAAAAATGCATCATTTATTGATGCATTTACGTTATCAAATATTATCAGATATAATTGATAATGAGCACGAGTTTATGAAAAACACAGAAAAATTAAATGTATTCGTAGACTATGAGAGTATAATGAAATCAATGTCTGCAGATACAGAATTAATGGACTATATAAATAACAACGCAGATGATACTAATAAAATATTGAAGATTATATTATTGATAGTATCATCAGTTATAAATATGGGTGGTTTTTATAAAAAGTTCTTTATAAATAATAATATAGACGTAACTGTTTATATAACATGTACTAGTTTAAAATCCAGAGATTTTAATGTAGAGAACAATGAATTTTATAAGAATTATTATTTAAATAAATACAATACAAATAATATATACAAAACTTTTGGATATATTATAAATGAAGCAATGAACAAGGTTAAAACAATATGCTCATTTATAAATAATATACATATGATTTATACTGAAAATATAGATAATTTATATGTTCCTATGTGTATTCAGCCTGACAAAGGTGTTATTATTAGTAGTGATATAGTATACAGTATATATAATACGATACCAAATTATAAAGCTATAATTGTAAAACGAGATAAATCTAATCGCATATACACCACCGATAATAATTTCCTAATGAAAACTATCAATAAATTAGAAAATACTCCAACTTATTATAATAAATATATCCCTATGGTATTATATCTATCGGTTATAGGGGACAAATACCGTAATATTGATAGTATTAAAGGTATAGGTTTTATGAAATTAAATACTATGATAACTGAGTTGGTGTCTGATGATTCAATAGACGATATCACTTTTTCGAAATTAGTAGGATCGATATTTAAAAATAATGATATACTTAATAACTATAATCTATTAGACATCCTTCTTAATTACCACAATATAAGTGATAGTGATAAGTTTAATATATATAGTATGATATCCAATAGATACGATATACCTGCTATAGTAAAATTAAATACTGATATGTTTGGTGATAACCCAATAAATATACAAGACATATCGGTACAATATAAAAAAAGAAGTATATGAGATTTATTTCTCATATACTTCTTTTTTTTTATATTATATATTTTGTTATAGGTATTAGTATCTTCATTAAATTATAAGATATATCCACATCGTCTATTGTAGGGGAATTTAATTCAAATAACCCATCCCCTTTATTCAACATAGATATTGAATCAAATTGTCTATAAGCATCGATATTTAACTGTAGATTTTTATAATTATCTATAAATGTATTATAGTATTTATATAGTTTATTATCATTAGATTCTTCTAAGAATTTAAATAAACCATTAAAAAATGCCAACATACCATGTTGATGATAAATCAATTTATCATCAGATATACCTTTTACATCTAATTTGTTTGACCCATAATACAATTCAATAGCTGGCTTTACATCAGTCAACCGCATATATGATGTGTATGTATTCTTATTTCTAAAATATATATTATCTCCATATGAGCATTTATCACAATACTTTCTAACCAATAAGGCATCTTTTTTAATACTTATAACCTCATGTTCAGATATATCGTTATCAAATATAAATTGTTTTCTTATTTCACGCAAATGAATCAATTTATTTGTAGATATAGTTTTATCTTTCCGTTCCATTTTACCTATTTCTATGTGTCTTTTTTTATTATCCATTAATTGTAATCGTTGTATATCACTAATTGGTAATAAATTAAATTCTTTAATTATTGAAAATCCTGCTTCTTTCATATCATACTCGACGATATATTCGTTTCTTATAAACCTTATATTTGGGTTTATATAGTTATCGTGTTGAAAAAATTCTTTCACGTTATCATCTCCTTTTAAGTGTAAGTTTTAAAATATGTAAATTATTATCATATGATAATAATTTACATATTTATAGTAAATAACGAATATATATTAGTTTGAATGCAATGTACTTACATCTACATTGTTTTCAATATTCAATATATATTTATCATACGTTGCAAATGTTTTTTGTATGATATATTTTAATACGAATACTGGTTCGTATAAAATAACGTTATTGTATATTAATTCTTTTTTGAAGTGGTCTTTAATTTTCGTTGCTATTTCATTACATACCTTTTGCTGTCTAGTTCGCAATAATAGGAAATTGCTGCTATTTCTAGGCATACCTAAATCAAACTTATAACGTTCATATACCTCAAGCATAATCAACCTATCGATATCGTCCATTACCTTCGTAGTGTAATCTAACCTATGGATATAATCCAAAGGTTGTTGATTAGATGTATTGTTATTATTTGCGATATTGTCTATTTTTTTATTTAACTCTATAATTGCTTCGTTTTTATACATTGTTGTTGTTAATACCAAAGGTACTACGAAAAACATAATTAAAATCATTGTAATATACATAATTTTATTCTCCTTTTAATAATAATTTGTTTATTTTTAATAAATCTTGGTCTGTATTTTCATTCTCCATTAATATCGATTTATCGATATAAGTTAATATTTTGTTTTTATAATAAGAATTTATTACTTTGTTATATTTTCTTATAAATTTCGGCATATCGCCAAATCCCTGTCTATAATCTATAAATATATTTCTATTAGTAACTTCTTCGTGAATTGTGGTTGAAAGCATCACTACTCTAACAATATTTTCCCAATGGTCATCTAAAACCCTTTTAGCTACTGTAAATGTATTCACCTTTCTATTGGTCAACAAAAATAAATCTATCACTATGGAACAATAATCGTATAATGTTAAGATAGGTCCATGGTGCATCTCTATAGTACAATCTAATGTATCTAATTCTCCCAACACATCACATTTATCAAGTCCTACTACTTCATGCAAATATGCTTTATATGCAGTATATCTCTTATTACTTCTTATAGTTTTTTCACATGCTTTAATAAAATTATTTAATGCGTCGGGATTAGATAAATAATCCACATCTTTATCGTGAGATAATGCAAACCAACTAGAGCTAGAATCTATTTCAGAATTTTGTTTATAAACTATATTAGGTATATCAACATGTTTCATTGTTTAATATACTCCTTTCTATTATTTGATTATATTATTGTCCAAATATTATAAAAATAACGGACAACAATTAACTAAGTCTAAAATAATGAATAGGAGGATAATATGAAATACTCTAAAAACAATACCTCTATTATATTTAAAGATATAATATATTTAATAAAAAATATTCTATATAAAAATTCAAATATAGCGAATAAAAGCGAAAATATAGTATCATTTAAATATTATAATAACTATATATCTTATAAACATGGAACCGATACTTTAAACATGTACATATCGTATTTAAAATCATATATCGAATATGGTATTACCAAAGATAGAGTCGGTGATAGCATATATATTGCTATATCTGATGATATACCTATTAGATTTATAACAAGTACAGATATAATAAAAAATTCGCATGGAATGTTAATATACTCAACTGATATAATATATGATACAGAGAATAAGAAAGCTACTTACTTAGATTTGTATAGATGGTGGTGTTATACTACATATGCAGAACATAATATGTACTATACTGATTATTCTGGTATACCGAATTACTATTTAGATAGTGATTTAATCGTATCTGTACCAGTTGACTACTATTCAAATATAAACACTATGAAAAATGTATATATATCAAAAATAAGCGATAGAGATTTAAATTATCTAGAAAATAACGGAGAGATAGATAAGTTAATTAAAAAATACATATATGATGATGAAAGTAAGATAACGCCTCCAGAAAATTATATGTATTTAAAAAATTTAAGAAATAAATTCGATATTTTACAAGCCAGAGAAGCAAAACAATTTGAATTAATCAAAGTACCAAAAATTAAAAACAGTAAGTTATCTGAATTATTTATAAAGGTATACTCTGAATGTAGAGACTACGTCGTTAATAACTTATATCAAAAGGATTTAATAAAGGTTATAGATTACTATGATGAATATATGGCTATGGTTGTTGCAATAATGACATTACAATACACTTTATCAAATAGTATAAAGGAAAGTATACGTAGAAATTTTGTAACAGAATCATTACTAGCAGATTTCTACAACAACTATAGTATTCCTTATGAATCATTATTAGATAATGAAACACACCAATTAATAGTTTCTAATGTTAATAAATTGATACAATATGCTGGTACAAAAAAAGTACTATTTGATATAGTATCGTTGCTTGGTAAAGATAATGTAAAATTATATAGCTATTACATAATGAAGGATATTCTTCCAGATGATGTAGACCCGGATGTATATTTTTGTAAAGTAGATATAAAGGAAACTGACATATATAACTCATTAAAAAATAGATTTAATAGAGTGGAGTATTCGGCTGTTGTTGAAAACGACCATTCTTGGTATGACGATGATGAATTAAAAAGTGAATTATATAACGCGACTTACAATTTTATAGAAAGTAAATATATAGGACTAAGCATAATGTATAGAATGTCTGATATAGTATACAATAGCATGTATCTATTAAGATTACTACTAGATAATAAAACTAAACTAGGTAATATTACATTGGATATACCAAAAATACAAAACGAACCTATAGACTTATTTTCATCAGTAGTATTATTATTGGCATTGATATGTAAATATAATAAGTTTTCAAGTAATATACTAGGATTTGACCAACAGATTATATTGAAAGGATATAATACAGATTATAGTTTTTCTGGTGATTTTATTACAGAATGTAAATTAAAATTAAAGAACTATTATATGAAGGAATTAGAAATTGGTTATAATGGAAATAAAAGGTTTATTTCTGTAGATATAATATACTATTTGGATTCGATATTTAGTAGATTGGATAATAATTGGGAAGTATATGATATAGATAATATTATAGAACTCGGATTAAATGACGGTGAATTGAATAAATCATTTAAAAATATACTAGATATGCGTAATATAATAGAGAATCAAATGTATTTCGAAACTGATTTAGATAGATATAGATTATTGAAACAGATTTACGATACTATATATAACGTAACTATACAGAATCACAATGGTGGTATATTTAGAGAAGCAACGTCATATATAAATTATATAGAGTTATATTATCCCAAGATATACAATGAAATAATAATGAATGAAGAGGTTGATTTATTGTATTTTATAAACCACGTGATATATAAATTACTAAACGTATTTGATAATTCTAAATATATACATATATCATTATCTAATTTAGGTATATCTCATAAAGTGTTGATAGATATGATAAATAGATTTAAAGACTTTACTGTAAAATTAATAGATTATCAAGTAATATATGTATTAGATACAAAGATTGATTTAAGTATTAAATGTATTGATAAAATACATCGAATAGAAAAACACTTAACAACTGAATTTAGTCCAGAATTACATGTATCAGATATGTTAGTGGGTATTTCTAAAACTACAGCACAACAAGATTCATCTAGAACTAAAGAACGTGTAAAAATATATTATAAAGATTGAGGAGAATAGATATGAATATAAATGATAAAGTTAATATATACGAAAATAATAGTAGTAAAGGTATTCGTACAAGAATAACAGCAGGTTATGATTTATGTAAATTACCAAACGGTGCACATTATATAAAAAACCCAATATTCGAAGGTGAGAATAAAGTAGTTATTGGAGGTTTAAATTATATATTAGAAAGAATAAATGGAATACGTAGCACGTCGCATAATCTAATTAAATGGTTAAGCGAGTCACCTACTAATATAGGATTAACGGCTTCATCACAAGGTATCACTATACCTAATTTTGAAGTAGATTACCCACAGGACCATAGTATATTTGGTTACTGTATAGGTATAGGTGGAGTTAGTAGTTCTAATGATGGGATAATAGAACCATATAACACAGATTATAAATTAAGAAATATGATACCATTTAGATATACTAATGATGAAGTTGATAGAACTAAATACTTTGGTTTAAAAACTGAGGCTATTGGTGGTGTATCTAAAACATCTTATTATGTAAAAAAATTTCACACAACTCCATTTATAAGTAATTTAACAAAAACAGGTGTAAGTGGATTAGATGGAAATAACTTAACTGAACAAATATTCAATGAAGGTAGTTCATTAACTGAGACATTTGCACAGTATACATTGCGAATAGAAATTAATGATATAAAAGAATATTTTAATGCTATAGGTGATATAGAAGCGACTAAAATTACAGAAATAGGTCTAGTTGCTGGTAAATACATTGATGCATCAAACGACTATACACTTATAAAATTGATAACATCATTACCTATACCCACTGAAAATTTGATATATACTAAAGATTTATATATGGATTATAGATTTTACATGGAATAATATAAAAAAAAGATAGCTCCAATGGAGCTATCTTTTTATTCTTTAAAACATTTCAATATCTTCAATATCTTCATCTAGGCATTGAGATTTGAATACACTGGTAGAGATAGCAATATAAATAATTTCAATGAAAATTTCGTTGTTGTCAGACAATAGCTTGTTGTCGATGCTTACAGTCTCTTTTTCATCCTCATTTATCCATACGGATATTTGGCCTTTTACCTTGCCGCACCCAGTATAAGGATTATGTACATTTTCATCAAATGTTCCCGCACCAAAGGACATTTTCCCTCTTTTTGTAAAGTGTACTGGTACCTCTAGGGATATTGAGAAATTTAGTGAGTCGCACCATAATGATTCAGAGACTCTCAAGTTCTCCAACTTTAATAGTGCGTCTCTTGAACCATATGCACATTTTTGTGTAAATCCAGAAAATGTTAACCTATTCATGTATACACCTGCTCTGTCTTTTAGTTTTACAAGAATATCATTCATTGTATATTTTCTTTCGTGTGTTGGGCTTACTAAATTAAATTCAGTCATAAATTACCTCTTTCCCACCATTTTATAGAGTCGGTGGTTCTCTTAATCCTAGGNNCATTTTATACCTATATATAACATACATATCAAATTCAATTTATTTTTAATAATATACGATTATTATTTATCTTCAAATCATACAGCATTCAATGGAACGATTGCACGAGGTAATAAATTGCTTCGCATTAAAAATGCTATATACTCTTGTACAAGAGGATGTTGTCTAGGTATAGTGTCTAAAAATAGCAATTCGCATTTTATATCACCGATAAATTTTAAATACTCATCATCGTTCATGATCGATAAATGTATATTTTTAAATAAACCAACTTTTATAATCTCCACCGAACCATCTTTATTAAGTATTAATTTACAATGTCTAGCATATACCAGTGTATTGTTATTACGTGTGTGGGTTTTAGCTATAAATACCACTTCTTTTATTTCATTTTTTTGGCTGTTACAATTTTTATCATCATTCATTTTATTAATCCTCCAAATTAAATTTTGTATATTATATAATATAATTCTCTGATTGCTCTATAATTTTCTATACGCTCTTGTCTTAACGAATCTAGCTCGTTATTTCTAATAGCTTCATTTAATTCAATATTATTCTTTATTTCTTCAATTTTATTATCGATAAAGTATGACAGTTTACATAGAGAGTATATTATAAAATATATAGTAATCGTAAATACTATTGTTAATACATCCATATTAGCCAACTATCAATACAACTGTTCGAAGCATTCTTCAAACATTTTTCGGAATTCTTCTTGATATTCACTCAATGCAAATATCGCAGCATTTTCACTATTGAAATATGTAGTGAATACACATCTTTTAGTCGTAGCTTTTCCAACACGCATCGTACGTGTATCATAATCATATGCTATCATATACTTAATTTTATCTGCATTATACCAATCATCGATAGTAGGTACACCGCCATGTTCCACCGCGTATCTTCTAAGTTGATTATTTAATTTTTGAATATATGCTATATTTTCTGCTAAATCTTGACGGTTATAGCAATCGCCAAGATTATAAAGTTCATTCAAAGTAACATCTATGCGAGCGTTAACATCAGTTACTTTACCATGATTAACGCACCAGTGTTCATGATATGGAGTTAATAGTTCATATCCATTCAATCTACCCAATCCGTAATACATGGTCATATCAACGTCTTTATATGTAGGTAACTTATCATACATTCTATACTTATCTTTTGTAAAATCACTTATTGGCATAGATGTTTTGTCTGTGAAGACCAACACACTAGGTTTTTCAAAATTGTATAATATTTTCCATTCACCATCGATTTCACCATTACTACTAAAAATGGACATATTTAATATGAATACAGGTTTACTGTAGTATTCCTCATAACTACCTATTTTTATCTCTTGCATAAATAACCTCCTGAATTATACATTAGTTAACGATATTGTTTTATCGTTAACTAATGCGTATATTTTTTTAATATTCTTGATAATTTGCGTGTGGATAACGTGAACGGGGTTTAATTTTAAAATAATGATTATCGGGGTATAATTCTATATCCATCATAGGTTCAATTAATACCGTACTATATATGCCTGGTATGCTATTGATTATATCGCGAGTCATACTAATACCATATATATTCGATAAATCAACTGCAAGACTAACAATATCAATAGTATTATATATTTCATGTTTTATAATATCATCATAATTAAATTGTATATCCACATCATAATGATTCATATATCTCAACATACCACTTATATTTAACGTTTGTATACTATTAGATATTGAAAATGTTCCAATGTAAGCACTACCATACCTGTCTTTTTGTTGATTATATTTATATGTGAATTCATTTTTTTTACATTCATTATGATTCATGAATTCTATTATATCAAATCTGGGTATCGAATCCTTTACTCTTATTAACCTAAGATCAAATTGTTCAGCAAGTGTCTTGTAATTAACAAATGCACTACGTAATTGCTCTAAGTTATTGCTACGAGTACCAAGAGTCAACGACATGTTTATTTTTATATTCTCCGAACACTCTTTAATTTTTAATGAGAATATTAATGATTTAAAAGAGCAGACATGCTCTATGGTGGAATACTCCACTACATCAAAAATGTCATTGTTTTTACTATTGGATATTTTATTCACTTTGTATGCATCAACCATGTGGGATTCGATTAGTTTATAGAACTCATCTTTATCCATCACCCCAATTGATTGACTATCACATTCATCTACAACACCGTCGAGTTTATTTAGTATATGTAGTATCTTTATAAAAATACTACTATAATCTACAATATTCTCATTTTCTACTTTTTTAAATTTACACTTAAATTGATACGGTGTTGCATTATCAGTACCCCTTGGCATTTTAAAAAAGTTTTTTGATTTTTTCTTCATTTTTATTTCCTCCATAATTTATTTAATTTTCTTAGCTAATCTTTCATTATATTCAGACTCGTCTATTTCTACAAATCCTACTTCAGGTAATTCTTTAAAGTATTTATTAATAATAATACTTTCTTCACCTTCACGACCTGCTTTAATTATACGCATAGTATCAAAATCTCCCATTTTTTCATCCACTAAGAAACTTTCACATTGAAAGATAATCTGTTTATCGTTTGGAACATATGGAAATGTAATAGGAAAGAATGGTCTAACGTATTTACTAATAAAACCGTTAGTGAAGTATACATTAGTTGCATCTATTTCCACACAGACTATATCATTTACATTGTTATACTCAATCTCACCACTTGGCAATATTGATTTGAATAGAGATGAGTATCTCTTATGTTGATATATAGGCTCACTATCATAACTATCATCAACAATTGACCATTCTGAGTCATCATCTACAATAGGGGTTAATGTTTTATGTGACATGAGTTTATTTAGTATCTTTTGTGTTATAGAAATACTAAGACCGCTATGACCATCTTCACTTAAGGACTCGTATGCTTTTAAAGCTGACGAGTAACAATTCGTAATATATGTAGATAAATCTACAGTGCCTTCTATTTCTGTCGAATTTTCATGTTTGATAGCCAACTCAACTTCTTTTTGTGCCCATTCGCATGGCTCTTTTACCAATGATATCATTCTATCTACATTTTTAGAAGTATGTCCATCGAATGGTGGTGCTTTATCCAATTCTTTACATTTAAACAAGTCCCAATGTTTTTCTTCATAATGATAAGTATAGGGACCTGCTGGAGTATTTATACCTACAATAAACCATCCTCCACCAAAACATAAATTATCATCCTCATGTTTTTTTACTTTTCCAAGCGAATGATGGTTTTAGGTTTACGATTGTTGCAAATAAATATAATCTTCCAGACAAATCATCGAATGTGTAACAACCATCACTCACTTGTCCAACTGTTAAACCGTGTCCTGCAGCAAATTCTTCAATATTCATTTTTTATTTCCTCCATAATTTATTTTTTATCAGGATATATTACTTTTACTATCATATCCTTTGTGATTTTTGGGAATGTACCTTGTACTTCATGTGATTTCTCATAATCTTTACATAGTTCCAATATCTTATCCTCGCTGCAATTATACGGATAATCATCATATGGACTTTCTTTATAATCTATGTAGTCTGTCCATTTATAAAATGATGTAAGCAACACTTCTGTACATGGTACATCTAATACTAACATAACAAGATCTTCGTCATGAGTAATTGGACTAGGTCCTTTATTAAAATATATACCATCATAAATATCCTCTGGTGGTGATCCATTATTTAACCTATAGAATCCCCAAACTGGAGCATACGGCTTTTCTATTGGTATATTTTTGTACATTAATTGTATCATATCTTCATACCTAGGTTTAACTTTTTCCCATCGTACAAGGTTCATTAATGGTCTATATACACCTTCCGTTTCTATAATGTCTAACACTTCTTTATTTTGTATAGATACTAATCTATAAGTTTCTGGTTTTATATAGGTGATATTTTTATTTGTTTCCATTTATTTTTCTCCACAATTTTATTTATTGTCATTATTCATATATACTGTGATTTTTTTAAATGATTTAATAAGTTCCATACCATCTGCAGTATGTTTATATAATAGATATTTTTCTACATTTTCGTCTTCGATCTGAACAATCGCGATTGTGTAACGATTTAATGCACCCCAGAACAATACTCCTTCCTTTGTACTTAATTTAATCAATTTATCAATCCTGATTATACGATCTCTATATTTAGATATATCTATTTTTGTTACTATTTGAGTATCAGAATCCCTTGTTTCATCAAACATTGTGCAATTAAATTTCTTATTCTTTAGCGTAGTTTAAAAAATATTCATTGTCGTTCACCATTATCATCAGTCCAGCTTTACAATATTTCGTTTCTATACTCATACTATCCTCCTCTCCTATAATTCCTAATGCGAGAAATTGATCAGTTTTGTATCTGTCAATATACTCGATATACATATCCTTACCAAATTCCTTTTTTAGGATGTCTTCCAGAGCTGTTACCAAATCTACCAATCTAGATTTTCTTATTTCTTTTTTTACCATAATCATATGATACGATCTCCTTTATATAAAGATAAGAGAATGTATTCTCTTTCATTATTATTATATATAACTAAAATCAATATTAAACAAAGAAGAAAAGGCTAAGTCTTTTCTTCTTTTTCTTTTTGTAAATTAGCTATCTTTATAGACATGTCCTTTATGTGTATATCGAATGTACTATCTAATATAACCAATCCTATGTATAATATTAACATAGTCTTCATACTTAACTCTGGTAATATGAAGATTAATGACGATGATATCAAAGACCCAATTGCATAAACTGTAGATAGTTTAGCATCCAAAACTATTCTATCTTCAGATTTTAGTACTGCTTTTGTTGATCTCATTTTTATATCTTGAACAGCAAAAACAGTACTACATGCTAAACTATGACAGACATAGAATGCTACTTTATTATCTGTCATAATTAGGTATATTGACATTAATATGTCTATTATACTACATACTATAATAAATATATTAAACGATATATTCATTTTATTGATTATTTTATATAGTTTGCCATTAAATATAATAGCCGTTATACTGGATATCATATTTAATATAGCAATGTATTTTGTATCCACCTCACCTATAGATAATCTGATCATATACGGGATCGACATACTATATAATATGTATACAAATAACAATGTAATTGAATTAATTTGTATGAATTTTTTTACCAATAATTTTTCCATTATCAATACCTCTTTAAAATATTTTTTATACGCCTTCTTACTATACTTGATGTCGACCACCTATAAATACCTTTAAGAATAAGAATATCATCGTTTTCTTTTTTATTACTTGTAAATATTTTTCTAATACACATTTTTATTTCCTCCATATTTTTTATTTATCGTTCGTGTATACTAAACAATGATAAAGATTATCCATGATAAAATCTTCAAATATTAGCATTTGTCTATTATGGTCGTGATATCTTTTATTGTATAAATCTATTGCTTCTCTGTTTATATGATATAAGTTGTTATTTTTGCAAATAAATCGACAAGGTATTTCATAATTATAATAATTTGATATAATACACATTCTGTTTTTAAGTAAACTGCATATATTGTTATTTATAACAGGAGGAGCATTACGAATACTATCAATAATTAACTTTATTCTATTTATAAGATCTAATAATTCCACAGTTTCATAATGCTTGTTAAAATCACCTAGTGCTTGTATATTAAGCTTAATTATTGGTGAGCACGAATACCTAATAAATAATATATTATATATTACATCGATACTGTGATATATTTTGGACAGAGATATATCGCAGTTGGGCAGTCTATGTAAACTGTCATAAGTAAAACAATGCACTGCTTCCGTTTCCTTATAAATTAATCTCGTAATATCTTTCAATTTTATTATTAAATCACTCTCCAATTCTTCAAAGGTTCTGATATTTTTATCTATGGTTTGGTGAAAACCCGACCATCTAATTATTGTGTTATTTTGTTTCATATTTCCCCCATATTATTCTTTTGCAATTTCATTAATTGCAAATAATCGACAAGCATTTAGATTATTAACAATAAGACCTCCCCATACTCCCAATATTTTCTTATCATTACGAATTATTCGATTTAATCTTTTCGTCTCTACTATAGTAGCACATATGTTGTTGCTTTTAAAACTAAATTGAGAAGGTATTTTAAAGTAATTTGTCACTATGTATATTCTATTTAAAAGTAAACTATGTATATTATTTATAACTGGAGGACTAATACGAATGATATCAGTAAGTAATTTTGTATCCTCTAAAATATTCATAAATTCACATCTAGTCTCACTATTATACGGTTCTATTTGAATAATATTATATACATTTCTATATAATTCGCCTATTTTAAAATATATATGTTCGAATTTTGATTCTGCTAGGATATCTTTCGCTGTTGCGGTATCTGTATAACCAAAATCCGCATTTATTGTTTTAAATATTGTATGTGCTTTCTTGTAGAGTACTCTCGTGCAGTCTATCAATGTGTTATTGATTACAACTTCCAATTCACGGAATTCAGTAATGTTTTTTTGCATATGTATTATCTAATGTTTCCATTAACCATCCCAACCTTTATATATAGATTTATGTATACTATATAGTATACATAAATCTATTCAATTATTTATTAAAATGGCACTTCGTTATCAATACTACCCATCGTATATGAATTATTACTAGATGATGGTTTTGAAAATTTATCAGATACCGTCTTGTTTACTTTTGAAGGATGTTCGGAACCTGGCATTTTAGTTAGTTGTTCTAACATACATATGAACAGATCATATTCTGATGGAGATGATATTGTGACACCAGTACTGTTCTCAATACTGAAATCTACAATTATATCAGAATTATTAAATACATATGTTGCTGACTTACTCATATCTATTTCATTTCCTACTCTAGTATATACTGATAATGCACATTGTACGTTATCTCCATTTATTTTTCTGTTTATACATAATAACGTATTTTTCATTGGTACTGATATGGAAAATTCTTTATTATCCCCATATTTTCTTATTTCTTTAAGTAGACTAACTGCTTTCACAGTTGAAATACTTGTCATTACTTTGACGTTAGTATTATATTGCTTTTTACCATCACCTGTTACTGCAAGTACTGGCGATAAATTCATAAATAGTGTGTGATTAAATTTGTTATACGAGTATTGCATCGATAACATCGCTGTTTCTCCAAACATACTAGGCAAATATGTATTCACCTTTATGTCATTATTGTTATTATTTCCATAATCCATAGTATTATAATCTCCTTTATTTAATTTTGTATTATTGTTTATCATTTAATTAAAAATGATAATTCTAAATATATAATATATAAATCAAATCATACTGCTAAAAAGCAGTATGATTTGATTGGTTATTTTATATTATTTATTATATTTGACCTGCATTCATTCTCTATTTCCGACAATAGGTATGCATTCAATTTTCTCTTATATAGATTTATAAAATTTCCAGAAATTTTATAATTGTCATAATACTCATTTATTTTTTCGTATTCGGTATATATATTACCATTCATATTGGACATGTATTCTTCAAACTCTAATTCTAATTTATTATTGATAATATCCTTACATATTGAGTGTAGATTAGTTAATATTATCAATGTGTTTTTATCATCTGTAATCTTCTTATAAGCGTTTAAAGAAACAGACTTGTCTACTTTGTAGTTGGCTATTAATTTTTTAACATACTTATCATTATATAGTATATTATTTATTAAGTTTATATAGTTAGTTCTTATATTAACTATAAAGAAACGGTATACCATATATAGAATATCTATCATCTCTTCTTCCGTATTGTATTCTATATCGCATAAACTAACTGAAAATATTTCCTCGAAACGTTTATTTAGTTTATGACATACATTCTCCATCATAGAACGTATAGCTAATATCTCGTCATTTTTTACTTCTAAATATGTTTCATCCTCATCAAATATCTCTATTGTTTTTTTATAATTGTAGATAAATGATGATAAGAAATCTTGATTATTATAAGACTCAATATTGTCTATCTGGTCGTTTATTAGGTTCATAATCATTTCTTCTGATGCTGCTGATAACATCATGTCTGATTCGAACGTATTTGGTGTATATTCTGTTGATTCATAAAATTCCATTTTTTTTATCTCCTTTATATTTTTTAATATTATGTGCCTACTAAATTAATGATTTATTATCGTTGATATCTTAGGGTATGTTTTACGTATTGTCTTTGTTTTACCATTTTCATTCTTAACACGTATATCTTTACCGCATATCAATGTAGTTAAACCTAATGCATCAACAACGCCTTTGAAAGGTCCAATTATTTTATTTAATAAATCGTCAGTATCTATATATGGTTTACACCATTCGGGTATGTCCATTCCCTGAGGTATTGCTAAATGACGTATCTTATATTCTGATAATTTAGAACCAGATTCCAATATATCACATAATTTTGTATATATCTCAGGTTCGATGTCTTTCAAATCTATTATATCTGACGGTTCTATTATATTTAACGATAGTAAATATACAGTATCTGGTACCAATACTTTATATTCTGGATATAGAGTATTCCATATAGTTGTTGCTCTGTATTGTTGCATCGATATAGGGTCTTTATATGCCTCGGCTACGGCAACCCTATATAATGGTAAGTATTTGGTTTCTAGTAATTCTCCAACAGATGTAGTTATGTTATTTATAAAATCATCTAACTTGTTTTTAACGCTAGCTACATCAGGTGGTGATTGATTGATTATATGTTGCTTAATGATTTCATCAAAGAAATCATACACGTCATCAGAAGTACCAGATTTTATAAAATCAAATCCTTTATACTCTGTGTGCATTCCCTTTAAGTATGCTCCCTCTTTTAATAATACTTGTGCTAGGTATCTTTTCTTAACTTTACCAAGTATGAAATTAATCCATAAGAATTCGTTCTTCATGGTCAATTGTTTGTAGTATCTTTCAGCCATCCCGCTTTCAACGCTATATTTGTATAATATGTCTTGTACTGTATCTGTCATCATATAACATAGCATATTTATTTTTATAAATATATTACTCATATTAGGAATATTGTCATTTTTGATATCTTCAATATAATCAATTATGGTATCTAATTGTATAATACATGAATCTGTATCAACGTGAATAACAGAGTCTCTAGTTTTATCTTTTAATCTAAATCTTCTATTAATTGGCATTATGGCAGTATATACATATGTCATACATACTTTTGTAAATTCTTTAACGGAATCTACAATCTCTACTGGAACTTTGTATGGGTTGATAAACGCCATATCGTCTACTTTCTTATTATATTCTTTAACATTTTTATTCTCTAATGTTTCTAATATTGAAACATCTGCATCTTCTAGCTTGTCTATATTGTCATGATAATTTATATTATGTAACACATCATGTATTATCTTTTTAACATATGATAATTTTAAGAAGTCCTTTATATTATTTTTATAGTATAAAAATATAATCTCTTCTTTAGATAGACCAGTTACTATTTTTGTTATTATATTTACATCCGTGTCGTTTAATTTATAGAATAATTTACATAGTTTATCTATTAACATATTTTCTGTTATCTCGTGTTCGTAAACAAAATTATCGATTTTCGATGGAAGATTTTTAAACTCCGTTAGTACAACATCTATCCATCTAACTGCGTCATTAGCATCATAAAATTTATGATTATTACCGAGTAATGCTTCGAATACACAGAAACAACTAGATATCACTATTTGTGCTGTTAGTGTTACCGCAGGTGCCGTTTCTTCATTATAGAATACACTTGTAGGTGAGCCGTTGTTGCCATAATAAGCATTGTTTTTTAGTTTGTATGTTTTTTGAGAATTATCATATAATCTAAATTTTATAATATTTGATATATTCTCATACATCTTTTTCTTAAATATTCCTCTTTTCATCGCATTAAATTCTATCATTTTGATATTTATACTTTGTTTTGTATCTTGATGCATTAATACTGTTGCATTACCTGCTAATATAACTTTATTATTCTTAACATAATCATATACGTCTATTAAGTTACTTTCTGCATTCTCATGAGTATACGAATTTACTAGATTTACTTGAGGGTTAAATAATTTCTTCTTTACTTCCTCATTTATTTTTTTGTCTATTTTATCTTCACTATAGCCCATAAGCATAAGTGCATTTTTCATTTGTTTTTTCCATTCTTCTATAAAACTAAAATCATTCATTATATTTCTCTCCTATATGTTTTTTTAACAAATTGTGTTCACTAAATTAAAATATTAATAAAACACTATATTAAAATCCATAAAAGCAAATTAAATTATTTAAGATAAAGGAGAGTTAAAAATGGATATATTTGAAATGTTAAACAAGCCTCTACCATCTAAATCTAAAAGTGTAGAAACTTTTGAATCTATAATGGATGATTTGACATCATTAGTAGAAGATGAAGAGATTGAAAACGAAGACGATATCGATTTTGATATTGAAGATGAGGAAGAAACAGAAGACGAAATTGAAGACGATATCGAAGATGAAATTGAAGATGACATAGAAGACAGTGATGATGAGGTTGTTGATGAATTAGATGATGCGGAAGATGCTGAAGTAGACGCTGCATTAGATGCAATAGCACCAACAATTTTATTACAAGATGAATTGTCAGATGAAGAGAAAGTTGAATTTGTTGAGTCAGCTGAGATGGATATTCTAGAAGAAGAAGGTCTAATCAGTGAAAGAACTATCATTAAATTCGACAAAAATGCTAAAAAAGCACAATTGTATGAAGTTGCATGGATGACAATTGCACGAAGTAAAAAAGATAAAGATATGCGTAAACTAGACATGCTTTATAAAATGGAGCGTATATTGAAAGCAAAACTTCGTAAAAGATATCATCAGTTGGCTATTAAAAAGGTTAAAGAGTGGATGGGTAAAAAAGCTAAGTCCAAATCTGGCCTAATTAGAAGAATAGTAAACAAATTATCGAATAAGTAAATTTTAAAATGTATACACATACTATTAAGTATGTGTATACATTAATTGTATAGGAGGTTTATATGGGAGTTAACGCTACATTTAAATTAAGTCCATTTAGTAGTATAGGATTGAGTAGTAAAGAAAAAACAATAGTTGACGATTTATTAGTATTGTTATTTAGTAAACCTGGCTTTATACCATCCATGCCTAATATAGGGGTTAATATTAGAAAATATTTAACTAATAATAATATGACCACAGATAATATAAAACAAGATATAGTTAACAATTGTCAAGACTTTTATGATTATATAGTAGATAAAAGTATAGAAATCGATATAATCGAAATAAATAATAAGAGAGTATTATCTATATCATTACCAACCATTACTTACAACATGACACCATTAACACTAGGAGTGTTATTGGATAGAGATGATATTGTAATAAAACAAGTAAAAAATTGATAATAAAAAAATAAAATCAATACAAGATATTAATAAAACTTAAAAGGAGATTTAACTATGAATAAAGAAATTCCAGTTGATTTACAAACACTAGTGTCGTCTACAGATAATATCGTTTATAATCAAGTATCAGCTAAAGAGGATACTACAAACACAGATGATTCAAATATATTATTATTTGATGAAAGCGAAATCGACAACGATGCTAAATTAAGAACACCTCAAAATAGTGAGGAGTATATTAAATCCAGAGAAGAGTATATAAATGAACAGACCAGATTAATAGATATTCAAAAAAAATTTAAAGTAATTCTAAAACCTACTGGTGAAAATGGAAGATATACTAAGTTACAAGAGTCTGAAATTATAATTGCATTAAGCGAAGTTAAATTAGAAAATGATAAATACATTTATGATAAGAATGTATTATCATTAAAAGACAAAGATGATTCTGAATATGATAAAATTGAAATTGAGACAAATACATCTTCTGATGAAACAAACAAAGATGAAGAAGTAAATGCAAATAATACAGTAATGATATATATTGATAAAAGAGACATCGGTGGTGTTGAGTTTACAGAGGAAGAAAAGTCAAAATTGTCATTAACCTCAGAGATAATTTTAAATGCAGTTAGCAACAAACGTATAGAATACAACAATGTTAAAAAACCTGCTATTTCTGCAAAAGAAAAGTTAAGAGAGGCTAATTTCTCTAAAGTATCTACACCTGTAGCATTCCCTATAAGTGGGTTCAAAGCAGATGTTCAAGGATTTACAGGTGGTGAATTAGCAGACATAATGCTATCCGTAGCTACAACATCAGCTGACTTATTCAATAAGAAAGTATCTATAATGTATAGAAAAATAAAACCGTTGAACAGAAAACCATTTGAGTCATTTGACGACTTTATATCTAATTTTTCTTATATTACAGATTTAGATATAGCAGTATGGGCTGCACTAGTTAGCAATTCATTAGAGAAAGAAACGATGGTAATTACATGTGCGGATTGTGGAAAAAAATATAAACAAACGTATGTTCCTAGAGAGTTACCTATGTTTGAAGCTGTCGATAAGACTGTTTTAAATGAACTAGAAAAAGTATCAACCATGGTCGATACAGATGATTACGATTCTATTATCAGTAGAAGTAAGATTATATCATTTGAAGATAGTGGTGTCGATGTTATGTTTGGTATAGCATCATTAAAAGAATATATGATTTCTAATCCAGTTATTATAGACGTATTAGAAAGAGTACAAAAAGAACATAGTGGATATGAATTGACAGAACTAGAAATAATGTTATTTAGCTTGTTTATAAGAGGAGTTAGATTTAAATCGGCTGAATCTGAATGGTATACAGATATAAATGATATTGTTGATATACTATATAGTCTCTCTATAAGCGATTATAAAGTAATTAAAACATTATGTACCAAAATGGAAGATAAATATAAAATTAATTATGGCATACATAATTCTAGATGCACTGTATGTGGATATAACCCACCATTGATAGAGGTACCTGTATCGGACTTGGTTTTTTCACAAATGCAAATGGTAGGAGCCTCGATAACGAATTTAGAGACTATTATAGAGTTATAGACGAGTGTTTAACGTTATTTAAAGGGGAGTTGTTATTTGTAGATATAATGAACATGTCTGTTAAACAACTCAAATACCTACAGGCTTGCAGAGAAGAAAGACTAATAAAGGAATTTGAGCAAAGAAAAAAAATAGAATCAGAGAATACCAGAAAAAAAATATTGACTAATTAAAAATGAATTATTGTGTGGGAAGACTACTTTTAATAAATTAAACAGGGTGGTCTAAATGAGTAATACTATGAAACATTGTGTTGATAAAATTGTCAAGGAATATGATGATATAATTTATATCATTGAGGATTTTAGAAATTTTAAAACACTATACAAGATAGTTAAAAAATATATACATGCTATAGATTATATATCTATTATAAAAGAGAATAAAGAATATATTATAGGTACGAATGATACTAATGTTAAAAATGAATTAGTATCGTTAAATGTCGACAATGTCATTATTACTAATGATAATTCAAGCATAAGTGTAAAATTTAAAAAAATAAAGGTGTGATAGTATTATACTATCACACCTTTATTTTGATGATGACTATTCAGTATATATTGAATAATCATCATCTAAATAATCGTTTCCGAAAGATGTTTCATACATATTATTACCACCTTTCTTTTTTATTTATATTACGAATATGTTTTAGCACGTCCGTAATACAAGTATATTACATATAATCGAGTACTGCCAATATACGATTTACTATATACCGATTACATTCATCAAATCTTCATCTGTTATACTATCTATTTCATCAATAGATTGCGTGTCTGATGTGTCTTCAACATCATCGTTTATCAATACTATTTTATATTTTTCACCATATGGATCGGACGCTAACATGGTATCCATATTTAATGTTAAATTATCTGACATTTCTGGTAAATCATAATCTGGTATATCGCTTCCATCATTACCGGATATGGCTTTAAAATACTTATCACCTGTATCTTCGTTATACATAAGTATAACTTTAGCATTCATCTTTTCAAATTTAACAGTTGATTTTAATTTGTTCTTCATATCTTCATCTAAATCTATGAAGTCGTCATTCATATCTTCTATTTCTGGTATAGTCATATCATTAACGTTCATATCTATGTTTCTACCACTCTCTATTATCTGTCTAAATATGTTATCATTACCACCATTATTATCTGATTCTTCTTTATTTTTAATAGTTGCAAATTTCATATCTAAATCAGCAGCAGTCTTCTTTATGTTTACTATATCTTTAAGTAAATCCGCTTTTAGTTTTCTACCATTAATAATATTAGTTATCAAATCTGTTGTGTATTTAGAAGAACCTCTCACATTTGATTTATTTTTTTGACTATCGTTATATGTTGATTGTAGATTGTCTACAAAGTGAGACTGTTCAACATAAACTTCTTTTAATTGAATTAATTCTGGCATTAATTCTTCTTTATATTTATTCTTTTTTTTACCTTTTTTCTTCTTCTTTTTCTTTTTACAAAACCCCCATTCGTCTATATTAATACCTTTCTTTTTGGTTTTCCTAACCTTCGGATTAGAAAATTCATCATCTTCGAAATCATCAAAATATTTTGATTTTTTTGGTTCTTTTATTTTCTTTTCTGATTTAGTAACGATTAGTTTACTAACAACATCATCATCAATTAAATCTTCTACTTCATCTAATAAATCTAGCATTGCCATATTATATCTCTCCTTTAATAAGTATATTAATAAAGAGTTCCTTGTATAAAAAAATATCTGGAGTTACCTCCAGATATTTTTAAAATTATTCTTTGAATAAAGCCACCAATTCTATATCCCATGGTTTGATGACCTTATTATCTTGGGATGCATAGTCGGCATTGTATAGATTCACTATAATGATATATGATCAAGTTTTGTTTTATTTTTTATACGGGAGTATTCTTTAACTATTTCAATTATTTCGGCAAATGTAGAAACTCTAACTACATTCGGTTTAGAACTGATATCTATATGTTCATTCCAAGGATGTGTTAATAATATGCCTTTTTTATAATTGTCACCATTAAAATTACCAAAGTAGTCGTCGATTAAAATATCACAAGTTATAATAGTTTTATCATGCATATAGTTTATAGATTCTTCAGGTATTTGTGGAAAGTTCTTATGCATGAATTCCGATTTATACATGCCGATATCAACAGTACATGCAGATACGAATGATAAATTACAAATACCATTCAATATATCTATGAATTCCACGGAACTCATATCTATATTTAATACATCGACTGTTTTCCACAATAATGGATTTCTAAAATATAAGAAATACATTGAATCTTTCTTAATATTAATGCATTCCCAAAATGCATAATTAGTCATGTTTTTGAAATTATGGTTCATGTTAAAATCATAATTAATCCTGTTCACAACGGCCTCTGTCAAATTATTCAATACATTGTCTATATCACATATAACATGTATCCTATTATATTCTATTTTAGTGATTTGTGGAAATACATCTGTTGTATTTTCTATATAACTCATACATTTCATTTTTATTTACTCCTCAATAATTCATAATTACAATTCATAAAATATATTGATGGTATTGTATATTTGTTCATGTCATTGAAATCTTCATAATCATCCTCTTCTAACTGTGTAAAAGAAATCATGTGCACGATATGTATATCCCATTTATACTGATACGCCAATACCATAAATTCATTAGATATAAGACACTTATCCGACAACAGTATATAATCTACATCATTATGTGTTACAATATCAGTTTTAATGATATCTGTATTTATTATAGTACATAATTTATAGATGATAATAAATGGTAGTCGATTATTATCTGTAGGGCATTGATAACCAAAATTAATTAATAGTATTCTTATAAGCGGTAGTAATATTGCCGGAACGTTATTTTTTAATCTTATATAAATTTTATTATCTATTGAGAATGTTTTCTTCTTCTTGTTATATAATAATTTTTCGTATTTCACTCAATATACCACCTTCTATGATTTTTTCTATCAATAAACACGTACCTATGGTACTTCCATAAGAAGCGATATCTATATAATCTGTATTATCGTTTATGAATTTCATTAGCTTATCACTAACAATAATATTGCTTGTTTTTGCTATCTTTATTAATTTGTCAGCATCATTTATATATTCTTCCATAATCCCTCCAATAATTAATCCAGTTCGAATAAATTAAATTTAAATACCTTACCGGATTTATTTAATAAATCATTTATAGAATTTACGTCAACATATTTTTGGTTACTCGGTGACACATAAGATACATTTTGTAATTTTGATTCAGATATGATTTTTATTAAGTTTAAATCACCTGAGAACACCGTTAGGTCATTCAATGAATCAATGTTCTCTTTGTCTAGTATTTGTGTATTTGGTAATAATTTTACCAAATCATTCAGTATGTTCGGTTGTTCATATTTACTTGTTAAATAAACATTGTCTATTAACTTCTTATCTAACAAGTCTTTTATAATAGCGAACATTTTATCTATTATAAAATTTCTATTACATCCTTCTAATATTTTATGTACAATGTCGAATTCTTTGAAAGAGTCTGATAGGTTATCAGACTCTCTTATTATATACTTATTACACATATTTAATACAAACATATTATCTTTACTTAAAGATTTATTGTTATCCAATGAGTCTTTAAGTATATGCAGTTGCGTATAGTAAAGTATGTCATCTATTTGAACAATTACATTTTTTGAATTGTATAAAAACACATTCACAGCTAAACATCTCCTTTATAATTACTCCACAAAAATATCGATTATCTCTTCTTTACTAGTTTTATCGTCATATGTTTTTATTTCCAACATACCATTGATATTTTGGCTTTCTTTGTTCTCTGCTTTATAATAATATTCTTTATCTTTAAAATTATACTTTGTACCATTGTATTCGACTGTAACTTTATATTCAGCTCTTTTAGTAGTGTATCTAGTTTTCTTCTTACCGTTAGTGTTAGTAACACGTCTTACCACTTCTTCGGGTTTATAATACAAGTCTATGATTTTAACCTGTACTGTTTTATGCTCGGTCGATATGACTTTTGCACATCCTACAGAAGTTATTGTGATTATTATTATCATACATAGTATTACGATTTTATTAATTCTCATTTTTCTCACCCATTTCTTCACAAATTATTTTTGATATTTTTAAGACTATTTCTATTTTACAATCGGAATAATCTTTAAAATAATTAACCAGTACTCGAGGTACATAGTAATGTACCAAAGACTTATCTTTAAATCTGATATCATATGTTAATATAGATACTATTGCTCTAATCGATAATGCTATGAGTGTATTGGTCTTATCATTTAAGTTAATAATAAAACGAGGTTTACTATATGTTGTTGATAGATATCTGATAGTATCTATGTGATTATCTATCAACATTTGATTTATTCTGGGTATTACTTTGGTGATATTTGCCGATATATTATGATTTACATACAATGGATATTTGTCATCATGATAAATATTAGCATCTTTTGTCATATATTTTGTTAATATGCTATTGTCTATACTATTTAATACATAGCTATTCATAGATATAATATTTTGAGGACTTATGCGATTAACATTTAAACCTTCTTCGGTTAAAGAACATACTGTCGTTTTATCGTACATTTTCAATCGTGTTGCGAAATGATGATTGAATAAT
>MTKX01001094.1_pt7 | contig 37794 bp, 28 predicted proteins | sample 1042771 | NCBI WGS metagenome assembly MTKX01 (sample SAMN06212183, study PRJNA360534) | anaerobic digester metagenome | biome: Wastewater treatment plant; material: sludge; isolation source: anaerobic digester fed with sludge from wastewater treatment plant | place: Denmark: WWTP Randers ...
GAGACGACCAGGACGGGCCGGCCGGCCTTCTCGACGATGTTGGCCATCGTGAAGGTCTTGCCCGAGCCGGTGACGCCCTTGAGGACCTGGTGGCGGGCCCCGGCGGCCAGGCCCTCCGTCAGCCGCTCGATGGCCTGGACCTGGTCCCCCTTGGGCGTGAAATCGGACGTCAGCGCGAATGCTTTCATGGCTTCCGGGCCGGCCTGAACCCGCCGGCGACGACGCGGTCCCGGCTATTCCTTCATGCGGATGCCGCCGGAGAAGCGGGCGCCGTCGGCGATGGTGATCTTGGGCGTGATGACGTCTCCGTTCATGACGGCCGTCTCGGCGACGACGGTCCGCTCGGCCGCCCGGACCGTGCCCTTGAGCTCGCCGTGGAGGACGAGGGCGCGGACGCGGACCTCGGCCTCGACGCGGCCGCCCTTGGCCACCGTCAGCGTCCCCGAGGGCAGGGTGATCTTGCCCTGGACCCGGCCTTCGACGAGGACGTCCTCGTGGGCCTCGATGTCCCCGTTGAGGACGGTCGTCGACCCGACGCGGGTCGGGCCGGAAGAGGCGTGCCGGTCGGCGGCGCGGTTCGTCGATTCGTCGGTCATGGCGGTCCTCCCCGGTCGGGCGTTCTTCACCGATTATAGGGGCCGGGCGCCCGCCCTGTCAACGCGGCTTGACCTGTCTCGCGGATGTGCTAGAATCCAGGGGTCCGTGAGCGGGCATAGCTCAATGGTAGAGTACCGGCTTCCCAAGCCGGGTGTTGTGGGTTCGAGTCCCATTGCCCGCTCCATTTTTTTCACCCCATGAACACCTGGCATCTGATCGTCGAGCCGGCCCCCCTCCCGGGGTCCTGGAACATGGCCGTCGACGAGCGCCTCTACCGTTTGGCCGAGGGCTCGCCACGGACCTTCCTGCGCTTCTACCAATGGGAGCGCCCGACCGCCTCCCTGGGCTACTCCCAGGCGGCCGACAAGGTCGTCGACCGGGACTTCTGCGCCGCCCACGGCATCGACATCGTCCGGCGCATGACCGGCGGCAAGCTCGTCCTCCATCACCGCGAGGTCACCTATTCCGTGGCCTCCTCCGACACGACCGTCTTCACGGAAACGCTGCGCGACTCCTACCGCCGGATCTCCCAGGCCCTGCTCGGCGGCCTGGCCATCCTGGGCGTCGCCGCCCGGCTGGCCGAGACCTCGCCCCCGGCCTACGTCAAGAGCACCATGCCCTGCTTCGCCTTCCCGGCCCGCGACGAGATCGAGGCCGGCGGCCGCAAGATCGTCGGCAGCGCCCAGAAACGGACCGGCGACGCTTTCCTCCAGCACGGCTCCATCCCCCTCGAGAAGGACGAAGCCCTGCTGGCCGCGGTCTCGTCCCCCGGGGAGACGCCCGAGAGCCTGGGCATGACCTCGCTCTCCGAGGCCCTCGGCCGTCCCGTCGATTTCGACGCCGCCGTCGGGCCCCTCGTCCAGGGCTTCGCCGACCTGTTCGGGGCCTCGTTCGAGCGCTACGCCCTGTCGGCCGGGGACCTCGAGGCCGTCCGCGCCCTCCAGGCGGCCAAGTACGCGTCGGACGACTGGACCTTCCGGCGCGCCGCCCCGGCCCGTTGACATTCCCCCGCGTCCGGGGCTACACTCGGGCCGAAGCGAGGTCGAAGCCATGAACGAAGTCGACGAGCTCTCCAAGCTGGACCCGGCCGGCCTGCCGCCCCTCAAGCCCATCCTCCTCGACGACCTCTACCAGGGCGTTCTCAAGAACCTCCATCTCGAGCTTGGTCGAGGCCCCGTCCTGTATCTCCTCTCGCCCAGCTACTCCGTCCTCAACCCGACCCCCGACGAGGGCATCACCGAGTTCATCACCCGGAACGAGGCCCTCCTCGACTACCTCAAGGAGGCCGTCGTCCAGAACCTGGCCGAGTACTCCGTTCTCCTCGACATCAGCAGCTATTTCATCGAGCAGAACAACGGCCTCGTCCTGGCCCGGCTCCGGGAGCGCGATTCCGACGGCCGGCGCTTCGAGATCAAGTTCTACACCCACTCGCCCCAGGAGCTGCTGTCCCGCTACGAGGACAAGATCTACATCGGCCGGGACTTCGTCGACCTGTTCACGCCCGTCCGCAAGTACTTCGGGCTCAAGGACACGGTCGTCTCGCTCAAGGCCCAGTTCGAGCGGCTGTCCGAGCGGGCCGGGGCCAAGCTCAAGAAGGCCCAGGACTTCGGATCCTACTTCCAGGAGATCGGCGACTCCGTCAACGAGCTCCACAACGAGGGCCTCCTCGTCCTCCAGAGCCTGCCGCCGCACCTCGACTACGCCAAGCTCTCCGGCAAGGACCTCATCGACATCAACGCCCAGTACCGGACCGTCAACCACTACGTCATCGAGCTCCACGACACCGTCGCCGAGTTCGAGAACCTCCTGCGCTTCAAGGAGCGCTCGGACTTCGTCCGCTACGTCACGAAGTACAAGAAGGACGTCACCAACCTCATCTCGTACTTCAATATCAAGGTCAACGGGGTCATCGCCCAGCGCATCCACGCCTGCCGGTCCAAGCACAATTAGGCCCGGCGGATAAAAACGGGGACAAAAAAAGGGGACACGTACCCGAGATACGTGTCCCCGTCGAAGATCTAGAACTTGCGGGCGCCTTCCTTGATGCGGACGGCGTCGTAGGTCGTGGCCAGGGTGATCGACGGCGCCCCGGCGCTGGCCGTGAAGGCCGTGACCAGGGACTCGCCGTTGGACCGTTCGATGTCCGGCCGCTCGCTCAGCCCCCAGGTCACCGAGCCGCCCTTGGAGCGGGCCTCCAGGCGGGCCACCTCGCCGGCCGGCCAGACGAGGTCGACGGCGCCGTATTCGTTGCGGACGTCCATCCCGAACTTGAGGTCGAGCGGTTGGAGCGTCACGCCGCCGTTGCGGTTGACGACCTTGACCTCGGCCGAGAAATCCGTCAGGACGACGGGCTCGTAGGAGGTCGAGACCGAGATCGCGGCGCCCCGGACCCCGCTGGCCTCGACGGCGGCGTTCCGCCCTTCGACGACCAGGCGGCCCTCGATGCCGCGGACCCGGACCGGCTCGTAGCTCGTCCGGATCTCCAGGTCGCCGCGGACGTTCTCGGCCGTGACGGCCATGTTGTTGCCCGTGACCACCGCCGGCCCGACGTCGGCCAGGACGACCTTCTCGTAGGACGAGTCGACCGTGACCGCGCCGGCCACGCGCCGGGCGTCGACGTCGACGTTGGACCCGCCGAGATCGGCCCGCCCGCCGGCGTCCTCGACCCGGATGCGGGCGTAGCTCGTCTCGACGCGGAGGTCGCCCGTGACCGCCGCGGCCCGGACGTCGGCGTGGCTGTTGACGAGCCTGCAGGCGCCCTTGACGTTCTGGACCTCGAGGTCCTCGTAGCTCGTCTCGAGCTCGCACGGGCCGTCGACGTTCGTGGCGTAGAGCTCGCCGTGGCGGTTGCGGACCGTGGCCGAGGCGGCGCCGTCGACGCGGACGACGCCGTAGCCGTTGGTGACCCGGACGGCCATCGACCGCGGCACGGTCAGGACGAAGCCGGTCTCGAAGTTCTTCTTGCGGAACTCGTCCCGGTTGGTCCTGAGGGCCAGCTTGCCGTCGGCCGCGGTCAGATCGTACCTGATCCGTCCGGCGATGTCCTTGGCCTCGTCTTCGTTCCGGCGCCAGACGACCTTCTTGAAGGTCAGCTGGACGTCCTCGCGGTCGGTCCCGCGGACCTCGACCCAGCCGTGCCCGTTCTCGATCTCGAGGACGGGCGGCAGGGGAGCGCCGATCGTCCGGCTCTCCTCCTCCGCGTATTCCCTGCCGACGATGCCGAAGTCGCCGTCCCAGTTCCAGTCGAGGTCGTCCAGGCTCCACTTGCCGGTCTTGAACTGGAAGAAGACGAAGCCGGCCAGGATCAGGATGACGACCAGAACGACGTCCCTAAATTTCATGGGTCTTGTCCGGGCCGGGGGCCTCGGGGCGCTCGTTGCGCTCCTTGAGCCCGAGCCAGAGCTTGTTGGCGCCCCAGACGATCAGGATGACCGGCCAGAACCGCCAAACGGCGTCCCAGACGTCGATGTGGAACTGCTCGAGCAGGAAGATGAGGCCGAAGACGATGAGGATGACGCCCCAGACGAGGGAACCGCTCTTTTTCGCGTTGGCCATGTGTGCCTCCGTCAATTCCCGTTCTTGGACTTGGCCACGGCTTCGAGCACCAGCTTGAGCCCGATGACGATGACCGCGACCGGCCAGAAATCGAACAGCGTGTCGTAGCTGACGACCTCGAAGTTGGCCAGGATGAGCAGGCCGCCGAGGGCCATGAGCACGACGCCCCAGAAGATGGAGCCCTGGGCCGGGATCTCGGGCAGGCCGGCGACGCCGGCTTCGGCCGGGGTCTGGCCGGCGGCGGCCGCGTTGATGGCCCGGGCCGACTGGATGTTGTCGAAGAACTGATAGATGATGAACCCGGCCAGGATCAGGCCGAGGAAGGGCTGCCCGCCGCCGCGCTCCTGCATGCTGACCAGCCCGGAGAACAGGACCAGATGGAGCAGGGCCTTGGTGTACTGCCCATTGTAGAGGGCGCCGACCCCGAAGGGGAAGATCCCCAGGACGCCGGCGAACCCCGGCGACTTCTGCGGTCTCGCCGGAACGACCTTGTTCTCTGTCATGCGATTAAACCTCCCAGTGAGATGTCATTGTTTCTTTTCGCCATCCCCGGCCAGGCCGAGGGTGTTGAACGACTTGAGGACGTCGGCCGACAGGGCCCGGATCTCGCCCTTGAGCCCGCCGGCGTCGGCGTAGAGCTTCTCGACGGCGCCGACCGTCCGGTGGAACCCGACGTCGATCCGCTTGCGGATGCCGCGGGCCTCCGGGTGGAAGGCGACGAAGGTCAGGACCATCAGGACGGCCGCGCCCGCGGCGTAGACCGGCTGGAGCGCGGGGCGCCCCAGCCAATCGAACACGGTCCGGGCGAGGTTCCGCCGGCCGGCCTTGGCCGCGGCCGCCTCTTCCGGGACGGCGTAGAGCCGGGCCATCAGGTCCGCCGAGGGCTCGGCCTGGGGGAAGCCCGCCGTCGCGGCCACGGTCTCCCGCATCAGGTCGAGCAGGGCGGCGCAGTCCGGGCAGACGGCCAGGTGGGTGTCCGCCTCGGCCTTCGCCGCGGCCGTCAGCCCCCCTTCGAGGTAGTCCGACAGGAGCCCTTCGAACCGTTCGCAGGTCATTGGACGCCTCCTCGCTTGTCCCTGAGGACCTGGGCCAGCTGGAGCCGCGCCCGGTTGACGCGCGACTTGACCGTGCCGAGGGGCACGCCGAGCTCGGCGGCGACCTCCTCGTAGCTCTGTCCCTGCAGGTCCCTCAGGATGAGGACCATCCGCATGTCCGCCGGCAGCCGGTTGAGGCCCTCCCAGACGAGGGCTTTGGTCTCCCCGGCGACGAGATCGTCCTCCGGACCGGAGTGGGCCGGCTGCGACAGGACGCGTTCGTCGAACTCGTCCCGCTGCGTCTTCTCCCACTTGGTCCGGCGGTACTCGTCGATGAGGTGGTTCTTGGCCAGGGTCAGGAGCCAGGCCGTGAAGTTCTTGCCGAAATCGTATTTCGGCAGGGCGCCGTGGAGCTTGAGGAAGACCTCCTGGGTCCGGTCCTCGGCCTCCTCCCGGCTGCCGCAGAACTGATAGGCCATGTTAAAAATCCTCCTGGCGTAGGCGTCCACCAGGGCTTTCCAGGCGCTCTGACTGCCTACCAGGCAGTCCCTGATGATCGCTTCCAAGTCCACTCAATTCACCTCGGTTGACGGATGCGGACGGCCCGAAGTTCCGTTCCGGGGCCATTTTCTTACAATTTCCCCCGAAAAAGAAAGGACCTGGTCTTCGCTGAATCCGGGGACACGTACCCCAGGTACGTGTCCCCTTTGTGAAGACCTGGCCCCGTCCGGGCCGCCGGCCGCCTCCCGGGGGGCCGAATTGCTATAATAGAGGGGTGGCCGATGTAACTTTCTCGGGGAGAACGGGGTTCTAGGATAACGAGCATGGACGAACAAGAGCTGATCCGTCGCGTCCAGGACGGGGACGAGGAGGCCTTCGCCCAGATCATGACCGCGTACAAGGACAAGATCGTGAACTACCTGTACCAGTTCTCGGGCGACTACCAGAAGGCCGTCGAGCTGGCCCAGGAGACCTTCATCCGGGTCTACTTCAAGGCCGACCGGTACAAGCCGATCGCCCCCTTGTCCGCCTGGATCTACACGATCGCCTCGAACCTGGCCAAGACCGAGTGCCGCCGGTCCCGCAAGATGGCCACCGTCTCGCTCGAGGACATCCCCAACAACTTCTCGAGCGGCACCTATTACGAGGACCCGGCCGACCCCGGGCTCGTCCGCAACCTCCGCCAGGCCCTGGACGAGCTCCACCCCCGATACCGGGTCCCCGTCGTCCTCAAGGACATGGAGGGCTTCTCGCAGGAGGAGATCGCCCGGATCATCAAGCGGCCGGTCGGGACCGTCAAGGCCCGCATCAGCCGCGGCCGGGAGCAGCTCCGCCGCAAGCTCGAGAAGGCCCGCGGCGGCCGCGCCTTCGCGGCCGAGAACGAAGTGAGGGAACATGGACGAGCATGAGCTTTTCGCCAAGATGACCAAGGTCGAGGCCCCGGCCGGCTTCGAGGCCCGCGTTCTGGCCCGCCTGCCCGCCGCCCGCGCCGGGTGGGCCCGGGCCCGCCGCCGCCTGTTCGCCGGCTACGCCATGGCCGGCTCGGCCGCCCTTCTCCTCGTCGCCGTCCTCGTCCTAACCCCCGGCCGGGGCCCCGCCGACGAGCCCGGCGGCCTGACCTTCGCCGAACGCGAGGCCCTGACGGCCACGCCGGGCGGCGGAGCCCGGTCCTCCGCCGGCTCCCGCCTCGTCCCCGTCTACGAGACGATGGACTACGCCTCCGAATACCGCAACGCCCGCCCCCAACCGCAGACGGTTTACATACTGGAGCAGGTTTCCGAGACCGTCCCTTCGGAAATCATCTATTAGGAGGATTGCGTGCCATGAACAGGATGTTCACACCGGCCCTCGTGGTCATGGCTACCCTGGCCGTCCTGGCCCCCTCGTTCGGGAGCGGGACGACCGGCACGGAAGGTATCGGCGGCGAGCCCGACATCGCGGGCGTCGCCAAGAAGGTCTATCCCTCGGTCGTCCGGGTCGAGGCCCTGAACGGCACCCGCCGCGTGGCGACGGGCGTCGTCGTCGACAAGGGCGGCCTCATCGTCACCACGGCCCTGATGTCCCCGCGCGAGGAGAAGATCACCGTCACGACCTCGGAAGGCAAAAAGATCGAGGCCGAGTTCCTGGGCTTCGACACCGAGACCCAACTGGCCCTGCTCAAGGCCAAGGACGCCGGCCTGCCGGCCCTGGCCGCGGGCAGGCCCTCCGACCTCGCCCCCGGCTCCTGGATCTGCGTCGTCGGCGTCTCGCCCGAGGAGACGGCGGCCGTGACCCAGGGCATCGTCAGCTCCGTCGCCGCCGACAAGATCCGCCTCAACGTCTGGGTCACCCCCGGCTCGAGCGGCGGCCCGGTCGTCGACGCGGGCGGCCGCCTGGTCGGCCTGCTGCGGGGCATCTACATGGACGAGCGTCCCGTCGTCTTCCAGTTCCGCGACAAGGCCCAGGCCGGCTCCGGGGTCGTGCTCAGCAACCGCGCCGAGGCCCCCTCGTCCGGCATGGCCCTGGCCGTTCCGGTCGACATCGTCATGGACGTCGTCGGCCAGATCAAGGACAAGGGCAAGGTCGAGCGCGGCTGGATGGGCGTCGGCATCGGCGAGGACCGGGAGGGCCGGACCGTCATCGGCACGGTCGAGCCGGACAGCCCGGCCGCGCTGGCCAAGCTCAGGCCGGGGGACGTCGTCCTCAAGCTCGACGGCCGGGACATCCCCGGGCCCGACGTGCTGGCGGCCGAGATCCGCAAGAAGAAGCCCGGCCAGGACGTGACCCTGAAGATCGAGCGCGACAGCCAGCCCGCGGACGTCAAGGTCAAGCTCGGCGAGTTGGCCGAGGACGACGCCTTCAGGGAGATGGACGCCCGCTTCCCCGGGCTGTTCGGCCAGGCCCCTCCGGGCCTGTCGGCCAAGCCGAAAGCCGGGACGCCGGGAGCCCCCCGGGGCGCGGAACCGGCCCGGCCGGGCGCCCCGCGCTCGTTCGAATGGACGTCCGAGACCCGCAAGTTCATCGGGGTCTACTGCAACGAGCTCAACCGCGAGCTGGCCGAGCACTTCGGGGTCAAGGAGGGGACGGGCCTGCTCGTCTCGCGCCTGACCGAGGACGGCCCGGCGGCCAAGGCCAAGGTCAAGGTCGGCGACGTCATCGTCAAGGTCGACGGCAAGCGCGTCGCGACGATCGACGAGCTCCTCGACATCGTCCAGGCCAAGGACAGCGGGGCCAAGCTCAGGCTGGACATCGTCCGCGACGGCAAAGCGACGACGGTCGACGTCGAGGTCCAGGAGGACAAGAGCGGCGACTTCTTCGAGTCCGACGACATGCGGGGTTTCCTGGAGTCCTGGCAGGGCTACACCGACGCCTTCCGGAACGAGCTCTCGAAGTGGCAGTCCGAGGGCATGCCCGAGCTCCGGCAGAGCCTGAAGAAGATCACCCTGCGGGGCGGACAGCGTAGGATCTGAGAGACCTGCTCCGGTCTTTTCTCGGAGGGGACATGTACCCTTGGTACGTGTCCCCGTTTTTTATTCTTTTTCCGGTTCGGCGGCGTTCAGCCAGCTCTTCCTGAGGCGGTCGAGCTCGCCGGCCGGCAGCTTGGCCCGGTCCCGGTATCCCTTTGCGTCCCTCTGCCGCAGGGCTTCGTAAAGCATGACCGCGACCGACACCGACAGGTTGAGGCTCTGGACCATGCCGAACATGGGGATGCGGACGGCCCGGTCGGCCAGGGCCAGACACTCCTCGGTGATGCCGTCGGCCTCGCTGCCGAAGACCAGGGCGACCGGCCGGGCGAAGTCGATCTCGGTGTAGGGCACGGCGTCCGGCCGGAGGTGGGTGGCCAGGATCTGGTAACCGGCCGCCTTGAGCGGCCCCAGGCAGGAGGCCGGGTCCGGATGGACGGCGATCTCCAGCCACTTGTCGGCCCGGGTCGAGATGGCCTTGTTCGGCCGCAGGGCCTCGGCGTTCGGCCGGATGAGGTCGAGGTGGAGGACCCCGGCCGCGTCGCAGGTGCGCATGACGGCGCTGGCGTTGTGGGCCAGCGTCACGCCCTCGAGCACGACCCGCAGGTCGGATTGGCGGTGGGCGAGGACCCGCTCGACCCTGGCGATGCGTTCCGGAGTGGGCATGCGGGGACTATAACACAATTCGGGGACATGTACCTGCGGTACGTGTCCCCATCCGGAACCTTGTAAATACCCCGTATTTACCCTATAGTTGACCCGCCGCGCCGGTGTGGCGGAACTGGCAGACGCGCGGGACTCAAAATCCCGTTTCCAGCGATGGGAGTGTGGGTTCGATTCCCTCCACCGGCACCAGTTTTCCCCTGATTTTCCCATTTTTTCGTTTAAGCACCGTTAAGCCAAGTTTAGCGAGATTAAACCGAATCTGTTACACAGTTGTTACACGGGGATTGGTCTGTTCTTGAGCTTTCCCCTCCCGATAGCCAAGATTTTTCCTATCAAAAAACCGGGAACACCCGAAGACCCCCAGACGGGCTGTCCCGGGAATGAGTATTAGAACGCTATTTCTACAAAGGGGTTTCTATAGTCTCCTTGGTCCAATAGTTGGACCGCGAATTCCCCGGCACCCCCTTTCATTATGTCTGAGGTCTTGATTTAATTATGTAAGAGGTAGATAAAAAAGAAATAGTATTTGTGGATAGGAGAACGAATGCGAGTTTCACAATACTATAAGCTTAAGCGAACACAGCCGACACTAGACTTCGTTGACGTTGATATTCGCGGAGACGCAAGCGTTTTTGTGGACCCGCGTGCCTTGAGGCTACTGGGCTCAGAGTGGGGGAGTGAATGCGTCCATTTGGTACAGAGCTTCTTCAAGGCCGTCTTGGATGCGATACATCGCAAAGATGATGGAATCGCAAAGGCGCTTCTCAGAGTACTTCACGAGCCGAACGAAACGCATCTAGGCCTTTCAAAAGGGAAAGCCCAAGGGAGGGCCTTAGGATATTATTCGGCGGTCGATGTTTGGGAGGCCCTTTCCAGTAGCGAAGCAGTGAAAAGCGGACTCCTTGAGGACCTCGAAGACACAATCTTAATGGTCGAGGGAATTTCGTCTGACAAGATATCTGATATTACGACGAACATTATTCGAGAACCATTGATTAAATATACACAAGAAATGGCCCAATATTACGGCATTCAGCTTTCCGAGGGCATTCCCTCCGGCCCGATTTGGAATCGTCTCGACAAGAAATGGACTAACCGGTATGAAAAATTGCCGATGACGAGATTTGGAAAACTCCTTCTCGTTCCTAAATCTATAGTCAGAAGGCGTATGGATTACAGTGTCGATGAATACTATCGTTACTATATCCTCGAGCACCTAAAAGAAGTGGAACTATCGGCCAATACGGAGCTGGTCCATTTATTGAAAGACGGAAGCCCGCGAGTAACCAAAAAGGACCTCATAGCGAAGTATGGTGGAGGCAAGGAAGTAATCGTTAGGGAGACACAGAACCATCCAGAAATATTAGAAGAATACCGCCGCTTCAAGCGCTCATCTAGCCGGCCTCCGCTTGACCATCTGGAGCTTGCTGGTTCAGAGGGCTCTCCGATACCTGATTGGGATGTACTTTTAGCAAACGTACTATCGATTCCGCCGGGAAGAGACGATTCTAAGGAATATGAAGATGCTATTGAGGCTCTAATGTCAGCGCTCTTCTATCCTTCTCTTGACCATCCTCAGGTTCAAGCAAGGATTCACGAGGGAAGGAAACGCATAGATATTTCTTATACAAACCTCGCGACCGACAAATTCTTCAAATGGCTGGCAACTCATTATACTGCGCCAAACATTTTTATTGAGTGCAAAAACTATTCTGGCGACCCCGGCAATCCTGAACTCGACCAGCTGAGCGGTCGTTTTTCGCCGAGTCGTGGAAGGGTTGGCATTTTGGTCTGCCGCGATTTCGAAGATAAGAACACCTTTTTAAAAAGATGCCGAGATACTGCTGTTGACCAAAGGGGCTTTGTGATAGCCCTAGATGACACCGACCTTGCTGAGTTGGTAGAAGAGAGAAAGAAAACGCTGGTCTCACCGCCCTATGACATTCTATGGAAAAGATTTACAGAAATAATCAGCTGATACTGGCTAAGGCTATCCTCAAATAAGCAAAAAGCCAAAAAATTGTATTAGCCTTTTAGGATAGAATAGGCATACTTAAGAAAGCACCCGAGGAATAAGTACGAGGTTATGCCAATGTCAAAAGAGACTGTATTCTTTAAGGCACTGCAGGATATCTTTATTGGCGCAAAAATCGAGGGGATAGGCGGGTTCATAAACCTTATGCGAATTAAGTCCCACTACTATGCGCAGATTGAGAAACTTCTAAAAACGGACATAGATAATGCGATAGAAAAATTCCCCTCATTTAGAGAAGAATTGTTTGACAAGCTATATTCATTTTTTAATAGGTATTTTACCCAAAACGGCTCAATATATTTTAGCTCAACACCGTTTCATAACGATATTTATGAGAGGGTTTATACCGACGAAAAAGACGTAATCCTCTTCTGGAAAACGCAGATGCTCTATTACGTCAAGACAGACCGCATATTCAAGAGTATGCCGGTCGAAATTGACAACTTTAGATTCTATTTTGATGCCGGTCAGATTGAAGGAAAAAGAAGCAACGAAAAACGCACACTTATTTACCGCCTTAAGCAAGTCCGAGAGGACGGAACGATTGTCTTTGGAGTTGCCTATTCTGAACGTGGGGCAAAAAACAGAATTGATGAAATAACGCGAGCGCTAAGAGGTGAACATATTACTATCAGCGAGGAGCTCCTTGAAAGAGCCTTTTCGATATTCCAAAGACAGAGTGAAGTAGACTATTTTATTAATAAGAACGCCAGAGCTTTTCTCGAAGAACAGTTTAAATTATGGAGCTATCAATATTTTTGGCAAGGGGCCAAGGAGTGGCCAACTCAAAGGATAAACCAGCTTCAAGTCCTCAAGGAAATCGCCTTTAAAATCATCGGTTTTATTGCGCAATTTGAGGATGAACTGGTACATATTTGGAATAAACCGAAATTCGTAAGAAAAAGCAATTACGTAATTAGCTTGAAGACACTAAAAAGTATCATCGCTGAGAAGGAATTTAAGTCAATTAGAAGGGAAGTATTTAAACTTATCGATGCAAAATTAGAATATAAGAAGGATATTATTGAAACCGTAAGGGAGGTATATAAACAACCCTTGCGAAAGGTGTATGTGCGCAAGGCCAAAATAGAGGGGGAGGTCATAAATCTAGAATACGCAAGGGTATTTGATGAAGAGGAAGAAAGAGCCACATACCTAGCGAGGAATACTTCCGAAAAACCTGTTAACGAGGATATATTCGACAGGAAAAATAAGATTGATGGATATTTAGCTACTATTCACTCGAAGTCTCTTGTTGAAGAAGTAGAACTAGAGAAGGCATATATAGATACTGCATATTTATCGGAAGAATTAAAAGGTACAATCCTTGAGGCGATATCAAGAAATAAAGTCTTAGACGACGCGATAGATGGCTATTTAATTAAATCAGACAATTACCACTTCCTAAAGTCACCAAATAAGTTCAGGAGTAAGATTCGTCTTATATATATTGACCCACCATTCAATACTGAAGGCAGTGGCTACGCGTATTTGGACAAGTTTAAAGACTCTACTTGGTTGTCGATGATACAAGATAGGGTCCAACTTGCATATGATTTATTCTTAACCAAAGATGGGAGCTTCTACATCCATCTTGACTCAAACTGCAATTATTTGAGCCGATATTTATTAGATAATATTTTCAAAAAGGAACCTGACAGAGAGATTATGTGGAATACGGGCGAGGCCTTGTCGGGTTTTAAGACACAAGCGCTAAACTGGATAAGACAGCACGATACGATTTTCTACTATTCGAAAGAAGAACCCCGCTTCAACAAGATGTGGGTAAAAAACGATAAGAAGGACATAGAGGGTCTAGGCTGGTTAGATATTTTTAAGGATGATGACGGAAGCCTATATGTTTATAAATATAAGGATGGACAAAGCGCTCTAAGCAAAACACCCCTGCCAACTGTCGACATAAAGGCCATAGGCGATATGTGGAACGATGTCCTATCTCTTATGTATACACAAAATATGACAAGGGAAAATTGGGGACAGGACAACACTCAGAAGCCCGAAAACCTGCTACGTAGGATAATTCAATCGTCGACCAACGAACGGGATTTTGTCCTTGACTACTTCGTTGGGTCGGGTACTACGGTCGCGGCGGCTCACAAGCTTAATCGCAGGTGGATTGGAATAGAAATGGGCGAGTTTATAGAGAGTATCGTTATGAAACGAATGAAAACTGTCGTCTTTGGCGATATAAGGCCCAAATTATCTGAAGACTTGAATTGGCAGGGTGGGGGCTTTTTTAAATATTATGAGCTCGAGCAGTATGAGGATGCATTATCAAAATGTAAGTATAGTGACGGAGATTTATTCGACGAGCCTAGCGAGAAGGCTTATCTTGACTATGTTTTCTTGAAAGATGAAAAGATGCTTGAGGCCCTAAATATCAATTATAAAAAGAATAGGGTGAACGTCGAAATGAATAGACTTTATGAGGATATCGATATCGCAGAAACTCTATCAAATCTGTACAGCAAGCCCATCAGGTCAATAATAAAAGATGAGGTTGAATTCGTCGACGGGTCCAAGATTAACATCGAAGATTTAGATTACAAGATGATTAGACCACTTATCTGGTGGTGAAATGCGTTTATATCTGCAATCGGTCCTAGATTCTATTCCATTGAGCGCGTTGCCAGAGAGTTGGCAGACTATTAAACTAAGTCGGTTCTCGCAAGACAAATCGCTATTTGATTTTCAAGTGGCTGGCCTTCACAACACGATAAAAGCTTTATGGCTCTTCTATAAAGAACTCGATGGCTCAAAGTCACGGCTTTTTAGCTTATACAGAGCAAACGGATTAGAAGCGGATTTAGATTATAACCTGACCAGTAGAATGGAGGGGAAAACTGCGAAGCTCCTATTGGAGTACGATGAATCATATCCAGTATTAAATAATAAGATTTCTTTTGAGCATTTCATCAACAGGATGAGCTCTTGGATGGCCACCGGTTCAGGCAAAACCCTTCTCATTGTTAAACTGATTGAGATACTTGGGATATTGGGCAAGGCCAAGGCGATTCCAGAAAAGGACATCCTGTTCCTAGCTCACAGAGAAGACCTTTTGGACCAGTTCAGAAATCATATTGAAGAATTTAATAGCTTTTCCACTGACTTGGAGATTCGGCTTAAGAGTTTAAGAGATTATGAGAGCGTAAAGCGGGAACGTCCCATTCCAACAGGAAAAACAGAGGTTATCGTATTTTATTATCGTTCGGACTTAGTTTCCGACGTACATAAAGAAAAGCTCGTTGATTATCATAACTATGATAATGAAGGCAACTGGTACATCTTGCTGGACGAGGCTCATAAAGGAGATAAGGAAGACAGCAAGAGGCAGGTAATTTATTCCATTTTGTCTCGGAATGGGTTTCTATTCAATTATTCTGCCACATTCACCGACCCCCGGGATTATGTTACCTGCGCGTTCAACTTCAACCTCTCAAGATTCACTGAAGAAGGCTATGGAAAGCACATTTACATTTCAAAATCGGAGATTAGTGCCTTTCGTGACAGGTCTGATTTTTCAGCCCAAGAGAAGCAAAAAATAGTCTTAAAATCCTTGTTGCTCTTTACGTACGTTAGCAAATATTACGAAAAGATAATTAAGATAGACAGCAAGCTATATCACCATCCACTCCTCCTTACCCTTGTGAATTCTGTTGACGTTAGAGACGCTGATTTGAAGTTGTTCTTTGATGAGCTCGAACATATTGCAGAAAGCGAAATTAGCAGGGCACTCCTGAATGAAGCTAAGGCCGAACTATCAAAGGAGTTTGAAACATCTCCGACCTATGAATTTGAAGACCTTGCGTGTGCGCCTAATTCCGACTTAATCCTCAAACTGGAATATAAGGACATACTAAAATGCGTATTTAATGCCCACGCCCCCGGGAATTTTGAAGTGTTGAAGGTCCCGGGAAATAGAAGCGAATTGGTATTTAAGCTTCGAACCTGCGACAAGCCTTTTATGCTCATAAAGATAGGTGATGTTTCGGGTTGGCTCAAAGATAAGCTCGATGGCTATGAAATTAATGAGAGCTATGAAAACGAGAGCTACTTTCAGCAGTTGAATCGGCACGAATCAAGTATAAATGTCCTGATGGGGTCACGCGCTTTCTATGAAGGCTGGGACTCAAATAGGCCAAATCTAATTCTATTCGTTAATATTGGTGTGGGCGGAGATGCCAAGAAGTTTGTTCTGCAATCCGTTGGCAGAGGGGTGAGAATCGAGCCATTTAAAAATAAGAGGAGGCGATTAATATTCCTGAATAACCTGGGTGTGTTAAAGGGAGAGATATTTCAGAAGATATACAGGTTTGTAGAGCCTGTCGAAAGCTTGTTTGTTTTTGGGACAAACGCAGAGAATTTAAGAGAGATAATCGGAACGCTGAAGGAAGAAAGACAAGAAATAAGCTTAGAATCAGAATTCAGCCTTAATAAAGAAGTTGAGAAACATCTGCTTCTTGTGCCTACCTATAGATACAGTGAAAAGATATTTGCAGAAGAAAAGGTCCTGCAAAAGTACCCAATAAGTAGAGAGGACGTCAGGCTTGTTAAAAAGTATTATGATTATCTTGGAGAAAAAGTCTGCCTTGTTAAATACCTATGCGAGACGAGGCTAATAAAAAAGACGCAGGAGAGTTTAAAGGACGTAGATAAGTACTTTGACTTAAATGAACAAAGGACGCTTCGCGAACCCGCGTTACTTCTTGGCCGTATTCTGGATTACTTTGGAGTAAGAAGCAAAGAACTAGACGATTTCAACAAGCTCAGCGACGAAATCGTTCATTATAAAAAAATTAGATTTAGTGATGGAGATAGATTTGAAGAGATATTGAAACGGATAAGACAAGTCAAGAACTACGACCAAAAAGAATTAAAAATCAGGGAGTTAAGGTCGGCTTTCAAGAAACATAAGGATATCGAAAAATATGACAGGGCGAAAGAGAAGATTGATAAAGAATACCAACAAGAGACTACCTTTGAGAAAATAAGAATTAAGTATATCGAGAACCATTACTATATTCCCTTGGTAATGTCAGAAAGCGATAAGATTGATTATTTGAATCATATAATCAAGGTGCCTAGTGAGGTTGAATTCCTGCACCAGCTTGAAGAATATATAGCCTCGCCGGGCAATATGTTCTCGGAGCTTGATTGGTGGATGTTTAGCAAAATCGATGAGACTCTGGATGAAATTCACATTCCATATTATGACCCAAAAGAAAATACTATAGCTAAATTCAAACCAGATTTTGTCTTTTGGCTTCAAAAGGGAAAGAAATACTTCATTATATTCGTCGACCCTAAGGGCACTGAACATACGGACGGATTAAGGAAAATAGATGGTTACGTGAGAATATTCGAAACCCCAGATAAAAAGGAAAGCAGGGTATTTAAGTTAGATGGGCTCGACTTAAGCACCCGATTATTGCTAAAGCCGCGCAGAGGCGTTGCTGAAGTTCCTGACAATTACAAAAAGTACTGGTTTGATAATTTCGGCGATTTTTCGAAGAGTATTATGTAAGAAATCCGGCAAGAACTAGAAAGGCAGGCTCCTAGAAGAGAGCCGGATGGCTCTGGGCGAAGCCTTCTAATTATCAGTAAGGGTTATCTCGCCTATTATGTGCATTCCCGACAGGAGCCTCAGGCAGAATTAAGAAGGGCTTTATATCAAGCGATTAAGAGTGAGTTGAAACGAGCGTTGTCGCGGCGTAAAATCGAAAAAAATGCGCAAGAGATGAATAATGGATGAACTGCCCGGAAGGTATTCCCACAAAACAATCAGTCAGCTTAGAGCAATTTCGCAATACGAAGTGCTCCTGCTTGCAGGTGCCCAAATTGAAAAGGTCGGATTTGCCACCACGAGCGAACTCCCATTGACGAAAGAGCCTAAGGTTGCTATTGAGTCTTATCGAGGGACTTTGAAGGAATGGCGAGAAGCAAATGGGCTCACTCATATGCCTGAGGTTGGACTAGAAGAGGCGCAAATAATGCGGCTCTTTAAATGTAGGACTCAGGAAGAACTCGAGGGGCGGTTATCGAAAATGAAGACGCTTAAGCTCGTCTGGCGGTGGCATAAAGGAAGGCACCGTGTTTATCGACTCCGGATGGAGCCGCACGAACCTATCCATAAGATAGCGAACACCTAAAAATTCTTAGTTCTACGATAAATAGTTTTTAATCCTTGCCAAATCGCTCCGGAATAGCCCCCTAGTGTTGCGGCAACTGTCCATAAGGTCTAATCAATTAGACGAAAATGAGAGGCACGGGCCACAGCGAGGATGAAGGCCACGCAGACAAGGGCTTCCAAGCTCACTTAAAGGCCAATTCTGGCCAAATCCGTTGGGACCCATATGTTTAGCCGGGTTTTTAGATTTAGGCGCTTGTACGAAATCCTAGATGCCTCAACGGGCCTTTTAAATGGTGGCTCGGGGATGATGAACTCCTCTAAGGAGATTAGGTAAAAAAATCTCTACAAACGAAGTATTTTGTCTAATAATTAGATAACTATTTAGCGTAGGGCATATCTTGCGAGGTTTAGTGTTCCTACAGGGGAGGCGATTGCTAAAGGAGGGTAAAGATACCCCCCATTTTCCTCGCTTTTTCTATAGGCTCTTATACGCAAATTGGAGGCCTGGCGGGGCCGGGGATTGGCCCGGCTACCCGGAGGTTTTGAAAGAAGACGGATAATCTCCGGCTTATCGGCCTCACTAATAAAGACGGGGATACTCTGGCCATTTTCTCACTATGCCTTATCTAATTGATTAGACTTGATATGTTCTGGGTTATAATCTCGGAATAAGAGATAGGGGATTCTATATGAATAAAGAAGTTATCGCATTCATTAAAAAGCATACCAAAGAGTTCGATACCAGCGACCAACGGGCCGAATTGCTCACGCGAAACGAGTTCTTCCTAAAGGAACTGGGCGAAATAAAGACCAGTGCTGGCGTCAGAGGCACCTTGCCGTACAGGAAGTACTTTCAGAAGAAACGGGGAGAATCGAGGGTAAATGTAACCAAAATTACACCTAAGGGGCTGGAATCCCCGGCCCATAGGTTTCAATGGCCAGAACAGCTAAAAAAGCAGGGTAGGCTCAGAGCTAGCGTAGAGATGAGCTTGGGCATTTGGAGCATATTTTGTAGACGTTGGAACATAATGCCTGAGTGGGATGGAGAACTGCGTTCACTGGGCGACTATATGGAACCTCCACTGGAATTTTTTTGGGTAGAGGGGAGCGAGGAAATTAGTCCGGCCCTAATAATGCGAATTAATGAATGGACGACGCTCAATGATATTAAAGGCGTCTGGGGTCAGGTTGAAGAACTTCAAAACGAGCTTTGGAGGAAGCAAGAGAAGAGAACAAACTTCGCCAGAGACCTGCTTTGGTACGACCTATCAAGGAAATACGGATTGAAGTACGTAGAAATAGCTAAGCTCTGGAACGAATATCATCCCGAAGATATAGACCTCTTGATTATGCGAAGGATGAAAGAAAAGATTAAGAAAGAAGACCTACAAGGCAAAGCCCTGACAGACAGCGAACTTTTAAAGGAAATCAGGACCGGATTCCTTGCCGATAAATATAGGTCCGATTTTGAGGCAGAAAGAAACGACTATGTATCGGACGGAGAAGCAGGACGCAAGGTCACTCCCCCGTTTTTGGATGCAGTCAAGAAAGCAATAAAAAGAATGAGCTTGCAGATTAGCCAAGCAAATATTACCTCGCAACAGACAGCGCTACGTCTAGACCTTATGCTCTCCACCGGCAGACAGATGATTCGGCGATAATTCTTCTATTCTTCTTTTCTACTAGGGGACATATAAGTTCCCTTCTCACGTCCTTAGCGTAAGCCCCGACGTTTACTTATATTGGCGTCGAAGTCAAAAAGAAATAGGAGAGAAAACCAATGACTGACGCCGAAATCTCAATTATGAAGATGGAACCGGCGGAATTCTACAAGGCATTTGGGGAAATTAGGCTACATTCGGCAAGCCAAGCCGATTGCCCCTTATGTGGCGCATTGCTCGCGTTCAGTTTTAAACGAGCGGAGGATGGTGTCTGGACTTGGTATTGCAGGGCCTGTCATCAGGAGGGAGATACCATCTATTTTGTTGAGAAAGCATTTGATGTGGATAGAAAGACTGCGGTTGAATTAATACAAACCTACTTGGAAGACTGCGCCCAGCCCGAACCGTGCCGAGAAACTAAGGCTAAGTTGTCGAAAGAATCGGAGCCTTCTGGAGTGACTAGCGAACCTAAGCTACCACCTTGCGAGCGCTGTGCTGACGGCGGCGAGTCTCGCAAAGAGGGAAAGCATTCCGAGATTATCCTCACTGTGGACGAACTAGCAAAGGCTAAAGATATTCATAGAGAACGGTACCTAGAGTTTTTTATTGAGAGGGGATGTATTTCGATACTCGGAGGCGAGCAGAAGATTGGGAAGTCACTGCTGGCACTCAATATCGGCATTAGCCTAGCGAGAGGAGAGAGTTTTCTTGGCCTAGCTGTTCCTAAGGCAAGAAAAGTACTTTACCTTCAACAGGAGATTCATAACGCCGGTATGCTCGAACGGTTATCTAAGATGACAGATATCAGGGAGTCCTCGGTACGAAATAACCTGCTCTTCTTTGCGATGGACAGGGTACTAAAGATAACGCGAGAAAGTGATAGGGAGCAAATCTGCAAGTCGATAGAAGAGACTGTACCTGATTTGGTGATATTCGACCCTTATTGCACCTTCCATAACGACAATGAAAACGATACGAGCCAAATGAACGGTGTGATGGACCTTTTCTTCGGCATTCTCAGGAAATACAACATCGCGATATTACTAGTCCATCACGTAGGCAAGCCGCAACTCCTTGCGCGGCGTGGGGCACACAATTTGCGCGGAAGCTCGGCCATCCCAGATAGGGCGGATGCAACGATAGTCCTGAGCAGGCCTTCGGAATTCTTAGCCAGCCTAGGCAAATCAAAGGTCGCCTCTAAGCTACTTCCACCGTCCTGCTACCTTAATGTCGAGTTCAATCTCAGGCACGATTTCGAGCCTTCGCCATTTGTGATTGAACGGAATCCTGACACTCTTTGGCATAAGCGTTCAGACATCGCTGAGAAACTAGTTAGGGAAATCGTCCCTGCTTTTGCAATCGAGCACCTATCAGAACACGGAGGGGCAATGCCCCAGAAGGACCTTGTTCAATATCTCCAAGAGAACGTGGCAAGCAGAGCGATTGTGTTTGAAGCCCTTAGAGAAATGAAGCCCGATAGGATTATCCCCGAGAAGGCTTCCGGTAGGGGAAATCCTCTAATCCTTAGACTCCGGTAGCCAGACAATGCAGACCCCGGCACTGTATATCACGCATACTAAATACCCGTCCTTATGGGGAAACCATTTAGTATGCACCCCTGCGACAAGAGACAATCCTTATATGCAGGGGGGAGGGGGGGAGAGGAAAGAAAGAAGAGAGAAGAAGATAAAGATTAAGAATAGGGAATTTGTGTATATACGAATACGTGCATCGCACAGCAATATAGACCGAATCGGGGGAGTGAGTTTTCGCTGGAAGAGGATACCCGTTCGTTTGTTTCCTATTCACCCTCAGGCCCCCGTTTTCTTGTCTGCTAGTTTTGCAATGGTCTAATCAAATGGAACGGTTGCTCACGGTTAGGGAAACAGCCGAGAGGCTGAATGTCCATCCCCAGACCGTGTACAGGCTCGCTAATGCTAAGAACCTACCCCACCTAAAGCTAAAGGGAGTCGGCCTGCGGTTTCGTAAGGCCAATATCGATGAATGGCTAGGTAAAGGCCAAGTTGCGCCCATAACAGAAGCAGTACAATTATTGGATAATCAGTTATTTGCATTGAAAAAGCGACCTCCCAGAGCTATAATTACAGCGGATGGAAACAGTACGGGAGGTACAAGCGAGATGGCGAAAGCCAAATCCAGAGCTCGCTACAACTTCGGCTTCGGCGCTATCTATCAGAGGAAAACGAAAGACGGGAACGCCAGATGGTATCTCGACTACCGGAACGGTAGCGGGGAAAGGGTGCAGAAGGTCGCAGGACACGCCGTTACAAAAGAGGACGCGGCCCTCGCATTGCGAGAGGAACTGGCAAGAGTGCTGAGACAAGATTACGGAATCGCCAGCGAACCTGAACCTGTGAGTTTTCGCCAGATGGCAAAGCTATACATCGACAACTATGCGAAGGCTAATAAGAAGAGCTGGCTAACTGACGAATTTAGGCTCCGTAATCTTCTGGACTTCTTCGGAGATTATCAGCTCAGGGCTATCAACCCTCTGCTTATCGAGAAGTTCAAGGCTTCGAGGCTCGATGCGGGTAACTCCAAGTCCACCGTGAACCGTTATCTTGCCCTTCTCAAGATTATGTTCAGATTGGCCGCTGATTGGGGATACAGCGATTCTAGCCCCCTAAAGAACGTCAAGTTATTCTCCGAAAAGGACACGCAAAAGGAGAGGTACTTGACCGAAGCGGAGCAGAAGACGTTACTTGAATGCAGTTCGGCACGCCTCAGGCCAATCATTCTTTTTGCACTTCATACCGGAATGCGAAGGGGCGAGATACTGAGCCTCAAGTGGGCTGACGTTGACCTGTCCAGAAGAGTTATCCGCGTTGAGAGAGCCAAGAATGGACGGACGAGGTTCATCCCAATCAACAGTACGCTGAATGATGAGTTAGAAAAGCTGAGGAGAAGCAGGGGCAAAAGCTCGCTGGTTTTTCCCTGCAAAAGCGTCAGGACGGCCTTTGAAAACGCCTGCAAAAAGGCGAAACTGGCCATCCGCTATCACGACCTCCGCCATTCATTTGCTACTAGGCTGGTTGAAAAGGGTGTCGATTTGATTACCATCCAGCATCTTCTCGGCCACCATAGCGTTACGATGACGCAAAGGTACACTCATTCGAGTGATGACAGGAAGATGTCAGCCGTCGAGCTCCTAGCCGCCCCGCCCGAAAAAGAGCCCCATAAGGGGGCCTCCCTGTTACACAGCCGTGACACGAAGACGCGGGGAATTCGCCCCCGTCCTGCAACACCTGTATTATCAGTAAATTAGACAGGTCAAAGGGAATGGACTCACTGGACTCAAAATCCCGTGCCTAGCGATAGGCGTGTGGGTTCGATCCCCTCCACCGGCACCAGTTTTCCCCTGATTTTCCCTGTTTTCCCATTATGCTCCCGTAGTCAGAATTAGGCGAGATTAGGCACAATTTGTGACACCGGTGTGACACGGCGGGGGAGTCTATCCCGGGCCTGAGTACCTATCAGGGCTTGATATATGCCCTCCTACCCCAAGCCGTTGCCCCCCATCCGCTCTCGCGGATAGGTCAATAAGCCACCAGGTCTGTGATGCTTTTCGGGGCATATGGCGGATATTTTAGTGCATACGTTTGCATTGGGCGCCCGTCACAGACCGAAGCCGGAGCCTCCAACTGTGAGGGACGCCCGCAGAGCGTTTAGGGCTCCGCTATGCTAGATATCCCAGGAGGGGAGATTCTCATTGAGCTTCATCGCCAAGTCTCCTTGCGCAAAGAGCTATCCCCGAGCGCTCGCATAAAGGACTTTCGCGATTGCCGCGGGGCGACCCCTCTCAGGGAATATGGGGCTAGGCCTCTTGAAGAGGGAGTGCAGTAAGATTCCGTCGCTTCTTGAAGGTCTCGTTTCTGAGATGCTATCCTGATGGCGGGCAGGATGATTTTATCGGAGGAGATGGCTACAATGAAGATTTCAGAGCGTACCGTTTCTGCTTTAGCTAAGATCGTTACGGGTGATTCGCAGATCTCGCCTTACAAGAGCGGACCTGCGCTGGTAAAGTTATTCCGTGAGTTTGGGGCGAACGATGTTTATGGCCAAGGATTCCCTTCACGTTGGAGCTATGCAGAGGAGAAGATCCGGTCAATAAACGGGGCCGAGTTTCTTCCTGCTCTTATCAAAGCGATCTTCGATCCTCGTGATTGGTTTGAGTTCAAGGAGCCACGTGAGAGAGCGGTCGCCTATTTGAATGACTATTTAAAATATGACGGATTCGAGATTCGCCGGGACGGAGATTTATTCTCCGTTCAAGTCATCTCGGGAGGAGCCGTTGCGTTTAGCTATCCGTCTCAAGCAGTCACAGAAATCAACCAGTTGTTTATAGATGAGCAGATTAAGAAGTGTGATCGAAAACTCGCCGAGAACGACTTTGATGGTGCCATCACAAATGCACGTTCCCTCCTTGAAGCGGTGCTGTCGGATGTCGAACAGAATCTCTCACCGCAGAACCCGCCGCCCTACGATGGCGATCTTGTAAAGCTCTATAAACGTATCCAGAAACTTTTGAATCTTGAACCAAGTCGGACAGACATCGCAGAACCCCTAAAGCAGGTGCTCGGAGGGCTTGCAAGTATCGTTTCTGGCCTAGCTGGCCTAAGAAATAAGTTGGGTGATGCTCACGTTCGTTCTTATCAACCCGCAAAGCGGCATGCCGTCCTGGTGGTTAATGCAGCAAAAACACTAGCAGCATTTATCATAGAAACGAAAGTACAACATGCTGCAAGAGAAGGCAGATAACACAGATCCATAGCGTACTGCGCTATCCCTCCGCTTTATGTGCCGCTTCTCGATTAAGGCCGTCAAGCGCGTTAGGCCTTATACTGAAGCGGCCGATGTGTCGGCAAGCGAGCAGTCTTGGGTGTCGTTGCCTGGCCCAGAATACGGCACCCTTGCCCGAATACCCCCTGTTTTTCTGGGGTTTTTGCCACCATCTCCCCCTGCCCCATACTCGGATATGGGCAGGGGTGCGTTTGAGGCGAAATCCCCAAAAAAAAGGGGGAGAAACGAAGGCTACCAAACGCCGCTTGCGTCCCTAACCTGTAGTCCCTTCAGCGGCTCGTGTGAGTGTATAAATGCTCTTTATGACCTGACCCCCTCACAGGGATCCAGCCCGTGTGCTAAGATTTTGCTGGATCGAGGGAGGTCAATATGGCTAGGAAGCGGTTTTCCCCGGAGCAGATCATCACCATGCTCCGGGAGGCGGAAGTCCTTCTCAATCAATCGAACCCGGTCACCGAGGTCTGTCGGAAGCTGGGCGTATCCGAGCAAACCTACTACCGCTGGCGTAAGGAGTACGGCGGGATGAGGGTCGACCGGGCGAAACGGCTCAAGGAGTTCGAACAGGAGAACGCGAGGCCGAAGAAGCTCGTGGCGGACCTATCCCTGGACAAACGCCATCTTAAAAAAGGTCAACCGGGGAAACTCCTGAGCCCGGCCAAGCGAGGCCGGGCGGTCGAGCATGTATGTGACGTGATGGGTATCAAGGACCACGTCTGGAGCTACAATATGGTGGTGGAGAGGACGTCGGACGGCCGGCCCCTTCGGATTCTGGCCGTCATCGATGAGTATACCAAGGAGTGCCTGGCGCTCCATGTGGCCCGGAGGATCAGATCCGCCAACGTTCTGGACCAGCTTTACGAGCTGTTCCTCGGGAGAGGCCTGCCTGAATACCTCCGGTCCGACAACGGCCCGGAGTTCGCGGCCAAGGCGCTCCGAAAATGGCTGACCCGTCTCGATGTGACGACGCTGTTCATCGAGCCCGGGAGCCCTTGGGAAAATGGCTACATCGAGTCCTTCAATGGCAAGATGAGGGACGAGCTTCTGAACGGGGAAGTGCTGGACACGCTGGAGGAAGCTAAAGTGCTTGTGGAGGCCTGGCGAAGGGTTAACAATCGCATCAGGCCGCACAGCTCGCTGGGATACAGGCCGCCGGCGACGGAGGCGCATGTGGTCGGAACGTTCACTCTAGGGCTGGCACAAAGTTAGGGGGCAGGTCAGATCCGGTGTGATGAACTGGCCGTCTCGAAGCTCAAAGAGGAATTTGGGAAAGCCTGGCTCCACCAGATCACCCGGGACCATGTTGCGGCCTGCTTTCGCCAGGAGCGAATAGCCATTTCGAAAAAGACCAAACGGAGGCTGTCCGGGTCAAGCCTTAACCGTCGTCTGGCAATCCTTAAATGCCTCTTGAACTGTGCCATCGATCGTGGCTATATCCGGGATAACCCAGCAAAGGGGGTCAAAAAGGCTAAGGAGCCTCCTTGGCGACGAAAATTCGTTCTTGCTGAGGATGAGCCGCAGGCCTTAGTCGACGCGGCATCCCCACATCTAAAGCCAATCTGGCGCTGGCGATAGGGACAGGCCTCCGGAAGGGGGATATCCTTCGGCTCCGCTGGGACCAGGTCGATTTTCAAGCCAACGTTATTCCTCTTTATCAGCAAAAAACGGGTGAGCCGATTGAGATACCGATGATCTCGCTGACGAGGGAGGTGTTATGGCGACACCGAGCCTCAGCATGTACCTCGTCGACCATCTTTTCCTATCGGGGGAAGGCTATCGGAAACTGCCGGACTGCATTCCAAGGTGCTCTCCGTCGCTCAGACTTGGCACCCAGGGGATCCGGTTCCACGACCTGAGGAGATCATTCTCCACCCTGCTTAATAACCGCGGGGTAGCGTTGACGAAGATTCAGATGCTCCTCGGCCACTGGTCTGTGTTAATCACCAAGCGATATCTCGGGGTCAAGTTCGAAGAGACAAGAACAACGATTGAGGTCCTGGATACGCCCGAGATAAAGGCCCTTGCCGGCCCGTCGGTTAGGACGATTCCAGGCGTTTCGTTTCGCAGAGAGTTCTCGACCGGCGTACCGTCTGCCAACTTAAAACACTAGCCGCCAGCATGGGGACGCACCTCTACAAGTAATACAGCCGATTTTCAATCACTGTGACAACACGTTTCGGCACGAGAAAGGATGATCGCCTGGCAACCTATCCGCCGAAAATTTGTGCGGCTATTTTTTTTGAGACAAGAACCGTAAGAAGCAAAAGGCATCCCAGTAGCAGACTGCCGGGACCAGACAGCCAAGCACTAGAAAGATTAGGTTACTTAGATGCGTCCCTAATGGCCTTCCGGATCTCTGGTTGATTCGGATTCATCTCGAGGGACTTCCGGAGATACGAGAGGCCACGCTCCTTCTGCCCAATTCCAAGAATGGAGGTTCCCATGAGGTTTAAGAGCTCTACTGTCTGGCCTGTAAACCTCATCGTGTTTTCGAGGACCGGGATGGCCTCCCGGAACTTACCCAGGCGATAGAGCGACTTTCCAAGGAGGAGGCTAGCCTCAGCATTTTCTAGCTTCTGTGCGGGCTCGAGAACGGAGACGACTCGCCCGTCGTCTTTCATTTCGAAATAGGCGCGTGCCAACAGCAGGGCCTCTGAGATACTATAATTCTTCTTATCGTAGAGAGGTTCGATTAAGGCAACGGTCTTGGCTGGCTGGCCGAGACCGAGATATTCATAGCCTTGGATCATGTCATAGTAGGGGTGAGAGGCGGGCGGGTAAAGTTTGTCATAGCGCCAGGGCCTAGGGATAGTGGAAGATGCAGAAACGTCGAATCTCTCCTTGGATAGTAAGACCGTTCTTCCCGAAGAATCCGCTATGTCAATAGTGAGCGTATAATGGCCGGGCCTAAGGTCGGCACTAGCGAAGGTCTTGAAAAAATACCTCCGGCCATGTACGGCCTCATCGGACCGGAATATATTGGCGGTCTCTCCGTCGACAGAATACCTCAGCATACCTTCGCCTATGATCGCGTTGGGATTGTAGATCTCAAAATAGACCTGGAGCGGCTCCCCCTTAGCCAGGGTTCGCGTTGAATTGGGGAACAGCTTCTGGCCATCGATGACGAACGGCGCCAATTGAGACCCTTGCGCGACCGGCTTGGTGTCATAAAGAACAAGGAGTCGGCTGAGGGACGGAATCCCTCTTTCCGGCGAAACGATAGTTTCCTCAAAAGTTGAGAACTCATTTGAGTCCGAGTTCCTAAGCAGATAGCTAAGGCTAAAGGTCCCCGCGACAAACGGCTCGAGATCGCCTACCGCTACCCGGCGCCCGGCGATGTCTTCGAATTCGCTTCTGGAAAGCCTGATCGCGATGTCCTTCTCTTCCTGATGGACGAGCCCGCCATCGGCCCCCGTGATCTTGATGTCAAGCCGAAGAGGAGCAATAACTCCCCCCTCGAACGGAGACATGGAAAGGCGGCTGGGTTCGATTATCGTGTAGAGGATATTCAGATCGTCGGTCTGATGAAGGAACACGGACGCGTCTGCAGGCAGGTAGTTAGCCGTATGCTCTGTAGTGATGATCTCGCTGTTCCTCGCGAAGGCGACAGCCCATTCGCTTTGGACCTTCTTCGCCGGGAGGCTCTGGATGCCGGATAGCAGAATGTCTGAAGCTAAGGAGGACATCGACGAGAGGTCCGCGCCCGAGCCGGGGATCAGGGTAAGGGAGGCTTCCGCCAATTCAGCAGATATGTTCCTAAGGGCTTTATAAGCGCCCCGCCGATCATAGCTATTTTGAGATGCCCCCTGGAAAAGGCGGTTGGGGCCATCTTGGCTCGGACTATATAGAACAAAATCACTCATGACATCACGCTTGAAGAAAAGGACATAAAAGACTGGGGGTAGACCGAGAGCGGGCTCGCCGTTGTATTGCCATAGTTCGCTTGGAGTAAGATTCTGCGTGCCCTCATCAAAGCGCTCAGTCGATATCGGCCTTCCCAAAATGATATAGATCCGGCCGCGGTCAGTCTCCCGGCCTCTTTTGAGAGACCCCCGGCCAAAGTACTTGTCGGAATACTCCAGTCTCCGGTAATGTTCTATTTTGAACTCGTTTTCTGGCGTCCCCGGGCTAGGGTCCCTCTGTAGCCAAAAAGCCTCCTCGAATATTCCCCGCTCCCTGTCAGATTTTAGGGAAAGGAAGACATCCCTTTCCTTTGGGGTAATGATATAGGCTACCTCCTTGTCCAGCCAGGCCTCCCACCGAGCAGTCAGATTGCTTGCGCCCATTGCCCAGATAGGGGTGAACAAGGAGCCGACGAAAAGCCAGATTGAGACGACCTTTTTCACAGGAGTGGCATCTTACCTCCGAGGATAACCCCTGTCAAGCCGGCGACCCTTTTGAATCTCCTAACGCAGAAGCACTTAATTTACCTCAAAATAGCCGTCTTCAAGGCTGTATCTCATGCAGTAATCTACCTAATTGCGCGATTATTTACTAAATAGAGCTTGACAAGGCGCCCTTTGAAGTATATTTATCAATTCCGCTTGGGTAAATAATGAACCCGAAAGAGCTGTCAGCTTACGCCAGCCTATCCCTCCAGACTATTTACAACCTCGTCCATAAGAACGAGATCCCGCACCGCAGGATCTCTAAAAAGCGAGTGGAATTCACTCGTGAGGAGATCGACGAGTGGCTCAAGACGCGAAAAAGGAAGGCCAGAAAACCGGACGAAAACCCCATCGGGGAAGGAAGATTGACTCTCCCGTCAAGCGATATTCTAGGGGAAGGACATGAGGCCCTTCTGGATCAATTATGTGCGGAAACAGCATCATCCAGTTGCGTGAGCGTCCCTCAGCCGAGGCCCCCAAAGCGATACTCCTTTCTGAGGCCGTTGCCTATCCTTCTTTTTATCGCGATTGGCTGGGCAGGCGGATACCTTTACTTCCGCTTCACAGCCTCATCGAGCCGGGGGCGAACTGCTCAAGCCCAGGAGCTGGCCGCGAAGTCGGTCGGTGGAGCGGAAAGATCCTTGTCCGGAGTGATCGGCCTGGCCTCTTTGATCGAACAAGAGCGGCCGGGACGAGTTGAGGTGCGGATCCCATCCAGCCCCAGCGAGAGCGCCGAAGTCCACGTTAATCGCATTTCGGATCTCGGGCTTCAGAACGAAACGACCGCTCTGATCTGGCCGCTGCTGATCCAGGCCCTGAGGGATGGAAGCGGTGATTACGCCTCGCGGTCCAGGACGATCGATATCTTTCGCCCTTATGCGGACGATCCAAGGATCCAGGAAGCGATCGTTTATCTAGCGAAGAATGAAAAGGACCCCTCCCTCCGACTCAAGGCCGTCACCGTCCTTGACAAAGTCGCGGATAGCGAAGGCGTCAAGGACGTCCTCTTGGATCGTCTGATGAATGATAATAACTCAGGAATCCGGTTCAAGGCCCTCGAGATCATTGAGAAGAATATGGATCTAAGATCCATCCAGATCATCGAAAAGGTAAAAGACAAAGAATCGGACGAGAGCATCCGGAGCAAAGCCAGGACGATCCTGGCCAACTACAGAAGCGGCAATGTCTGAGGATCCGTCGGGACTTTCATGAAGAAGGCTTCAAGGCTCCGCTTAACCTTTTCGATCGCTGTCTTGCTGGCTTCTTCCCTATTCTCTCAGATCCCGGCTGCCGCCAAAGTGTCCTCCGTCCTTCCATTCGAAGACATCACCATTAAGAACCATAAGGGCCGTATCGTGATGGCCAACCTCAAGGGCGGATTCCGCATCGGAGAGGTCCAGGGAAGCGCTGAGCTTGATGCGGCGGGTTCCGTGAAGATCGAGCGGATCGCTGGGCCCCTCAGGGTCAAGACCTCGATAGGGGACATCGAAGTCGGCGACGCGGGAGGCGACGTCAGGGCCTCTGCGGGTTCGGGGAATATCAGCATAGAAAAGGCTGCTGGGGATGTCTTTCTCCAATCGGAACTAGGGGAGATCATTGTCGGGTCAGCCCGCTCTATTGAGGTCCTTAATGCCCAGGGAGGGGACGTCAAAGTGCTGGACGTGCGCGGCCACGTAAAGGTCGTCACGAAAGGGAATATATCAGTAGTCTGGAACAGGCACGACGCTGGCGCTGACCTATGCTCGCTCGCCAGCCGAGAAGGCGATATCACGATCTATGTTCCCGTGACGCTAGGCGCTGATATTGAGATCAGCGTTCCCCTGTCAGAAGACAGTAAGAGAGAATCTCACTTCGAGTCCGATTTCTCATTCACCCGGTTTGATCAGAGATGTTTGGCGAATCAAACGCTCATTTTGACAGCCCAGATCAACGGAGGCGGGGCTAAGATCCACCTCGAGATTGAGAGAGGCAATGTCTATCTTAGGGCAGCAACAGCCGAAAGGCTGCCTAGGACATGAATAACAGGAACAAGGGAGGAGGCCAAACGATCAGTTAAGAAATTGATTGATAGGGTGGGCGAGGTGAAATGAGCCGTGGATCAGACAAGCATCATTTCTTTTCGGTCGATTCCTCGCCCTCTGCATTATACAGAGGGCGGGACTCATTAACAAGCCATGAAGATCGCTGACCCACGTCCGGAGGGGAGCCTAAATGGGTGGCCCCGGCCGGATTAGCGCTCATCAGGAGACGATAGGAGCAAGAAAGGAGGACCTAATGCTGAAGAACTGCCGATATGCATTGGTGGGATTGTTGGCCATGATGTTCGCCACGTTGGCCCTCGCTCAGATCAAGGAAACGGGCAACGTCCACGGGTATGTCGTGGATGAGGCAGGAGCTTCGCTTCCGGGCGTTTCGGTCAAAATATCGGGGCCGAATCTGATTGGAGGCGCAAAAACCTATGTCACGGATCTTAAGGGCTATTATAGGTTTACGAACCTGCCCACAGGTCCTTATACGGTGTCGGCAGAATTGCCTGGATTCACTAAGTTCCTCCGTGAAGTGATGAGTTTACATGCGGATACGACGCTGGCCGTCGACTTTGTGATGACCCCGGCCACCGTTAAAGAGGAAGTCGTCGTCCGGGCGAACCCGCCGACGATCGACGTAAAGAGCAGCGCAGTCGGCGCTACTGTCGTTACATCTGAACTTCTGCAATCGCTACCGACGCAGCGGACGCTCGGCGACCTTTTTGGAATGGGCGTCGGTACAGAGGTGTCATCGATCCAGAGCCTCTCCGCCGTCACCGTAGATGCTTACGGGATTGGCGGAACGGGGGAGTCTAATGGCTATGCGATGGATGGGGTCAGTCTTAAGTCCTCTGCTCTCGGTACGCTCCGTAATTCCCCTGACTTTAACAGCATACAGGAGGCATCGATCCAAGGTTTGGGCCTTCCTGCCGAATATGGTCAATACACGGGAGCCGTCCTCTCGGCGATCACCAAGTCTGGGTCAAATAGGCTTCAGGGGCTTATTGACGTTCGCTACAATGGAAGACAATGGAATTCACAGAACCTGAGTGCTATCCCCGCTGAGAGCTTCTTTGATCCTGCGGATCGGGACAAGACATTCCAGTCGGGATCCCTGCTTGACCTCTCTGCGCAGGTTGGCGGCAAGTTCATCAAGGATAAGCTCTGGTTCTTCTTGGCCGGGTCCTACGGCAACAGCCGGGAGTATCCGTTGGGTACAACGGGGACGAAGGAGCTCAAGAGGCCGCGCGTCTTCGGGAAACTAACTTTTCAGGCTAGCCCGGCCAACACGCTCAGTGCCTCGGCCAGCTACGAGAACATGACGGGGACGAACGTCTATTTGAGTCCCCAATTCCCTGAAGGAGTCTCCCCGAACCGGACCGAGCCGGGGCTTGTTGGGAACCTCAATTGGACCTCGGTACTTTCTCCAAATAGTCTCTTGGCCGTCAAGTTCGGCTACAACAACAAGAAGTTCTCTGTGACTTGCCCGAACGGAGATGCGCCGGCCTACTTCGACTATGGTACAAACGCCTATAGCGGAAACTGGCTGCAGTGGCAGGAAATTCCCGAGGAGAATGTTTTTCTTAACGCCCACCTCTCGCATTTTGCGTCGGACCTTTTCCTTGGCTCCCACGATCTCAAATTCGGAGCGGAAGTCGAGCTTCGTAGTCCGAAGACCATCTTTGGATTCCCTGGAAACAATCTGTACTACACGCTCTTTGGGGAACCCTATATGCGGTATTACATGCCGCCAGTAGACACCAATAACAAATACAGGACCTTCACGGCGTTCCTTCAGGACAGCTGGCTCCTGACGAAGCGTCTGAATTTGAATTTGGGCGTGAGATACGATAATTACTATTTCCAGTCCACGGGGGGCCGCGATACGCTTTATAAGAGTGGGAACATCTCGCCCCGAGCGGGATTGTCGTACGACCTCCTCGGCGACAGAAAGAACGTCATCAAGTTTCACTTCGGCCATTATTACGAAGGACTGTATTCAGAGACATTCCGGGGCTCAGATGCGGCTGGCAATCCCGAAGCCATACTCTATATGTGGGACGGAACCGATTATGTTGAAGCCGCCCGCTATAACTCCGCGCCGATCCTGATTGACCCGAAATTCAAACAACCTTATCTGAGGGAATTTGTGGCCGGTTATGAACGCGAGCTCTTTCGGGACGCATCACTGAGCGTCCATTTCTATTATCGGAAAGTGATCCGCTTCCTCGGCATGTATAATCTCTCGGCGCAGTGGGCAACCATGCCGGTCATCAACCCGGGCCCTGATGGGATTGAAGGTACGGCCGACGATATGGGGACCCTGAACGTTTACTACCAGCTCAATCCGGGCGAAGACACGATCATGTATGCCAATCCCAAAAGGGGGGACATCGCTAGCATGACCGACGAGCCCCGAAAAACAATGAAGGGGATTGAGGTCGTCTTTGCCAAACGGTTCTCCAATCGGTGGCAGATGATCGCCTCCTATAACTACTCCCGGATTCGAGGGAACGCTTCCGGAATGTGGACGGAGATCGGGATGTCGCCCAACTACTTTATCAATGCATATGGGATGACCAGCGCCTATTATGGGCAGCCGCACCAGTTCAAGGTCCAGGCTGCGGTTCTTCTTCCCTTGGATATCAATCTCGGAGTTGTCGGCGCGTACCTGTCTGGGAGGCCGAAAACTGATACCTTCGTGGCTTACTTGCCGACGGGGGCCACGAATATCAACGCTGTTGCCCCGGGGACGAACAAATTTGATGCGACCAAACAGTTGGACATCCAGATCGAAAAACAGTTTAAGATGGGAACAGCTCGAGTTAGTTTCCTCGTAGACTTTTACAATATCTTCAATTCGCATTCCGTGACCGATGTAAGTACGGTTTACGGACCCTCATACGACAAGATTTACACGGTTCAGCCCCCTCGGCGTTTCCAGGCAGGTTTCCGCGTGATGTATTGACAGCGACTCAATCGGAGAGGAGAGAGCTCCCGCTCTCTCCTCTCGCTGGTCTGCCCTCCCAGAAATCAGGAAGTGTTCTTTGAAGGAGGAGCCGTGAGAAGGTTAGGTTTCCGCTTGTCCCTGGTCTTGGTGCTTTTGGCGCAGTCTGTTCAACTCACCGCAGACGAGGGATTTTGGCCCTTCAATAGGCCTCCCGTAACCATCGTTAGCCGGAAGTATGGCTTCAGTATCACGCCGGAATGGCTGCAACGCGTCCAGTTGTCATCGCCAGACATGAGAGGGTCCTCAGGCTTTGTGTCCCCTCGCGGCCTTGTCATCTCCTGTTATCACGGCACGTCTGTTCTGGATGGTCTCCGAGAGAGCGCGGACATACGGAAAACTGGATTCTATGCCAAAACGCTCGAGGAAGAACTCAAGTGCCCGGGCTTGGAGCTCCTCGTCCTGGAAAGGATCGACGACGTCACGGCGGAGGTTTTGAAAGCCGCCCCGGCAAACGGGTCCTATTCAGAGCTTATCAAAGCCCGAGGAGAGAAGATCGCGGAACTCGAGAAAGCGGCCTCCGCAGCGAGCGGGTTAAAATGCCGTATCATCTCATTCTACTCTGATAATGTGTTCGGTCTTTATCGATATCGGCCCTATACAGATATCCGACTCGTCTTCTGCCCCGAGGAATCGGTTGCCACGTTCGGAGGGAACAATCCGGACCCGGACAATTCTGACTTCATTTCACCACGCCTGGACATCTGTATCTTTCGCGTGTGGAACAATGGGAAGCCTCTCGAGACTCCCTACTATTTCAAGTGGAGCCCGACGGGGCCTAAAGAGAATGAGCTGGTCTTCCTGACCGGAACGCCAGGCGAGACATCCAGGTTCCTGACATGCGCTCAACTGGAATTTCTCCGGGATGTCCGGTATCCCTTTGAGATAGCCTTTTGGCAGAAAAAACTCGAGGCCGTTCAGGCGCTCAGGAAGTTGCAGCCGGGCCCGCCGAAGAGCATCTCCGATATAAGAACCTATCTCGACGCCTATCGGATGATGTTGGCTCGGTTGGAGAATGCTACTTTGATGAAGATAACCGCCGCCGAGGAAAGCGCGCTTAGGCAGTGGGCCAAGACCGATCACGAGCTCGATGAAGAGGTCGGGCGGGCTTGGGACGAAACCCGGGACGTCCAAGCCCTTTATGCGTCATTTTACAGGGCATATACTCTGGTCGCCGACGGGCGGGGATTCGATACGGCCTATTTCCCCTTGGCCCGCGCAATCGTTCGTAAGGCCTATGGCGAGGCCCCGTCCGAACCCCGCGCGCTTAAGCTCTCGGAGCCAGTCGATGACCTTATTGAAATACAGACTCTCGCCAGCTCACTGGAACTCCTTCGTCAAGCGTGCGCGGACCTCGTCGAGGTTCATTGGCTCCTTGACGGTCGCTCTGGCCAGGATTTGGCTAAAGAACTCATAACTGGAACCCGGTTGAAGGATCCCGCGTTCATCCAAAAACTCGTCGAGGGCGGCCGAACTGCCGTGTCGGCATCCAACGATCCGATGGTCAAGCTGGCCCTTCTGATCGAACCAGCGGCCAAGGGAATGAAGGCTAAGTTGGACGATGAAGTTCGCTCCGTCGAGGCCAGGAACAGCGAACGGATCCTCAAAGCTTGGTTGAAATTCAAGGGGGAGGCTTTGGGCCCTCCCGATGCCAACGGATCTCTCCGGCTTTCCTTCGGAAAGGTCAGCGGATTGAAAGAAAAGGATAGAATCTTCCCTTATCGCCGGAGTTTCCAGAGCCTTTATGATCAAGCATCTCGATACGGGAACAAGCCACCCTACGAGCTGCCCATCCGGTTCATCGAGAAGAAGAGCGCGATCGATAAGCGTATCGGCCTTGATTTTTTAACCACCGCCGATGCTGTTGGAGGAAACTCCGGTTCTTCGTGCATCAACGCGAAGGGCGAACTCGTAGGAATCCTCTTCGGCCGAAATCTCCAGGGTGTGCCCAGCGAATATTTTTATGATGATAAGAATACGCGGACGATTCTGGTTCATTCCGGAGGGATCATCGAGGCCTTGCGTAAGGTCTATGATGCAGGTCCTCTTGTCGACGAACTCTTAGGAAGAAAGTGAAAGTCAGGAAGAACCCATGAGCGACATTCAGGGCCGGCGCAAGTTCATCAAGAGCAGTCTCATCTTCGGCGCAGGGACCATAGCGGGTTTTTCCGACCGGAGGGCCAAAGATTCCTTTCGGTTCTCCGCGACAGGGACCCTACAACCGATCCTGGCGGCGGTTAAGGGCCCTAATTATAGTGCGAATGTCCTTAAAGCCCTAGAACTCCTCGGAGGTATGGAAAAGTTTGTGCCTAAGGGCTCCAAGGTGGCTCTTCTTCCGAATTCCCAAAGCCCCCATCCCGGAACGTTCACCAACACCGCGGTCCTAAGTTCTGTCATCAAGATGTGCCACACGGCGGGGGCGTTCGATGTCCATTGCCTAAGCTGGCTGGATCTGAAGCATTGGGAACGTTCCGGTCTGGGCCGGATCATCGCGGCGGAAGGGGCCAAACTAGTTCTCATCGAGCGAAAGGACGAAAATTTCCAGAAGGTCTCCATTCCCCAGGGAGTTAATCTGAAAGAGACCTTCATATTGAAAGAACTCTTCCGGTACGACGTCCTAATCAATCTGCCAATCGCCAAGCACCACGAAGGCAATCGTTTCACGGGCTCTCTCAAGAACTTGATGGGCCTCAACGCTCCTTCGTCGAACGCTTCCTTTCACAAGGATGATAGGGATCCCTTAGCGGTCCCGTTCCTCGACCAATGCATAGCCGACCTAAATCTGGCTATCGCTCCGAAGCTCAACCTCGTCGACGCTACGGAATATATTACGACGAACGGCCCTTTTGGCCCGGGCGAGATCCGCAGATCACAGTTCGTGGTCGCGGGTACGGACAGGGTGGCCATCGATGCCTTTTGCGCAACCCTTATGGGAATGGCCCCCGAAGATATTATCATGATCGGTAAGGCTCACGAACATGGCTTGGGCGAGATGGAACTTTCCAAAGTCCACAAGGTTGTGGTGGAACTCTAGGCCATGATTCGCTGGAGAGGTCTTTACCGAAACCCAGGCTTCCCTGTCCTTCTTGTTGTGCCCATCATCGCGGGTTTTTTGCTACTGTCGTCCTGCGCACAGAATGGGGGGCCTGGGGATCTCCCTCTCTCGGCGCTGCTCCCGGAACCGTCGCATCTCGAGGGATGGGCTGTCAAGGACGAGGGCCAGAGCTATGGCGGGGATCAGTTGTACCTTTATATGGACGGTGGCGCCGAGATCTATAAGGAGTATGGGTTCTCCCAAATCCTGGCACAGGATTATGAAAAAGGGGAACTCTCCATCTCTCTTGAAATATTCAAGATGACTTCACCTTCGGCCGCTTATGGCATCTTCTCACTCAAGCGTTCAGGCCGCGGTAAGATTATCGGCATCGGCAGCGAAGACAGTCTGGAAAATAACTACTTGTACCTCTGGAGGGGCAAGTACTTCGTTACGATCTCAGGGATGCAAGACGACAACGAGACGGCCAACGGAATTTTGGCACTCGCCATGGGCATAACGCGACGAATAAGGGAAGAAGCCGCCCTTCCTCGTCTAGTCGCAGCTCTGCCACGCCAAGGGCTTATCGACCAAAGTGTGAAGTACTTCAAAGGCCAGCTAGGTCTGTTCAACGTCTATCCCTCGTTCACGAACAACGTTCTCGGGGTCCAGGAAGCGGTCAAGGGAGATTACAGCCCCGGTTATAGTGTCTTGGTACTTCTTTACGGATCACCCGTGGAGGCGGCGGAGCGGTTTACGGCCCTGGAGACCGCGTCTAAGGATAGATTGGCGGGCCATGACGACTCTCAGGAGCCCTCCGTTCTCAGAGTCGTGGGCAAGGGCAACCGCGTTTTTCGGGCCCGCCTTGAGGGCCGTTTTATTCTCATGATCGATGGCGTAGTTTCCAGTCAGGACGAGACTCGAGCATTTGATGATCTGATTAAATCCTCGAAGCGCTCGCTTTCTTGAGTTCTTATCTTGGGACATACTTCCGCCACCTGAGCACAATTCTGAGCACACTCTATTCCTGCCTCTCAATATCCTATTCATACTACATCAATTAATGACGTAGCCCAGCTGCCTTCTAAGCAGCGGGTCGGGGATTCGAGTCCCTCCAGGCGCGCTCTCTGTTTCCCCGAGAAAATGGCCATTTCTAGCTTCATCTCGGGGTCTCAACGTTGTCGCAATTTTGTACACCTTTATATCGTTTTAGGCATCCGTTGAGCACACATTTTTAGGTGGGTCCGGTGACTGAAGGGGCTAAAGAAGAACGCCGGGCTGTCTCGCCGGAGGTCGCGAGTTCGAGTCTCGTCGGCCTGACCTGCCCCCTAACATTGCACCAGCCCTAGAGTGAACGTTCCGACCACATGCGCCTCCG
>MTKX01036740.1_pt1 | contig 37744 bp, 30 predicted proteins | sample 1042771 | NCBI WGS metagenome assembly MTKX01 (sample SAMN06212183, study PRJNA360534) | anaerobic digester metagenome | biome: Wastewater treatment plant; material: sludge; isolation source: anaerobic digester fed with sludge from wastewater treatment plant | place: Denmark: WWTP Randers ...
AGGCCCCACGAACTTCCGCGCACTCCTGAAAGGGGCCTCGTCCCCGACTTTGACGTGGCCCTGTGCCGCAGAGGATCGGTGGTTGACGGTCGCGGTCTTTCGTGCTAGAGTGTCCGGCATGTGTACCATACCGGTTGGGGATTCTGGATCATGCGCATTGCTCTGATCAACCCGCGCTTTCGCCTTCCGATCGACACTCGCACAAGTCCGCACCTGGGCCTGGCCTACCTCGCAGCCGTGTCGCAGCGCCGCGGTGATCTGGTCCGCGTGTACGACGCCGACGTCGAGACGGAGCCCTTGAGCCAATTCGTCGCCGACTTCCGGCCTGACATCGTGGGCATTACGGCGAATACGCCCCAGGTCAAGCAGGCATGGCGCTCCGCCCTGGCTATCCGTGAGGTGACCGACGTGCCTGTGGTGCTGGGGGGCCCGCACGTCAGCGTCGAGTCGGAAAACCTCGACTTCGAGTCTCTAGGGCAGCCGGGCGTGCACATCGTGGTCCGCGGGGAAGGAGAGGAAACCTGGGCGGAGATCTGTGAAAGGCTTGACGCCTGGAAGCGGGATCAGCCCGATCACTCCACGGCCCGTCTCTTCGATCCGGCTGTCGACTACTGGAAAGGCGTTCTCGGCATCAGCTACCGGACGTCCGATGGTGTGCTGCATCGCAGCCCGGACAGGCCCCCGATTGCCGACCTGGACTCTCTCCCCTGGCCTGCCTATGACCTCTTCAAGATGGAGCGCTACACCAGCCTTCAGCCCGCAACGGATGCCGTTGAGGGAGCTCGCTCCTTCTCCCTGATGACCAGCCGCGGCTGCCCCTATCGCTGCACCTATTGCTCCCAGTCCGTCATGCCGGTCCGGTGGCGCGCACGATCGCCCGAAGGGGTGCTCGATGAGTGGAGGCATCTGGTGCGCGATCGGGGAGCGCAGGAAATCGGCGTCCTGGACGACTCCGCCAACATCCACGTGAAGCGGCTCGAGACGCTCTGCGACCTCCTGATTGCGGAAGGACTGCATCACGTGCCCTGGATTTTCGTGAACGGCATCCGGGCCAATCTGGCGGAGCGGCCTTTCCTCGCCAAGCTGCGCGCGGCAGGCCTGAAGCGCCTTGCCTTCGGTGTCGAGACAGGCGACCCCGAGATGCTAAAGAGCATCGACAAGCGCACCGATCTCGACACGGTCCGCCAGGCCTTCCGAGATGCCAAGGCGGTCGGCCTCGAGACGATCGGTTTCTTCATTATCGGGCTTCCCGGCGACACACGAGAGACGATGCAGCGCACGATAGACTTTGCCATCGAGCTCGACCCCCTCATCGCCAACTTCTCCATGATGACACCCTATCCTGGCACCAAGGTCTTCGCCCAGGTCAAGCGCGATGGGCGTCTGCTCATCCACGACTGGGAAGACTACGTCTTCTTTGAGCAGAAGGCGCGCTTCGAGATGGGCGACATGACGGCCGAGCTGGTCGAGTCCATGTATCGGCGTGCCTATCGCCAGTTCTATCTCAGGCCCAAGCCAATCCTGCGCCGCCTTGGGTCAAAAGGCTTTTGGCTCAACTTTGGGCGCAACGTCCGGATAGCTCTCCGGACCTTCCTTCCCAAGGCGGAAAAGTCCGACCTGCGCGCGCAGATCGAGGCCGACTTCGGACAAAAAGAGACGCCGAGAGGTAAGCTGCAGTGAAGACGACCCTCATCTACACCGGGATCGCCGGCTATGGCTTTGGCAGCCTGAGCAGGGGGATGGAGGCGGGATGGGTCTCCCATGGTCTGGCCTCCATCAGCGCGGCCGCCAAGGCCGAAGGCTTTGACCTGAACCTGATCGATCTCCGAGCCCTGCGCGACTGGGACCACCTGCGCGAGCTTCTCCTTGAGCGATCGCCCGACGTCGTCGGGATCGGCATGATGTCGGTCGACTACAACCCAACGCGGCGTGCACTCGGTGCGGTCAAGGAGCTTCTGCCCAAGTGCGTGACGATCGTCGGTGGCCCCCATGTGACCTTGGCGCTTCAGGATGCGCTTCGACTGCCCAACGTGGACTACTGGGTCACCGGAGAGGCCGAAGTCACCTTTCCCAAGCTCCTGCGCTCCATCGAGCAGGGCACACCCCCCGACAGCAAGGTCCTCGCCGGCGAGGTGCCCGACCTGGACAAGATCCCCTTCGTAGACCGGGACCTCTTCTTGCAGGAGTGGCGCAAGTGGGGCTATCAGCTCGACAGCCCCGAAGTCCCCTTTGTCAGGGAGCTTCCTCCCCCATTCCTTACCGTCATCGCGGGCCGAGGCTGCATCTACAACTGCTCCTTTTGCAAGCCGGGCGAAGATCTCATCTTCGGCAAAGGCGTGCGCCGGCGATCTGTGGAAAACGTCATCGCCGAGCTCAAGGAGCTGCGCGACCGGTATCACTTCGCCAGCTTCATGTTCCACGACGACTGCCTGACAGAAGACCGCACCTGGGTGGCGAGCTTCAGCCGGCGCTACAAGGAAGAAGGCTTCACACAGCCTTTCTTCTGCCAGAGCAGGGCGGATATCATCGCGCGCCACCCGGACATGGTCGCCATCATGGCCGACGCTGGGCTCAAGGGCTACTTCATTGGCTTCGAGAGTGGCAACCAGCGCATCCTGAACCTCCTGCGCAAGGGCACCACGCCGCTTTTGAACCGGCAGGCGGCGCAGATCTGCCGGCAGCACGGGCTCGTGGTCTGGGCAAACTACATGCTCGGCATGCCTACCGAAACGCGCGAAGAGGTCATGGACACAGTCCGGATGATCCGCGAGATCGACCCGGACTATTACAGTCCGGCCTTCTTCACGCCGCATCCCGGCACCGATCTCTACGACTACTGTGTCGACCAGGGCCTGAGCCTGATCACCGACTACGACAGCTACCGGCGCAATCCAACCGAAGCCAAAATCAAGGGCCAGGACTACGAGTTCCTCAAGTGGGCCAGCGAGATGAGCCAGGTGCGGCTGGTCAAGAACCGCCTTCGCCGGGCGTGGCACGCCTTCGTGGACAAGTACACCGATCCGGCGCGCTACCTGCGCAAGCTGCGCAGGGTCCTGGGGATCGCTCGATCACGCTAGCATCTCTCGATCGGAGGCGCGCCATCACGGACGACCAGAAGAAGGGGTTGGGGAAGTGGGGTGAGGAGTACGCGGCCCGCGTACTCACCAAGAAGGGCTACTGCCTCGTCACCCGCAACTGGCGTTGCCGGCAGGGCGAGATCGATCTCGTGGTCGAGAAAGACGGCTGCCTCGCCTTCGTGGAGGTTCGTACGCGCAGGGGGGACTCCCTTGGCTCCCCCGAGGAATCAATCACGGAAAGAAAGAGGGCACGCCTCATCTCTCTGGCCGACGCCTACCTCCAGTCCACCGAGTGGCCGGGCGAGTGGAGGATCGATGTCGTAGCCATCCAGATGGACGGCCGCGGCCGGCTGCTGCGCGTGGACCACTATGAGAACGCCGTCACCGGTTGAGGACCCGGTGCACGACCCCGGCAGGCCCAAGCCCCCTCTCCTGGTCCTCGTGGGGCCCACCGCTGTCGGAAAGACGGCGCTCTCTCTTCCCTTGGCCGAGGCCATCGGCGGCGAGATCGTCTCAGCCGATTCGCGCCAGGTCTTTCGCTACATGGACATCGGCACCGCCAAGCCGGCTCCCGAGGACCGCCTCCGCGTCCCACACCACCTGCTCGACCTCCTTGACCCAGATCAAACGCTTGGCCTGGCCGAGTACCAGCGGGCCGCGCTGCAGGCCGTCGATTGCATCACCAGGCGAGGTCGCGTGCCGCTGTTGGTGGGAGGCACCGGGCAGTATGTCATGGCGGTCGTCGAGGGCTGGCAGGTCCCCACCGTACCCCCCGACACCTCCCTGCGCAAGCAGCTCTACGAGGAGGCCGCCGGCGGCCGGGCAGCGGCGCTGCACGAGCGGCTCCGGGAGATCGACCCCGCCGCCGCGGCCGCCATTGATGCGCGCAATGTCCGCAGGGTGATTCGGGCGCTCGAAGTCTGCCTCGTGAGCGGACGGCGGATGTCCGATCTGAGGACCAAAGACCCGCCGCCCTACGACGTCCTCATGCTCGGCCTTGCACTGCCCCGTGACGTGCTCTATTCCAGGATCGATGAGCGCGTGGACACGATGATCGACTGCGGCCTTGAGCAGGAGGTCCGGAGCCTGGTCTCCGTGGGCTACGGTTTTGATCTCCCTGCCATGTCGGGGGTGGGCTATGCTCAGTTCGCGCCCTACCTGCGGGGGGAGGCCACACTCGCCGAGGTCGTCCAGGCCATCAAGCATGCGACCCACCGCTTCGTGCGCCAGCAGGCCAACTGGTTCCGTCCCGACGATCCTCGGATCCGCTGGTACGCCGGGGTTCCCGACCCTACCGGCAGCGTCGTTGACCTGGTCAGCCGCTTTCTGAACCGGACAACCTAGAAGTAGGCCTCATAGCCAGGGACCCCAAGCTCATCGCGCAGCCACTGCAGCTCGCGGCGCAGGCCCTGGTTGACGGGGATGCCGCCCTGCCGGACCCGCTTTTCGCTCTCATACTCCTTCTCGCCGGCTGCATAGATGCGCTCTTCTCCTGGTGCCCTGCGCGATGCCTGGAGCGCACGCAGGATCCCGCCCGTGATCTGCCGGGAGATCTCGACCGGCACAAAGTGGGCGATGTCGATGGCAAGAAAGAAGTGCCCGAGCATGAACGGCCGGCGCGATCCATCGGGCGCAAAGCCCAACAAGTCTTTCAGAAAGACCCCGCCGCTCAGCGAAGCCGAGAGGATCTCCACCATCGTTGCGAGGCCGTACCCCTTGTAGCCGGCATACAGCTCACCGGCGCCTCCCAGGGGCAGGAAGGCCGCCTCCGCCTTCCCCAGGTCCTCCAGGATGGCATCCGGGTCCGTGACCGGCCTGCCCATCGGGTCGATGACCCAGCCCTCGGGCACTGGCTTTCCGGCGCGCGCCGCCACTTCGATCTTGCCCCTCTGCGAGATCGACGTGGCTCCGTCGAAACAGAAAGGAAACTCCAAGTCGGAGGGCGCGGCAAAGGCAATCGGGTTCGTGCCAAGCATCGGTTCCGTCCCAAACGTGGGCGTGATGGCCGGTCGCGCGTTGGTCACGCAGATCCCCATCATCCCCTCTCGGGCTGCCATCAGCGGGTAGTAGCCCGCGATGCCATAATGGGTGCTGTTCCGCACCGCCACAGCTCCCAGTCCATACCGCTTGGCCTTCTCCATCGCCATTCGCATGGCCCGATAAGCGATAACGTGGCCCATCCCATGGTTCCCATCCACCACGGCCGTTGTTTCCGTCTCCTGGATGATCTCGATCTCGGTCTTGGTATGCTGCACGCCCGCCCGGATCCGGTCGTAGTAGTACTTGAGACGCCCAACTCCGTGCGACTCGATGCCGCGCAGATCGGCCGCCATGAGCACGTCCGCGCAGATGGCCGCATCTTCCGCCGGGGTGCCTGCTCGCTCGAGCACCTCCACCACAAAGCTCTGCACGACCTCCACCGGCAGAAAGGTAGTCTCGTCCATCGGTAGAACCTCCTGGGAACGCCTGGCGGCTATCGGTACGTCTGCAGCAGGGATCGCACGTCGAAGGCAGCACCGCCAACCTTGAGAGGATGGGCCTGCACATAGGTGTGGCTTTCCAGCGTCTGTCGCACGCTCCGGTAGAAAACACCGAGCGGGATGGCATCCTCTCGGTGCGCCTGTGCCAGGGCCTGGAGCCAGTTGCTGGCGTCGTGCTCGGCCGGAAGCGCGGTCACCCTCTCCCTCCAGCTCTCGAAGGTGTTGTTGAACGTCGGGCAGGGGCTCATCACCTGGACGAATGCGAAACCGGGATGCTGCACCCCCTGCACGATCAGATCGGTGACCTGTTTGGGACTCCCCGAAAAGCCGCGTGCCGCAAAGCTCACGCCCGACGCCAGTACCCAGGCCATCGGATTGATGGGCGCATCCGCAGAGCCCCCCGGCGTGCTCTTGGTACGGAAGCCTACCGGCGATGTGGGCGACGTCTGGCCCTTTGTCAGGCCATACACCTGGTTGTCCATCACGATGTACGTGATATCTGGGTTGCGGCGGACCGTGTGGGTCAAGTGGCCTGCCCCAATGGAAAACCCATCGCCGTCTCCCCCAACAGCGATCACGGTCAGGCTTGGGTTGGCGATCTTGATGCCCGTAGCCACCGGGAGAACCCGCCCGTGCGCCGTCTGGAAGCCATAGGCGCGCACAAAGAAGGGCAGCCGGCTGGAACACCCGATGCCAGACACGACCACCGTGGTCGCCGGATCCAGCTGAAGGTTTGCCAGTGCCTGGTACAGCGCGGCGAGAACCCCATAGTCGCCACAGCCCGGGCACCAGGTCGGCTTGACCGGCGACTTGTACTCCTTCGCAGTCAGCTTGGCTTGCGCGCTGGGTTCGAGGGACTCAGTCATGGTTCACCTCCCGGGCGCTGCCCGCCCGTCGTTTCTTCTTCTCCCTCGGAGCCTCGTTGATGCACTCGAGGATCTTCGCCCGGATCTCGGTCGGGGTAAAGGGCAGCCCACCATACTTGGTCAGCGAGAGGGTGTGCAGCTCCGTGTGGGCCTTTACCCATGCCGCAAACTGCCTGCTGCGGTTCACCTCCGGCACGATGATCGCCTTCATATGCCGGGCAAAACTTAACACACGCTCTTCCGGCAGTGGGTTGATGACCGCTGGGACAAGGGCCGCAACAGGGTAACCCTCCGCGGCCAGCCCTTCGACCGCTTCCTGCACGACCCCTGCCGTAGAGCCCCAGGTAAGTACCCCGACGGTCGCCTCCTCCTCCGGGACGCCGAACGTCATGCAGCCAAGCGGTGCCTCGAGCCCGCACAGCGCATCGGCCACGATCTCGAACTTGTGACCACGCTTGTCGAGCTGGGCCGAGTGCATCGCCGGCGTGTAGTTGGGTGCGCCATACTCGTCGTGCTCCAGGCCGGTTGAGGTGAAGGGTGTGGGGTCAAAGCCCGGGATGCCCATCGGCGAGATGCCGCTCTCAGTAAGCTCGTATCGCTTGTACTCCGCCGCTCCAGCCGGCGGCCGCAGCCGCTGGACGATCGGGACCAGGTCGGGATTGGGCATGGTCAGAGTGCAGGTGCGGTGCGCCAGGGACTGGTCGGTCAGCAGGATTACCGGCATTTGGAACGTCTCGGAAAGGTAGAACGCTTGCATGGCCTGGTAGAACGAGTCCTCGACGGAGCGCGCCGCCAGCACGATCCTCGGCGCGTCTCCATGGCCTCCATACAGCGAGATGTTCAGGTCGCTCTGCTCCATCTTGGTCGGCATGCCGGTGCTCGGGCCCGCCCTCTGCGAGTCGACGACGACCAGCGGCACCTCGGCCATCGTCGCCAGGCCGAGCATCTCCTGCATGAGCGAAAAGCCCGGGCCGCTGGTGGCCGTCATTGCCTTGACACCGGCGATCGAAGCCCCGACGACGCTCCCAATCGCCGCGATTTCGTCCTCTGTCTGAAAGCACGTGCCCCCCAGGGCCGGCAGCCGCTTCGCCATTTCCTCCAAGATGTCCGAAGCCGGTGTGATTGGATACCCGGCAAAGAACCTGCATCCGGCTGCCAGCGCTCCTGCCACGATCGCCTGGTTGCCGGACATCACCAACTGCCCGCCTCGAGAGGGGTCCGGTGCATTGAGGTGGTCCGGTTTCTCCTGCGGGGGGTTGTCATGCACCCACTGGTAGCCCGCCAGCATCGCGATTCGGTTGCTCTCGACGAACTCGGGGCGGCTCTTGCCAAACTTTTCCCTCACCGTCGCCTGGAGCTCCTGGACGTCGAACCCAAAAAGCGCCGCGAGTGCGCCGAGTCCGACAAGGTTCTTGCCTTTACGAAGGTTCAGGTCCCCTGCCAGCTTCTCCAGAGGGACGCCGTACGCTCTGCCTTCGAATCCCTGCGGGGCTGCCATCGCACCGGGATCGTAGATCAGGAGGCCGTCATCGCGCAGCGCCGCCCGGTGCAGCTGCCACGCCTCCTCGTTAAAGGCCATCAGCGCGTCCAGCTTGTCGCCGAGCGATACGACGGGCCCGACGCCTATGCGCAGCTGGAACATCACCGGCCCTCCCCGGATCTCGGCCGGGTACGTGCGAAACGTGTGGACGTGATAGCCGCTGCGCGCAATGGAGAGCGTGAGTACGTCCCCGGCGGAGACCACGTTGTCGGTCCCCGACTCTCCTCCGAGGCGGAGCAGGAGCGTGTCTTTCATGGTTCCTCCCTGGTTCAGAAAGGCTATGGGGCAGGTGCAGGGCGCGGCCGGGAGCTTGGCGCCAGGGACCGCAGCGCTTCCGCCATGGCAGCAATGTGGCGGGGCGAGGTTCCGCAGCAGCCACCCACGATCTGCGCCCCGGCGGCGACCAGCCGGGGGGTGAGCGCGGCGAGGAGTCCCGGCTCCGTGTCGTACACGACCTGGCCCTCATCCCCGAGCCGAGGCAGGCCGGCGTTCGGCTTGGCCCACAGGTACCCGCCTGGGGCTGCCTGCCGCATCTCTTCGAGAAACCCAACATACTCGGCCGGGTCACGCCCGCAGTTGGCGCCGATGCCGGTGACCAGCCCGCCAAACTCCGCTGCGGCCTGCTTCGGGCGTACCCCCATCATCGTCCGGCCGCGGGTGTCAAAGCTGAACGTGCAAAAGATCGGCAAGTCGGTCACCCGGCGCGCGCCCTGCACGGCGGCGCGAGCCTCGCCCAGGTCGCTCATGGTCTCGACCAGCAGGAAATCGGCCCCGCCTGCCGCCAGTCCCTTGGCTTGCTCGGCGTAGGCTTGGCTTGCGTCCTCTGCCGAAAGGGGACCGAGCGGAGCCAGGAGCTTGCCGGTAGGCCCCATGTCGCCCACCACAAAGGCGCGATCGCCGGCTGCCTCGCGGGCCAGCTCCGCCGCCCGCTGGCTGATCTCCGCGACCCGCCCGTCCAGCCCCTCTCTCTTCAGGTGGAACCGCGTGCCCCCAAACGTGTTGGTCAGCAGCAGGTCGGAGCCGGCGTCGAGGTATAGTCCGTGTAACGCTCGCACGCGCTCCGGATGGTCGAGCAGCCACGCCTCTGGCGCCCTGCCGGGCTCCAGGCCCATCGACTGAAGCATGGTGCCCGTGGCCCCATCCGCGAGAAAAACGCCCCCCTGGGAAAGCTGCGTCAGGAACGCTTCTGTTCTGCTCATGGCCCACTCCTGCCAGGAGTATACCATAGACTAGCTGCCGCGCAACGCGAAGGCGGCGCAGCGGCACTGCCCTCTTGATGGGCGAAGGTCTCCGACCGAGCCCACACTCCACCCGATGGGCGAAGGTCTCCGACCGAGCCCTCCCGAGAAGGTCTCCGACCGAGCCCGCACCGATGGGCGAAGGTCTCCGACCGAGCCCGTTCCACCTCGTCCATCGTCCTGCACCGGGCCCTTGACACCTTCCGGCCTAGCTGCTAGACTGCCACGGCAGCATCGTCCTGACGGGCCCGACACAAAGTGCGCCGCGGCCCGACCAAACCACGGAGGAAGGAAACCACACCCATGGCGGACGTCGATATCCTGATGATTGGCCACTTCGCGCGGGACCAGATCGTTGTGGATGGCATAGGCAGCGCGATGTCAGGCGGGGCCGTCTACTTCGGTTCCATTGCGCTCAGGCGGCTCGGTGTGCGAGTGGCCGTTGTGACCCGAGTCCACGCGGACGACCTGGGGCTCCTGCACGAGCTCAGCGACGAAGGCGTGCAGGTCTTTGCCACCACTGCCCCCGCCACATCGGGGATCGCCAACTACTACAACTCGGCCGACATGGAGCGGCGCATCTGCAAGCCGATTGGCTTCGCCGGTCCCTTTCGTGCCGCCGACGTACCGGCGCTCAGCGCTCGCGTCCAGGTTGCGGCCAGCATCCAGGCAGGCGAGATCGACCTCGACCTTCTCAAGCACCTGGCCTCGCGTGGCCCCGTTGGCCTGGACGTCCAGGGATTCGTCCGCGTGCGCGAGGGGGATGAGCTCGTCTTCCGGCCCTGGCCCGATCTGGCCGAAGGACTGGCCCTCGTGACCTACCTGAAGGTCGATCGCGCAGAGGCCGAGCTGCTCACCGGCGAGACGGACCTCGGGCTAGCGGCCCGCAGGCTGGCCGAGTACGGCCCGCGCGAGGTCGTGGTGACTCAGTCATCAGGCGTAACGGTCCTGGCCGAGGGCCGTCTCTACACGGCTCCCTTCACGCCACGCAGCCTTGAGGGGCGTACCGGTCGCGGCGACACCTGCTTTGCCAGCTACCTCGGCGGTCGGCTGACGCTGGAGCCGGCCGAGGCGACCCGGCTGGCTGCCGCCGTCACGACGCTGAAACAGGAAAAGGCAGGCCCGTGGCGCGGCAGCCTTGCGGACGTGGAGCAGCTGCTCTCGGCCGCGACGAACTGAGGGGCTATGCGTCCCCGGCCAACCTGGGATCGGTGCGATGGATAATATCGCTGACCCTCTCTTGGTTAAAGCCCTTGAAGCCCTCTCCCCGGTGGATGCACTCCATGTGGCTGCTCAGCGCGCCCTTCTCTGCGAACTGGGCGCGCTGCTCGCTGGTGATCTGGCCTGCAGCCACCAGCCTGTCGAGCCTCGTCCGCTCGACCGCCCATCGCTCGCCGAACGTGAACGCCTGGCGCAGGTACGGAAACTCACTGAACGGGCGCATCGTCTTGATGCCCAGCTCGGCCAGCTGGCCGGCCGCGCCGCCAAAGTCAACGCGCGCCGCCAGGTGGTGTGTCCCGGCCTCCAGCATCGAGTCGCCGTGCAGCGCGCACCATAGTCCGATTGTGCCCAGCTCGCTGCGCGGCGCCAGGGGGTTGCGCGCAAAGTCGCCGGCGCTCTCGTCCGGCGAGAGGTCCACGTCACAGAAAATGGCCAGATGGCTGGTCTTCTGCTCCATGACCTGCGCTCCCCACCCTGCCTCTGCACCCGCATAGAAACGCTCGCGCGGCCGAAACCCGAAACTCTCCAGGATCTCGATCAGCGCTGCAAACCCCTCGCGCGAGCTGCGAAATGCGCAGTGGTCCTGGTTGCCCCAGCCCAGGCCCAGGCTGTCCTGCCGTGCCTTCTGTAGCTGTCCGGCCCAGTTGCGCTGCTGCCAGTGGGCGCGCTCCGCCTCGAAAAAGACCCACGCCCCGGTGTCGGTGCCGACCTCGGCGACAAGCTCTTTGGCCCGCCTCAGCGTCTCAGCCATGCCTTCCTGCACCTGCTCAAAACGGCGCCGCCGGCCGGCCCACCGCTCGAAAGCGGTCACGATGCGTCCTGGGTAGTCCGCCGGCATGGTCACCGGGACGAACCCGGAGTGCCCTCGCCGCTCCACGACGCCTATCCTGATCTCCCCCTCATTCCAAACCGTGGCGGACCGGTAGGGGCTGAGCGGAGTGCCCTCGATGGGGGCTGACCTTCGATGGGTCATCAGAAAGCTCTGGATGCTCTCCACCTGCAGGAAAGCGCCCAACGGCCTTCCCCCCGGCCCGGCCGCCCGTGCCCGCAGCACGATGCGAGGCAGCACGGCGCCGGGCAAGGAAAAGACCCGCTCACCCGGCGCAGCATCCACCTCCTCCGGCTGGAAGCCCAGCCCGGCGAGCAGGGCCCTGGCTCCATCACCATCGGCCAGGACGAGATGATCCAGCCAATCGAGCAGCCGGCAGCTGGCGCGCGCAAGCATGCGCTCAGGCAGAGCCTTGGCAGCTGGCACCGCCTCGAACAGGATGGCTGCCTGGGCAGTGATCCAATCCTCGGCTTCGGGATGCAGGCTCCACTCGAATGATGCACTTGCTTCCGGCATGCGTCCTCCTGGATCCATCTCAGACGCCAGCGGCACGGCCCTGCGGCGCAGCCCTTGGCTATTTCTTGTCTCTGTCGCTGCTGTGGCCCGGGAAGAGCCGGGTCGTCGGATCGATGTGCTGCTTGGCATAGTTGGCCGCGATCGCAGCCTCGGCGGTTCCGATGGCGATCAGCTTGATCTTGCCCTCGTACGTTGTGATATCGCCCACTGCGAACACGCCATCCAGGTTGGTGCGCATGGCGTGATCGACGAGGATAGAGTTGCCGGCGATCTTTAGCCCCCAGCTCTTGATCGGCCCGAGGTTCGCCAGGAACCCCAGCCCAAGCACGATCGCGTCGAGCGCCAGTGTCTGCTCCGCACCGGTGCGGTTGTCAAAGACCGTGGCCGACTGGAGGTGTTTCTGCCCGTGCAGCGCCTTCAGCTCGTGGTACAGCATCACGTGACCTGGCGAGCCAAAGACCTCCTTGACCGACTCCTCGTGGGCACGGAACTCCCCGCGGCGGTGGACCAGGTATACCTCTTGCGCGATGGGCAGAAGGCAGAGGGCCCAATCGACCGCCGTATCGCCTCCTCCGACCACCATCACACGCTTGCCCTGGAACACATCGAGGTCGCGCACGTAGTAATGCACGCCTTTGCCCTCCATCCGGTGTATGTCAGGCAGGTCCAGGGTTCGCGGTACAAACGCACCCGCGCCGGCGGCGATGATGACTGTGCGTGACAAGTGCACGGTGCCGGGCTCGGTGGTCAGCTCGATCAGCCCGTCATCTCTCTTCCGCAGGCCGGTCACCTTCTCCTTCAGGCACACGGTGGGGGAAAAGCTCATCGCCTGAGCCACGAGCCGCTGCACAAACTCCCGCGCCTGGACGCGGGGGAAGCCGGGGAGGTCATAGATGTACTTGTCTGGGTACAGGGCGCCCAGCTGGCCGCCCAGCTCCCCCAGGCTGTCGATGATCTTGGTGCGGCACGCCCGCAGTCCGGCATAGAAGGCGGCAAACAGGCCGGAAGGACCTCCTCCGATGATGGTGGTGTCAAAGACCTCCGGATCTGTCATCGCATCCGCTCCCGTGGCTCGTCGAGAATTCCCGTGATTCTACTCTGCCGGCTGGCAAGGCGCAACTTGCTTCCCGGGCGCAACCATGGCTCTGTGCCCGTCCATTCCGCCGCACTGTGAGGTCTGCCGGCGCTCCTAACCCGGACGGCCGGGGTTGCCGCGCCGGGCTGCCAGCAGCTCCTCCCGCTCACCCTCGCTGAGGAATGCGATCTCCATCGCGTTCCGCTGCACCTGCCTGGTCTGCTCCTGCGTCAAGCCGGCCGCCGGTGCTGCCACCTCGTACTCATGCCGCAGGTCAATGTTGCTGATGCCCGGATCATCCGTGTTCAACGTTGCCAGGATACCCCCATCCACAAAGCGCCGCAGCGGGTGAGACGCATAGTCAGCGACGGTGCTGGTCTGGACGTTGCTCGTCAGGCTGACCTCTACGCCAATCCGCTCCGCGGCCAGGTACCTGAGGAGGGCCGGGTCATGGATGGCGCTCACCGCATGCCCAATGCGGGTCGCGCCCAGCTCGCGCAAAGCCTGCCAGATACTCTCCGGCCCGGCCGATTCGCCTGCGTGCACAGTGATCTGCAGTCCTGCCGCCCGGGCTTGGCCGATCTGCTCTCTGAACAGCGTGCCCGGCCAGTTGGCCTCGTCCCCGGCCAAGTCCAGCGCAATCAGGGCATCGCGATGGGTCAGCAGCGCGCGCAGCTCAGACCAGGCGACCTCCGGGCCGTAGGTGCGGCTCAGGATGCCAATCAGCTTCGCTCGCATGGGAAGGTCCCGTTTGGCAGCCGCGACCCCGTCCACGACCGCCTCGACCACACCCGGCGGGTCCAGGTGATGCGTCTCGGCCATGAACCAGGGACTGAAGCGAAGCTCTACATAATCCAGCCCCTCGCGCCAAGCGTCCTCGACGCCCTCATACGCAATGCGACGACACGCCGCATAGTCCACCATGACCTCGGTCATCCATCGGAACTTGGCAATAAAGGCCATCACCCCCGGCAGGCTCCCGGCAGCCGGGCCGCCAGTCGCTTGCACGTGCGGGCGCAGCCCTTCTACGTCCCAGGCCGGAAGCTGCAGGTTGTGCTCTCGGCCCAGGTCCAGTATGGTCTGCAGCCGCACGCTGCCGTCAAGGTGCCGGTGCAGGTCAATCAGGGGCAGGGAAGGGTCGATCAATTCCGCACCTCCAGTCCAAAGACTCTACCACAAGCACCGCAAAACGCCAAGCCCTTCGCTTGAGGTTGGACAACCTGGCGCCACCCACATGACAGATTCTGCCGGCTGTGCTATAGTGGAAAACCGTAGCATGCCGTGCGCAAAGAGAACAACGGGCCGCGCACCCCACGCAACGTCCGTCGGGGTGTGCTCCCAGGGGCAGAGAGGGGAACCAGATGGCCAATCTCAAGATCAGCGACTTGTTTGGTGCGTGCCGTCCTCTTGGTGGCGGGGCCGGCGATGTGTGGATCTATCGGCTGGACCGGCTGGAGGCGCTCGGCCTGGCCCAGATCGACCGGCTGCCATTCTCGATCCGCATCTGGCTGGAGAGCCTGCTGCGCCTCGCCAACGGCCGGCAGGTCACCGAAGACCACGTCGCGAACCTCGCCCGGTGGAACGCCCAATCGCCGGGGGCTTCTGAGCTGCCCTTCATGCCCGGCCGGGTGCTCCTCCAGGACTTTACCGGCGTGCCCGCCATCGTCGATCTCGCTGCCATGCGCGCTGCCTTGCATCGCTTGGGGGGCGACCCGAGCCGGGTCAACCCCGAGATACCGGTGGACCTTGTGATTGACCACTCGGTCCAGGTGGACGAGTTCGGTAACGAGTGTGCCTTGCAGCGCAACGCTCAGCTCGAGTTCGAGCGCAATCGGGAGCGCTACGAGTTCCTGCACTGGGCACAGGGTGCCATCCGCAACCTTCGCGTGGTGCCACCTGCCACCGGGATATGCCACCAGGTGAACCTCGAGTACCTCGCCACCGTCGTGGCTCGCCGGAAGGAGCCGGGCGGCAGGTGGATCGCCTTCCCTGACACGCTGGTCGGAACCGACTCGCACACGACGATGATTAACGGGCTAGGAGTGGTCGGCTGGGGGGTTGGCGGGATAGAGGCGGAGGCAGCCATGCTTGGCGAGCCCATCACGCTTCTGCCTCCGGAGGTGGTGGGCATGGAGCTGGCGGGGACGCTGGCGGACTCGGCCACCGCCACCGACCTGGTTCTTACGGTCACCCAGATCCTTCGTAAGGCCGGCGTGGTCGGCAAGTTCGTCGAGTTCTTCGGTTCGGGCACAAGCAGCCTGAGCCTGCCCGACCGGGCCACCATCGCCAACATGGCGCCCGAGTATGGCGCGACCATGGGCTTCTTTCCGGTCGATGACGAGACGCTGCGCTATCTGCGCAGCACGGGCCGCGACGAGGCCTTGGTTTTCCTGGTCGAGCGCTACACGAAGGAGCAGGGACTCTTCCGGCGCGATGGACTCCCGGCACCGGCCTACTCGGAGATCCTTCACCTGGACCTCGCCTCCGTTGAGCCGAGCATCGCCGGTCCCAAGCGCCCTCAGGATCGCGTCCCGCTGCGGGATGCCAAGCGTGCCTTCAGGGCTTCTCTGGTGGCGCCCGTTTCGCAGCGCGGCCATGGCCTGGACGAGGCGGCACTTTCAGGGCTGCGGCCCCGCTTGGTACCGGGTGGGGCTCAAGCTGGCGCCCCCGAGCCCGACCTTGACCACGGGGCGGTGGTCATCGCCGCCATTACCAGCTGCACCAACACCTCGAACCCGGAAGTCATGGTCGCTGCCGGCCTCCTGGCGAAAAAGGCCGTCCTGCTCGGCCTTCGCGTCCCGGGGTACGTCAAGACGAGCCTCGCCCCGGGATCGACGGTCGTCCCCCACTATCTCGAGGCTGCCGGCCTCATGCCTTACCTCGAGCAGCTTGGATTTCACCTCGCCGGCTATGGATGCACCACCTGCATCGGCAACAGCGGCCCGCTGCCGGAGGCAGTGGCGGAGGCTGTCCGGAGCGGCGACCTGGTCGCCGTAGCCGTCCTCTCCGGCAACAGGAACTTTGAGGGCCGAGTCCACCCCCTCGTCCGGGCCAACTACCTGGCCTCTCCGCCGCTCGTCGTGGCCTATGCCTTGGCCGGGACCATGGACGTCGACCTGGAGCGTGAGCCACTCGGGTATGCCGATGGCGGCCGGCCGGTCTTCCTGCGCGATATCTGGCCGACCCGTGCCGAGGTCCAACGCCTCGCGGCCTCCAGCCTTGAGCCGGCCATGTTCCTCGAGCAATACGCCTCGATCCTGTCCGGCAATCAGATGTGGAACGCGATCCCCTCCGCCGCCAGTCAGGATCTCTATGGCTGGGACCTCGGCTCCACCTACGTTCGCGAGCCGCCCTTCTTCGCCGGGCTTGGCGGCGTCGCCGGCGACCCGGGCGAGATCCGGGGCGCGCGGGTCCTGGCCTACCTGGGTGACTCGGTAACCACCGACCACATATCCCCTGCCGGCGATATCGCGGCCGCCGGTCCTGCCGGCCGGTTCCTTCTCGAGCAGGGCGTGGACAAGCAGGACTTTAACTCCTACGGCTCACGCCGAGGCAACCACGAAGTAATGATGCGCGGGACCTTTGCCAACGTCCGGCTCAAGAACCGGCTTGTGCCCGGGGTGGAGGGAGGCGTCACGCTCTATCACCCGACCGCGGAGGTCCTCAGCATCTACGATGCGGCCATGCGCTACCAGGCCGAAGGCATCCCCCTCGTCGTGTTTGCCGGGAAGGAGTACGGAACCGGCAGCTCGCGCGATTGGGCCGCCAAGGGGACCTATCTGCTGGGCGTTAGGGCCGTGCTTGCCGAGAGCTACGAGCGCATCCACCGCAGCAACCTCGTCGGCATGGGGGTCCTGCCGCTGCAGTTCGCAGCGGGAGAGAGCGCAGCGAGCCTCGGCTTGACAGGCCAGGAGACGCTCGACATCCGGCTCGACAGCCCGCAGGCCCGCTCCAAGGCGGAGGTCCATGCCCGGCGCAGCGACGGCACCCAGCTCTCCTTCGGCGCTCTCGTGAGGCTGGACACCCCCGTCGAAGTCGACTACTACAGGAACGGGGGGATCCTCCACGCCGTTGCCAGGCGGCTAAACTCCCTCTCTCTTTCAGGGAGAGGGTTGGGGTGAGGGTACGACCCCAATGGCATACCCGCCCACAACGCCCTCTCCCTCTTAGGGAGAGGGTTGGGGTGAGGGTACGACCGCCCACAACTCCCTCTCCCTTCTAGGGAGAGGGTTGGGGTGAGGGTACGACCCGCCCACAACTCCCTCTCCCTTCTAGGGAGAGGGTTGGGGTGAGGGTACGACATTCCCTGGCCCATCCCTGCCCGGGCTTTGCATTGGCCCTATCCTATGGTAGAATCACCGGCGCGGCAGGCCAATCAGGCTGCCAGCACGATCTCTGGGCCCGACGCAGCAGGCGGCCCTATCTCGCCTTGCAGGAGCATAGTACGCATGTCCGAGGACTTTGTTACCGTGGTCACCGGCCTTCCCCGTTCAGGCACATCCATGATGATGAAAATGCTCGAGTCGGGGGGGATCCCGGTGCTTGTCGATCATATCCGGACCGCCGACGAGGACAATCCCAAGGGGTACTACGAATTCGAGCGGGTCAAGCAGATAGAGACCGATCAGGCCTGGTTGGCAGACGCCGGGGGCAAGGCTGTGAAGATGGTGGCTGCCCTCCTCAAGCATCTGCCCACCAACTACCGGTACCGGATCATCTTCATGCAGCGCAACATCGGCGAGGTTCTCGCGAGCCAGCGTGCGATGCTCCGCCGGCGCGGCGAGCCGGCAGACGACCTGAGCGACGACAGGATGGCGGACATGTTCGCCAAACACGTCGAAAAGATCCAGGCTTGGCTCACTCAGCAGCACAACATGCAGGTGCTCTACGTCCAGTATGCCGAGGTCATCGCGCATCCGGCCGAGCAGGCACGCCGGCTCAACGACTTCCTGGGCGGCACCCTGGACGTGGCACGCATGCAGCAGACGGTGGACCGCCAATTGTACCGCCAGCGCTCGCGCGCCTCTGGCTAAGAACGCTGCAGCGAGGCTGGGGCACCCTGTCGGCAGGAGCGAATGGCAGAAGAGGCGCCGGTTCCGGCAGTGGACGAGGTCGTCGACCGCTACGGGGCGGCTCTGCAGGCGCTCGACGGCGGCGCCCCCGGCGCCGATGCTCTCCTCGCTGCCCTGCTTGCGCGCGACCGCGTCGCCGCTGGCCTGGACCCAGCCAATAGGCTCGCGGAGCGCGTGAGCCGGGTTGCCCTCCTCGATGCGCAGTTGCGCCTCAGGTCGGCTCGCGTCAGGGGGGCTGACTGGTCTGGCTGGCGCCACACTCTCAGCGCGCCCGAGAGCAGTTGGTGGTGGCGGCTCGACGAGGCCGGCGTCAAGGCAGCCGCTGCCCGCTCCACTCCCTGGCTCTTCCTTTCCGGCCTGCTGATGACTGCCACGCTTGGGCTGGGCGCCGATATCAGCCTCAAGCTCTGGGGCAGTGGCGCGGGCGCCCTTTCCGTTCTGAGCGGAACTCTGACCCTCCTCTTCACCAGCGGTCCCCTCACGTCCGAGGTGCGCGAGGTTGCCGGTTGGCTCATCGACCGCCTGCGGCTTCCCCTCCGCTTCCGAGCCGGCACCATGCTGGTTGCCTCGCTGCTCTTCTTCCTGCTCGCCCTCCTGCTCCGGCTGGTAGCTCTGCCGGCGTGGGCAAGGGCCTACAACGACCGGGGCGTCACCCTCTTGGCGGCCGGCGACCTGGCCGAAGCGCAGCAATCGCTTGACAGGGCAGTGTCCATCGACCCGCACTATGCCCAGGGCTACTACAACCTGGGGGCGGCCTATCTCGACGTGGGCGACTATGTGCGGGCCGAGGCGAGCTTCCGGCAGGCTCTGGCGGCCGACAGGAACCTCGATGTCGCATACAGCGGGCTCGGCTATGCGCTCGTCCTTCAAGGGTTCCCCGAGCGCGCCATACCCATCCTCTACGGCGGGCTCGCCGCGGCGCAGGACCAGGACGCCAGGGTAGCCCTCTATGCCAACCTCGGGCGGGCCTTCCTGGACGCCGGGCGCACGGCAGATGCCAAGGTGGCACTCGGGCAGGCACTGGCTCTCGACCCCCGCGAGGCTGCGGCTCACTGTGGGCTGGGGCTGGTTGCCGAGGCAGAGGATCGCCCCCCGGCGGAGGCCCGCGCACATTGGGAGGTCTGCCTCTCCTATGCCGACCCGACGACGGCGCGCGGCCTTGAGCTGGCCGACCTGGCGCGCGTTCGCCTGCAGCAGCTCGCTGGAGGTGAGTGACATGCGGCGCTTGCTGGGCCTCCTCGTCTTGATCAGTACGCTCCTGGCGCTCGGCCAGTGCGGAGAGTCCCGTGCGCCGCAGACCCCATCCCCTGCCGCCGAGCTGGGCCAGAACCTCTTGGTGTGGGCCACAGGCGATGCGGCCTACAAGCGCCCCGGTTGGGCAGAATACTCCCCCGTCACCTTCGGCACAGCACTCACCCGCGGCGACTTGCTCCAGGTGTCCGCAGGTGCGCAGGGCCTCCTGGTGTGCGCGGACCTGAGCCTGGCTGCGCTCGAGTCTGGCTACGTGGGAGGCGTGCCCTGCCCCGACGACAGCCCCATCCTGACACGCGGTGACAGCCTGGTGATTGCGCCCCAGCGCGGCGTCGGAGCGGCCGGCTCGATTCCGGTCCTCCTGCAGCCCCGCCACACATTCGTGCGTGATCCGCACCCGCTCATACGCTGGACCCCGACCGAGCCGGGCACGACCTATACCGTCCACGTCTGGGGCAGCGACCTCGATTGGCAGGGGCAGACGGTTGCGACCGAGCTGCCCTATCCCGGCAGCGCGCCCTCGCTGCAGCCGGGCGTCCCATACCGGGTCGCCATCACCGATGACGCCGGGCGCAGCTCCGGCGAGGAGGCCACCGCCCTGGACCTCGGGTTTGCCCTGCTCTCCGAGGAGGAGGCCGCAGCCGTCGACTCCCTGGTCACAGCAGTCCACGCCCTTCAGCTTGAGGAGAAGGGCGCCCGCCTCGTCGAGGCAGAGATCTATGCTGGGCACATGCTCCGTGCGGACGCCATCTCGGCGCTGACCTCCTTGGTGGGCCTGGACGATTCGCCGGCCGTGCTGGAGCGCTTGGGCGATCACTACGCCGAGATAGGGCTCTTTGGCGAGGCACGGCAGCAGTACGAGGCGGCGCTGGCAGGCTACACGGCCCTCGGCATCACGGCAGGCCGGGCATCTGCGCTCATGGGCCTGGGTCTCGCGCAGCGAGGCGATGGAGAGGCGGACCTGGCGGCCGAGGCCCTCGAGCAGGCAGGCCGGCTATTCGCTGACCTCGGCGACGCCGCCGGCGCTGCCCAAGCCCAGGCCATCCTCGACGAGATGGCGGACGACTAGTCACACCGCTCATGGCCCTCTCTGGCCTCTCCTCGCCTCTGACCCACCCTACGTCCCCCGCCGCGGGGCCTCGCGCCTGACGGAGGGCCTGTGAGACGCGCGCTGGTCAGCTTCGTCCTGGTCTCGCTCTCCTTCCTCTGCTTGGCCTCTCCCGCCCGGGCCGCGCGGGGACTCGCTCAAGCGCCGTCCACTCCGCCGCTTCCCCTGGGGGAGACCCTGCGCGCCGAGTGCCAGGCCTACGCCGAGGCCGGCGACCTCTCCAAAGCGATCGAGGCCTGCGAGCGCGCCTTGGAGGCTTTCCAGGATGAAGGCAGCCGTACGGGGCAGGGCGAGGTCTTGCTCGGTCTGGGCTGGCTCCACGAGCAGCGTCAGGAGTACGACGCTGCCCAGTCCCTCTATTCCCGCGCGCTCTCGCTCCATCGTGAGTTGGCCGACCTCAGCCGCCAAGCCCAGGCGGCGGGAGGCCTCTGCCGGGTTCGCTACTGGCTGGGCGACGACGTGGGCTCGTCGAGCGCCTGTGCCCAGGCAGCCACCCTCTTCCACCAGGCGGGGGCCAATGCGGACGAGGCCACAGCTCACTACATCCTGGGGCTGGCACTCCAAAGACAGGCCGCGGCGTCGGGAGACCAAGCCAGTTGGCAGGGCGCCCTGGATGCCTACTCCAGCGCGCTCACCCTCTACCAAGATGTGGGGGACCCTGTCGGCGAGTCAGGTGCCCTGATGGGGATCGGTGACCTCTATACGCTGGTGGGCGACGCCGAGGCCGCCCTGGCTCACTACCTTCGTGCGCTTCCCATTCGCCGCGAGGTCGGCAGCACACCGCTCACCATGGTGACCCTGGGGACCATCGCATCGACCTATGAGGCCCTCTCCGATTCCCAAAACGCCCTGAAATACTACCAGGAGGCGCTGCCTCTCCGCCAGGAAGCCGGCGACCGCCCGGGTGAGGCCGTCACCCTCTCGGGCATGGGTTTGGCCGAGAAGCGGCTCGGTCACTACCCCGAATCCCTGGCGTACTACGAGCAGGCGCTCTTCCTCTGGCGTGCGCTGGGCAACCGTCCCTGGGAAGCGCTTCTCACCGCCTCCATGGGCGACATCCACGCCGTCCGGTTCGACTACTCCCGCGCCGTCTCGGCGTATGAGGAGGCGCTCTCCATCTACCGCGAGCTGCAGGACAGGCCCAACGAGGCGCTGACCCTTCACGCCCTCGCCGGGGTCTACTTCGATCTGGCGGACTATGCGCAGGCTCTGCGGACCTATGAGCGGGCGCTCGCGATCCGCCAGGAGGTGGGTGACCGCCTGGGCGCGTCTCGGACCCTCAACAACATGGCCCTGGTCTACGACACGCTCTCTCAGTACCAGCGGGCCCTCGGCCTCTACCGGGAGGCGCTCGCCGCCAAGCAGCAGGTCGGGGACAGGGCCGGTCAGGCCGCCGTCCTTGGCAACATCGCCGCCGTCTATGCCGCCCTCTACGACAATCGGCGGGCGCTCGATACCTACGGCCAAGCCCTGGAGATCGCCCGGGCGTCTGGCGACGAGGCGGGCGTGATGGCGGCGCTCTCCGGCATGGGCACGGTCCTGCGCCAGGAGGGGCGTAACGAGGAGGCGCTCGACTATCACCGGCAGGCCCTTGAGGCAGCTCGCGCGGGCGGCGACCGGAAGGGCGAAGCCGCCGCCCTCGGCAACCTGGCCGTGGTCTACGACGTCCTCGGCCGGGATGACGAGGCCCTCGACCTGCACCGGCAGGCGCTCGCCATCCGGCAGGAGATCGGCGACGTGGTGGGCCGGGCGACGACTCAGACGCTGCTCGGCGAGCTCCTCCTCGAAAGCTCCGACCTGGCAGCCGCCGAGTCGTACCTCACCACGGCCCTCCAGACGTGGCAGGCCACGGGCGACCTCCGCTCCGAGGCGACGACCCTGGGCGACCTGGCTCTGCTCTACGACCTGCGCGGCCAACCAACCGAGGCGGCAGACACCGCGCTCCGGGCAATCGACACGCTCGAGTCTATCTACTCCGCCATCAAGATCGAGGACCTTCAGTCGGCCTTCTCGAGCGGCGTGACGGGCTACTATCACTACACCGTCCGTTTGCTCCTCGATCAGGGCCGGCCGGAAGAGGCGTTTGAGTTGGCCGAGCGGGGACGGGCGCGCGCTTTTCTCAATACCCTGGGCAACCAGGCGGTGGATGCCAAAGCGACGGAGGACCCCGCCCTCGCCCGCAGCGAGGCGGCCCTCAGGGCCCGGATGGCCGCTGTCGAGCGCACGCTGCGGGGCACGCCCAAGCCCGACGACGAGCGCGCCCTCCTGATGGCCGGCGATGCGGCCGCTGAGCTGTCGACCCTCCGCGGGGAGTATGCCCAGCTCCTGCGCGACCTACAGCTCTCCAATCCCGAGTACGCCTCGCTGGTAAGCGTCAATCCGCTGACCCTCTCCGAGACGCAGGCCCTGCTGAGGGATCAGGCCCCCGACCTGACCCTCCTCAGCTACTTCGTGGGCGCTGAACAGCTGGTCATCTTTGTCATCACGGCCGACCAGCTCCATGTAGCCCAGGTGCCGCTGCCCGAGGAGGCCCTGCGCCGCCAGGTGCAAGCCCTGCTGCAGGAGATGAGGGTCTCCCCGCTTCTTCCCGATGCCTGGCAAACCGCCGCGCGCAGCCTCTACACCTGGCTGGTCGCGCCGGTTGAGCCGTACCTCCCACCCGGCGGCGGGAACCGGACGCCCCGCCTGGGGATCATCCCCTTCGGCCAGCTGCACTACCTGCCTTTCGGCCTCCTGTACGGCGAGGAGATCGCCGGCGGCGGAGATCCGCCTCTGCTCCAGGATCGCTACACGATCTTTTACGCGCCGAGCGCATCCAGCCTTCGATTCATCCTGCAGAGCCGCCCGGCCGCCGAAAGCGGCATCCTCGTGATGGCCAACGCCGACGCCCCGGGCGCACCCCATCTCGCCCATGCCGCCGGCGAGGCCCGGACCGTCGCTGCGCTCTATGGCACCACGCCCCTGCTCGGCGACCAGGCCACCGAAAGCCGCTTCATGGAGGCGAGTGGGGCAGCCGAGATCATTCACTTGGCGGCTCACAGCGACCTCCAGCCGGCCAACCCGCTCTTCTCGGCCATCTTGCTCCGGCCCGACTCCGCCGGTGACGGGCGGCTGGAGACGCACGAGATCATGAACCTGGGTCTGCCTGCGGCCGACCTGGTGGTCCTCAGCGCATGCCAGACCCACCTTGGGGACCTCAGCGAGGGGGACGATCTGGTGGGGCTGGAGAGGGCCTTCTTCCGGGCAGGCACCTCGAGCCTCCTTACGACCCTGTGGCCGGTCGATGACCAGGCCACGGCTCTCTTGGTGCAGGGCTTCTACACGCGCTTGCGCGCCGGAACGCCGAGGGCCGAGTCCCTCCGCCAGGCCCAGCAGGAGACGCGGGCGGCCTTCCCCCATCCCTACTACTGGGCCGGCTTTGTCCTGGTCGGAGACCCAGGCGAACCGGAAGCCAACGCCCCCGCCCTTCCGTGGGGCTGGCTTCTCGGCGGAGCCGGCAGCGTCGGCTTGGCGGCCCTGCTGACCGCCTTCCTGCTGCGCCGCCGCAGGACGCCAGGCTCTTCCCCGCGCGCGTAGCGCGCCCGGCGCCGGGGCACACCCGGGGGCACCCACCCCCTGTGCCGCGCCCTTACCCCGCCGGCTCGCCCGACTCCATCGCCAGGATGATCGCGTCTGCCATCTCCTGGGTTCCCACTGCCGTCGGGTCGCCCCGCGCCGCCTTCAGGTCCTGGGTGACGTGCGTGCCCTCCGCCACCACCCGCCGGACGGCTGCCTCAATCCTCTCGGCGGCGCCGAGCTCTCCCAGGTGGCGCAGCATGAGCACTCCGCTCAGGATGGTAGCCGTCGGATTGACCCTGTTCTGTCCGGCGTACTTGGGCGCCGAGCCGTGCACCGGCTCGAACACCGCCATGGTCCGGCCAATGTTCGCGCCGGGCGCCACGCCCAGTCCCCCCACCAGCCCGGAACACAGGTCGCTGAGGATGTCGCCGAACAGGTTCGGGCAGAGCAGGACGTCATATTCGCCGGGCCGCTGTACCAGCTGCATCGCCATGTTGTCCACGATGCGGTCGTTGAAGGCGATATCGGGGTACTCGGCGGCTATCTGCTGGCACACGTGCAGGAACAGCCCGTCCGTAGCCTTCAGGATGTTCGCCTTGTGGACGGCCGTCACGAGGCGCCGGCCGTTGGCACGCGCATACTCGAACGCGAACCGGGCGATCCGCTCTGTGGCGGGCCGCGTGATGATCCGGATCGACTCCGCAGCCATATCCGGGATCACGTCGTGCTCGATTCCCGCGTACAGGCACTCGGTGTTCTCTCGCACCACCACCAGGTCGATGCTGGGCTGGCTCACCGGTATCCCGGGCATCGTGCGCGCCGGGCGCAGGTTTGCATACAGGTCCAGCACCAGGCGCAGGCCGACGTTCACGCTCCGGAAGCCCGTTCCGACCGGTGTCGTGATGGGCCCCTTCAGCGCGACCTTGGTCCGCCGGATAGAGTCCAGGACCGCCTCGGGAAGCGGCGTTCCATAGCGGTCCATCACGTCGGCGCCTGCTTCTTGCACGTCCCACCGGAACTCGATGCCGGTCGCTTCGAGCACGCGGCGTGTGGCGGCGACAAGCTCGGGGCCGGTACCGTCTCCTGGAATCAGCGTGATTTCGTAGCCCACCTGCCGATCCTCCCTTCTTGCTCTTGGATGGTATGCTCTCGGTCTGGCTCTGGCGCCTAGCCGGCGTCTGGAAGTGCGTCGGGCCAGAACTGCGGCGGCACGCGCAGGGCGGCCGGGCATCCCGCCAGGCGGCCGGCCACGCTCTTCCTCTCCGCGTCCGCTTCCACGGCCGGCGTCCGCTCCTCCCGCATCACCCATGCGCGATCGCGCGGCCCGGCATAGTACGCCCGCGGCCGGATCAGCCGGTTGTGCTGCTCCTGCTCCAGCACATGGGCCGTCCAGCCGGCGATGCGCGCAACCGCGAACATCGGGATGAAGAGGTCCACCGGGATGCCCAGCGCCGCCAGCAGCGGGGCGGTGTAGAAATCGACGTTGGTGTACAGCTTGCGCTCTTTGAAGTAAGGGCTCGCCAGGACCCGCTCTTCCAGGCGTGCCGCGATATCGTACCACTTGGTCATGCCGCTGCCCAGGGCGGCTTGGTGGGCCAGCTCGCGCAGGATCGTCGCTCGCGGGTCCTCCGCCTTGTAGACACGGTGCCCAAACCCAAACATCCGCTGGCCTGTGGCCATCTTGCCCTCAAACCAGGGGTCGACATTCTCGATGCTGCCGATCTCCATGAGGTCCTCCATCGCCTTTTGGGCTGCGCCGCCATGCAGGGGGCCCTTCAGCGTCCCGAGTGCGGTCACCACGGCCGAGTAGACGTCGCCCAGCGTGCTGGCAGTGACTCGGGCGGAGAAAGTGGAGGCATTCATCCCATGCTCCGCCAGGAGCACCAGGTAGGTTTCCAGGGCTTGGACACTCCTCTCATGCGGCTCGGTCCCATTCAGCATCCACAGCAGGTTCGCCGCGTGCCCCAGGTCCGCGCGCGGCTCAAGCGGTGGGCGGTTGCGCCGCAGCCGGTCGAAGGAGGCGACGATCGTCGGCAGCTTTGCCGTGAGGCTGACGGAGCGGCACAGCGAGGCGCCTCCCAGCTCCTCGTGGATGCAGGCTCGGTCAAAGATCGACAACGTCGAGGCGATGGTGCGCAGGCCCTCCATCGGCGTCGCCTTCTCCGGCAGCGAGTGCATGATGCCCCACACCATCTTGGGCAGGGTGCGGTTGGCACGCAGCCAGTTGGCAAGCATCTGAAGCTCTTCGGCGGCCGGCAGGCGCTGGTACCAGAGCAGGAACGCCGTCTCCTCGTAGCTGGTGTGGGCAGCCAGGTCGACGATGTCAAAGCCGCAGTACGTCAGCTTCCCCGCATCCCCGTCGATCGAGGACAGGTTGGTCTCTGTAAAGACGACTCCCTCAAGGCCACGCTTGATCTCTACGGGCGGAACACTCATGAAACCCTCCTCGCGTTGGTCCTCTTCTCTGGTGCGCCGGCCTCACGGCCGCCGGCTGCCGTCGCCGCCCGCTCAGGCGCCCAGTCCAAAGCTCTCGAGCGCTTTGTCGGCGACCCTCCGGCCGATGGCGAGCGAGCATGTCGCCGCCGGAGACGGCGCATTCAGCACATGGGTGATGTTGGGTGTCTCCACGAACGAAAAGTCGTCCAGCAGCGCACCTTTCGGATCGAGTGCCTGGGCGCGAATTCCCACGCCCCCCGGCTTCAGGTCCTTTGCTTGCAGCTCGGGCAGGAGCTTTTGCAGGGCCTTCACAAAGGCACGCTTGCTCCAGGAGCGATAGAACTCGCCCAGCCCGGTGCGCCAGTATCGGGAGGCCATGACCCAGAAGCCGGGGAACGCCGCCAGCCGGAACAGATGGCCCAGGTCGACGTCCGTCTTCCTGTACCCTTCCACCGCAAAGGCGAGCACCGCGTTGGGTCCTGCCTCGACCGATCCCCCGATCTTTTTCGTAAAGTGCACGCCCAGGAACGGAAAAGCCGGGTCCGGCACCGGGTAGATCAATCCCTTCACCAGCGCGCGGCTGCCCGGGGCAAGCTCATAATACTCGCCGCGAAAGGGGACCATCCGGGGCCCACTGCGGCTCCCCGCCATGCGCGCCACCACGTCGCTCTGCAGCCCCGCGCAGTTGATCAGCGACCGGCACCCGACATCGTCGCCGGTGGTCTTCACGACGAGCCCCGGGACGGAAGCGCCGATCCCCGTGACCCGCGTCCGCAGCCGGATGCTGCCGCCCCCACTTCGGATGATGCCGGCATAGGCCTCGCACACCACCTTGTAGTCCACAATGCCCGTTCTCGGCGAATAGAGCCCCGCCACCGCCGTCGCGTGCGGCTCCAGCTCGCGTGCCTCTTCCCCGCTGATCCGCCGCAATCCCGGTACTCCATTGGCCGTGCCGCGCCGGAACAGCTCCTCCAACCGGGGCACCTCGCTCTCGCTTGTCGCGACGACGACCTTGCCGCACAGGTCATACGGAATGCCCTGCTCCTGGCAGAACTCGATCATCGAGCGTGCGCCTTCGGTGGACAGCTGTGCCTTGAGGCTGCCCGGCTTGTAGTAGAGCCCGGCATGGATGACGCCGCTGTTGCGCCCCGTCTGGTGGGCCGCGACCCGGTCCTCTTTGTCGAGCACCACCAGCTTGGTCGCGGGACGGCGCTTGAGAATCTCCATGGCAGTTGCCAGCCCCACGATCCCGGCTCCCACGATGGCCACGTCGAATTCTGGCTGAGTCACGTGCTTTCCCTCCAAGACCGAGCTTCTCCCCGCACCCCACCGCCGGGCGGCGCGAATGCGCAAGTATACCACCCCTCTCCCGCTCCCGCCAAATAAGTCCGAGCCCTGCTGAGAAGATGACTTGACACACCCTGTCCCGATGGTACAATGGCCCACGCGCATCCGCTGCGATGCGCTGCTTTGACTATCAGGAGGTCCAGACCATGACTTCAGACGAGACGGCGGAGGGCTCCGCCGTGCAGGCCCCCCAGGCGGCCAAGCCCGCCTCGCGCCGGCCGCGTGGCTATGTCACCATCTTTGGCACCTGGTGCAAAGGCTGCGGCCTTTGCAGCGAGTTCTGTCCACAGGGCGTCCTCGTGGCCGATGCGCAGGGCCGGCCGCGCGTCGCACATGCCGATCTCTGCACGGCCTGTCACTGGTGCGACACGCACTGCCCCGACATGGCCATCACGGTGCGGCGGCTAGAGCCCGAGGAGATTGAGGAGCTCGAGGCCCTGGCGGAGCTGGCCGGGCCCGCGGCCCAAGGGGGGAACAAGTGACAGCACAGCTCATGCAGGGAAACCACGCCTGCGCCCTCGGCGCACTGGCGGCCGGTTGTCGCTTCTACGCGGGCTATCCGATCACGCCCTCGTCCGAGATAGCCGAGATCATGTCGCGCGAGCTTCCCAGGTTGGGGGCCAAGTTCATCCAGATGGAGGACGAGATCGCCTCCATGGCCGCCATCATCGGCGCCTCGGTCGGCGGCCTCAAGGCCATGACCGCCACCAGCGGGCCCGGCTTCTCGCTCATGCAGGAAAACATCGGCTATGCGGCGGCGGCCGAGATCCCGTGCGTCGTCGTCAACGTCATGCGCACCGGGCCGAGCACGGGCCTGCCGACCAGCCCGGCACAGGGCGACGTCATGCAGGCTCGCTGGGGCACCCACGGCGACCACCCGATCATCGCCCTCACGCCATCCTCGGTGGGGGAAGTGTTCGAGCTGACCGTCGCCTCCTTCAACTTTGCCGAAAAGTACCGCACGCCGGTCATCCTCCTCATAGACGAAGTCGTCGGACACATGCGCGAGAGGCTCGAGCTCCCCGAGCCGGGCAGCGTGCCGGTCGTCGACCGCTCCATGCCGGGCGTGCCGCCCGAGTGGTATGAGCCCTTTGGCATGCCCGCGTCCGATGTCCCGCCGCTGGCTCCCTTTGGCGAAGGCTATCGCTACCACATCACCGGCCTGCTCCACGACGCCCGCGGCTACCCGACCACCCGGCTCGACGAGATCCAGCCATGGATAGAGCGCGTCTTCCGCAAGATCGAGCGCAACCTGGACGAGATCCTCATGTGGGAAGAGGAGGGCATCGAGGACGCGCGTGTCCTCGTAGTCTCCTACGGCTCGACCGCGCGCTCGGCCAAGCAGGCCATCAAGCAGGCCCGCGCGCGCTACGGCCGCAAGGTGGGCCTCTTCCGCCCCAAGACGCTCTGGCCCTTCCCGGAGGATGCACTGGAGCGCGCCGCCGAGAACTGCGCGCGCGTGGTGGTCGCCGAGATGAACCTCGGCCAGATGGCCCTCGAAGTCGAAAGGGTCGTCGGCCGCAGCAAGGTGCTCCGCGTCGGGCGGGCCGACGGCCACCTGGTCACGCCGGAGCAGATCCTGGACGCCATCCGGGAGACACCCAGCAGCACGTCGCGCCGCCGGGTCACGGTGCCGCGGTGAGGTAGGCAAGATGCAAAAACACGACCAGGGAACGTACGACTACCTTCGTTCGACGAAAAAGTTCCCCCACGTCTGGTGCGCGGGATGTGGCATCGGCATCGTGATGGGATCCATCCTCCGCTCCGTCCGCAAGCTGGAGCTGAACCAGGATGATGTGGCTGTCGTCTCCGGCATCGGCTGTACCGGCCGCATGCCGGTCTACATGGATTTCAACACCCTCCATACCACCCACGGCCGTGCCCTCGCCTTCGCCACCGGCCTCAAGCTGGCCCGGCCCGAGCTCAAGGTCATCGTCGTCATGGGCGATGGCGATGCCGTGGCCATCGGCGGCAACCACTTCATCCACGCTGCCCGGCGCAACGTCGAGCTGTCGACCATCGTCGTCAACAACAGCATCTACGGCATGACCGGCGGCCAGTCCTCGCCCACCACGCCGCTCCATGCCTTCTCTTCCACCGCCCCGTACGGCCACATCGAGCCTCCCTTCCCGATCTGCGAGCTCGCCTTGGCCGCCGGCGCTCCCTTTGTCGCGCGCGGCACGGTCTACCATGTCACCGAGCTCGACAAGCTGGTGGAGCGCGCCCTTGGCAAGCGCGGCTTCTCGCTCGTCGAAGTCATGAGCTACTGCCACACGACCTTTGGCCGGGCGAACAAGATGGGCTCTCCCATCCAGATGATGCGCCAGCTTAAGGAGAACACCATCACCGTCGGAGCCGCCGAGCGCCAGGAGGAGGGCACCGCCGGCAAGATCGTGCGCGGCGTCTTCCGCGATGAGGACAAGCCCGAGTTCACCGAGCTCTACGACCAGATGACCCAGGAGGCCCACGGGACACCGCCTCCGCGCAAGCGCCTGGTCCGCAAGGGCTGGATTTAGAGGGAAGCATGGAAAGAATGCGGCAAGAGGCCCGGCGCGAGCTGGAGGACCGCTTCGAGATTCGACTCGCCGGTGAGGGCGGTCAGGGCATGATCCTGGCCGGCGTCATCCTGGCCGAGGCAGCCGTGTACGACGGTCTGAACGTTGTGCAGACGCAGGACTATGGCGCCGAGGCCCGCGGCGGCGCGAGCCGGTCGGAGGTCATCCTGAGCCATGGGGAGATCGACTACCCCAAGCCCATGCTGCCCGACTTTCTCCTCTGCATGAGCCAGGAGGCGTGCGACCGCTTTTACGCAGAGGTGCGCGACGACGGCTGCGTGGTGATTGACATAAGCAACGTCAGCCGCGTTCCCAGCCACCGCTGCATGAAGGTGCCCGTCACCGAGATCGCCGAGGAAGTGACCGGCCGGCGCATCACCGCATCCATGGTGGCGCTTGGGCTCATCGCCGGGCTGACCGGCCTCGTCTCGCGCGAGTCGCTCGAAAGGGCGGTGCGCGAGCGCGTGCCCACCGGCACCGAGGAGATGAACCTTCGCGCCGTCGACGCCGGCCTGGCCGAGGCCGCCAAGATGCAGGCCTCCGGCTCCGAAGCGATCTGCGGCTGACCCTGCGGCCGCCCGCGCCCGCTCTGCCGGGGGCGGCCGGCGGGCCCCGGACCTGAACACTCGGGCACGCTGTGAGCCTGAGGTCTCCTGGCTTGAGTAAGGCGCTGAAAGTGGGGGACACCCCCAGTCCGGCCGATCTGCTGGCTTGGCTTGCCCAGAACGCGGGCGACGCCTACCTGGTCGGCGGCTGCATCCGCGACCGGCTCCTGGGCCGGCCGCTGCACGACTTGGATGTCGTGGTGCCGTCGGGTGGGTTGGCGCTGGCACGGCGCGTGGCCGATGCCTTCGGTGGCGGCTACTACCCCCTCGACGCCGGGCGCGGCACCGGGCGCGCCCTCTTCCGGTCGGCAGCCGGGACCCCTCTCGCCGTCGATGTCTCCGAGTTTCGCGGGCCCGATCTGCCCTCTGACCTCGCCGAGCGCGACTTTACGATCAACGCCCTGGCCGAGCGGATCGCTGCGCCCGGCCAAGTCATCGACCTCCATCACGGCATGGCCGACCTGGCAGCCGGCACCCTCCGCCCCGTGAGCCCGGCTTCGATTCGCGACGATCCCGTCCGGGCCCTGCGCGCCGTGCGCCTGGCGGCGGAGCTGGGCTTTTCCCTCGCGCCCGAGACGCACGACCTCATCCGCCGCGACGGCGCCGGCCTCCTTCACATCGCTGGCGAGCGCATTCGCGACGAGCTCTGCAAGGTCCTCGTGCTGCCCAGTGCCGCACCCTCCCTGCAGCTGCTCGACGAGCTGGGCCTGCTGACCCTGGTCTTCCCGGAGCTGGAGCCGCTGCGCGCCCTGCCCGAGCCCTCGCCCGGCGTCCCTTCCGGGCTCGCCCACAGCCTGGAGGCGGTGCGCGCCCTCGAGGGCTTGCTCGCCCCGCTGTTGGACCCGTCCGCGCGTCCGGCAGGCCTGCCCCTTGCCATCGAGCTCTGGCCGCGCCTCCTCGGAGCGCTCGGCCCCAGCCTCGCCGGCTACCTGCGGGAGGAGGTGGGCGACCTGCGCCCGAGGCTCGCCACGCAGAAGCTCGCCGCCCTCCTGCACAACGCCGGCGAGCCGGCAGCCGGGGTGGATGGGGTGGACGGGCGCCGGCGCGCGGCATCACAGGCCGAGACGGGCCGCAGGCGGGCCGGAAACGCCTGCCGGCGCCTGCACCTGGCCAACCCCGAGGTCCGTCTGGTCGAGTGCGTCGTGCAGCACCACACCCGGCCGCAGTTTCTCCTGGATGAGGCAACCGGCCAACCCGGCGATCCTGTGGCCGGGCCGTCCCACCATGACGTCTCGGCGCGTGCCGTCTATCGCTTCTTCCGCGATACCGGCGATGCCGGCGTGGCCGCGCTCCTCCTCGCCCTGGCCGATTTCCAGGCGGCCCCCGCCCAGGGCGGCGCGCCGGATGCCTGGCCGCGGCTCCTGGGGCTGGTCCTGCGCATGATGCGCGACTACTTCGAGCGCAACTCAGAAGCCGTCGCGCCGGCTTCCCTGGTCGATGGGCACGACCTCATGGCTCTCTTCGGGCTCGCGCCCGGCCGCCGTGTCGGCGAGCTGCTGGAAGCCGTGCGCGAAGCCCAGGTAGCCGGGGAGGTTGCGGACAGGGAGGAAGCGCTCGCCCTCGTGCTGCGCATCCTGCAGCAGGAAGCCTCTCCCTCACGCCAGAAAAACCCATCCTGAGCGAAAAGGTCATCCTGAGCGAAGAGGTCGTCCTGAGCGAAGCGAAGGACCTCGTCTCCCGATGCCCCCGCTCTCCCTCACGACCGGCGCCGCAAAAGCGACGCCGCCAACCCTGCGAGCGGCTCGCCTGCGCCAAGCGGCAGGCCGGCCTGGCCCAGTCCGCCCAGCGCCAGCCCGAGGTAGTGGGCTGCCATCCCCTCCGCATGCTGCCTTGACTTCGCGCGTTCCAGGATCGCCAGCGCCTCTGCGCACTCCCCTTCGTCCAATGGCCCCGCTTTCCGGAAAAGGGACGCCAGCCGCACCGAATCGGCGCTGCCTGCGCCCTGCTGCAGGGCATGCAGGATCGGCAGGGTCTTTTTCTTGTCGCGCAGGTCGGTGGACGACGACTTGCCGGTGAGCGTTTCCTCCCCCCAGATGCCCAGCACGTCATCCTGTATCTGGAAGGCCAGGCCCAGGCTCTCGCCAAAGTCGCGCAGCTGCGCAATCGTGCGGGCGTCCTCCGTTGCCACGATGGCCCCGATCTGGGCCGAGGCCGCCAGCAGGGCCGCCGTCTTGAGGCCGGTCATCTCCAGGTACTGCTCGACGCGCACCTCAGCCTGACCCTCAAAGGTCATGTCGAGGTACTGGCCCTCACACAATGCCAGGCATGCTTCGTCCAGGGCCTGCGCCGCCGCCAGGGTGCGCTCCCCGGGCACGCGATCGCCGGGCAGCCTCACGATCGCCAGGTGCGCAAGCGCAAAGAGCCCATCGCCCACGTTGATCGCCTGGGCCTCTCCCCACACGTCCCAGACGGCGGGCCGGCCGCGGCGCAGCCGGCTGCCATCCTCGATGTCGTCGTGCACCAGGGAAAAGCTGTGCACCAGCTCCAGTGCGGCCGCCGCCGGCAGGGCGTCCGCCGGATCGCCCCCGGCGGCCTGGCAGGCCAGCAGGCAGATCAGCGGCCGCAGCCGCTTGCCGGGGTGGCTGCCGGCCGGCCTCAGTCGGGCGTCCGCCCAGCCGAGGTGGTAGTGCATCATTCCGTAAAAGCTGTCCCGTGCATTGCCACCTGGGCGGGTCACGGCCCGCAGGGTAGCGTCCACCAGGGGGAGATAGCGGGCTGCAAAGGCCTCATGATCCATGCGGGGGACCTCCTCAGGGTCGTGGGCGGCCTTCGAAGGGGTTCAAGCCTGTCCTCCGGCGCCCCTAGCAGCCGGAGCCGGGCCCTAGCCTGCGCACCGGCCGCAGCGCAGGTGTGCCCTTGAGCGACGAGATCTGCCGGATGCCGAGGCAGAACATGGCCGTGCGCAGGACGGCGGTCACCTCGGCAGCCAGCTCCGCCACGGCCGCTGCCGAGACGTTCCCTGCCTGCAGGAAGGGGTGCGCCATGCCGCCCAGGTCCGCGCCGAGCGCCAGGGCCTTGGCCAAGTCGATGCCATCGCGCAGCCCTCCGCTGGCGATCAGGGGCAGGTCCGGCACCGCCGCCCGCGCCTCGACCAGCGCCTCGGCCGTCGGAATGCCCCACCCGGCAAAGGCCGCACACACTCGGCGCTGTCGTTGGCCCGTCGCCCGGTGCATCTCGACCTGGCTCCACGACGTCCCTCCCGCACCGGCCACGTCGATCGCCGCGACGCCTGCACCCGCCAGCGAGCGGGCAAGGTCCGCCGAGATCCCCCAGCCCACCTCCTTGACAATGACCGGCACCGGCAGGCTCCGGCACACGCCCTCGATCCGGGTCAGGATGCCGCGCCAATCGGTGTCCCCCTCCTCCTGGAGCGCTTCCTGCAGCGGGTTCAGGTGCAGGATCAGGCCGTCCGCCTCCACCAGCTCCACGGCGCGGGCACACTCGGCAATCCCCACCCCGCGGCCGAGTTGCGCGGCGCCGAGGTTCGCCAGCAGCAGCACGCTGGGCGCCACCGGGCGCACCTGGAACGTATTCGCCGCCTGCGGCTCCTCCAGTGCCAGCCGCAGCGAGCCCAGCCCCAGCGCGATGCCGGCGGCCTCCGCCCCTTCGGCGAGGTTCCGGTTGATGCGCAGCGCTTCGCGCGTCCCTCCCGTCATGGACGAGATCAGGAGCGGGGACCGGAGCGGCTTTCCCAAGAACGTGGTCGCAGCGTCCACCTCGTCCAGCGCGATCTCGGGCAGGGCGCAGTGCTCAAAGCGGTACGCCTCGAGCCCGCTGGTGAGGCGGCTCGCGACGTCCTGCTCAAGGCTGATCTCCAGGTGCTCCGACTTGCGCCGCTCTAGCATGCGATCCCCGCAACCTTCGGCCTGCTTGGGTGTTTTGACGCTCGGCACGATGCAGTCCATCTTACCAACAGCGGCAAGGAAAGTCAAGGGAGTTGACAAGCCCCACGCGCGCTGGTAGAATCACTGGGTCAGGCAGGCCAGGCCTTGCTGGCCCCACACGGAATCAGAAGGAGACTTTCATGGACCTGTTCGAAAAGATCAAAGAGATCGTAATTGACCGGCTGGGCGTGGAGGCGGACCAGGTCACGCTCGAGGCGCGGTTCCGCGAGGATCTGGAAGCCGATTCGCTCGACCTCGTCGAGCTAATCATGGCCTTTGAGGACGAGTTCGGCGGGGAAATCTCCGACGACGATGCCCAAAAGATCAAGACAGTCGGGCAGGCAGTAGACTACCTCCAGGCACGGATGGACGCCGGCGCATAGCCAGTCGTCCGCCCTCCGGGGAAAGAGAACGCCGGGGACCGCGCGGACCGGTCGCCGGCGTTCCTTGCATGATCGGCAGAAGCGTGTGCAGCCTGCGCTAGGCGTCACGGGTGTGGTCCTCGCCGGCGGGCAGAGCCGGCGCCTCGGGACCGACAAGGCTCTCCTCCCCATCCTCGGCAGGCCTCTCATCGTCCGCGCCGTCGCCTCCCTGGGCGAGCTGACCGACGATCTGCTCGTGGTGACCAACAGCCCTGCCCGCTACGAGCAGCTCGGGCTGCCGGCCCGCTTCGTCGCCGACGAGCAGCCGGGCTACGGGTCGCTCATGGGGGTCTACACGGGCCTCAAACAAGCCCGCTATCCGCATGCCTTGGTGGTCGCCTGCGACATGCCCTTCCTGAGCCTGCCCCTGCTCCGCTACATGGTTTCACTGGCAGCCGGCTGCGACGTCGTCGTCCCGGCCGTGGGTGACTGGCTCGAGCCGCTGCACGCAATCTACGGCAAGGCGTGCCTCGGCCCGATCGAGCGCATGCTGGAGGCAGGCGAGCGCAAGATCGTCCGCTTCTTTCCCGAGGTCCGCGTGCGCGTCGTCCAGGAGGCCGAGATCGACCGGCTCGACCCGCAGCGCCTCTCCTTCCTCAACGTAAACACACCCGAGGACTGGGACACGATCCGGGCCATCTCTAGTACGAGTAGCAGCTTCCCCCGATAAACTCCCGGAGGTGCGACGAGGGCGGGATCGCCTCCTCGTCCTCCGGCCCGATCTCGACGACCGACGACAGCAGGTCCCGGACCCGCCGCGCCCGCTCCAGGGCGTCCTCGCGCAGCGGATCGCCCTCGTACTCCACGGCCCACTGCCGGAACTGCTCCAGCAGCCGGCGCCGCATCACCGGCAGCTCGTAGGAGAGGGCCCCATTCACGATATAGTCCGCGCTGGTGGCGTACGGCAGGATATTTCGCATCTCGCTGCTGCGGACATAATGCCAGTGCTCGAGCGTGCTCCGCGGGTCATAGGCTCGGTGGCTGGCATCGCGCACCATCCGCCGCATCAGCCGCAGGTCGGTCCACCGGATCATCCGGCCGCCCGGTCCTTTCATCTGCAGCAGCGTCTCGATGTAGAGCCTGAACGTACGATCGGCGTCCACGCCCTGCGTCATGTCCGGGTGGAGGCCGTGCAGGCTGTCGATCAGGATCAGCTCGTTCTCCTGGATCTGAAGCGGAGTGACCCCGTCCTGCCGCTTGCCCGTGCGAAAGTCGTAGCGCGGCATCAGGATCGGCTCGCCGGCCACCAGGCGAACCAGGTGCTCGTTGATGAGGTCAAGATCCAGGGCTTGGGGCGTCTCAAAGTCATAGTCGCCAAACTCGTCCCTGGGATGCAGCTCCAAGTCAAAGAAATAGTTGTCGACGTTGAGGGCGACCAGGCGCAGTCCCGCCCTCGACAGGAGCCCCCCGAGCTTGGTGGTTGTCGTCGTCTTGCCCGACGACGAGGGGCCGGCCAGGATGACGAGCCGGATCGGCTCGCTCCGCTCGGCAATCATCTGCGCCGCCGTCTGCAGCTCCTCTTCGTAGGCGCGGTCCGACTCCTCGACAATCTGGCCAAAGCCGCCCTGGCTGATGCGTGCGTTGAGGCGCTCGACCGAGGTTAGGTCATGATCGACCGACCAGCGCAGCACCTCATAGATCTTGCGCCAGGGGATGTTGCTCTCGTGCCGGTAGCCGCGCGCCGCCTTCTCCCGGCGGTGCCGGGCCCGCTCGTCGCGATAGAGGATGTACGCCTTCGCCACCCGGGCGTGCCCGTTCTCGATCAGCACCTTCTCGACCGTGTCCTGGATCTCTTCGACGGTGGGGTAGCGCGAGGGGGGGATGCCGGCCTCCAGCAGGCGGATGACCTGGTCGGTGAGGCCCTCGGCGGTGGTGCGATCGCGGCCGCCCACCGCCACCGCGGCGCGGTAGATCGCGTTGGTGATGCGCTCCGGCGTGAAAGGGACCACCGCTCCCGTGCGCTTGACTACGTGCGTAATGCGGGCCATGAACCCTCCTGCTCTCGATGCCCGGGCCGGCCGCCCGGCCAAAGGAGACAGGGGAGTGGACCTGCATCCACTCCCCTGTGCTGGTGGAGATGGCGGGAGTCGAACCCGCGTCCAGACGAATCGAGCAAGGACATGCTACAAGCTTAGTTGGCCTTTTGCATCTTGCCCTTGCGGTCCCCGGCCAACAGGCTACCGTTCGGGCCAGCCGACGCGGAGCGTAGGATATCTCCGCCTCTGTTCCCACGTATCGGCGTCCGTGGGAGGGCACCCCCGGATTTGTTTGCGCCCGCCAATCCCTCCCCCGGGAGCGGGAGAGGGCGGACGTCACCGTCTAGCGGTGAGGCTTTCGCTTCGCAGCTTACGCAGCGAGCGCGAAAGCGGGTTGAGTGCGTTGTTTGGCACTTGGTTGTTTGCCCGCTTTTATCGAGGCTCGGGCGCCTCGGCTTGCAGTCCCGGCCCAGCCTCACCTGTCGAAGCCGTTTCATCCCCAGGCCGGCCATACTACCCCCCCAGTATACCACGAACCCGGCGCACGTCAAGCCCGCGATTTGACTCACTAAGAATGTTACCGAAGGGTGTCCGTTGACTCACGAGTAAATGTTACCGTGCGGCATGACCTTCCCCCAAGAAAGTGGAGATGAAGATAACCCGGTTTCAGGTCTGTGGTATAATCCGA
>MTKX01001094.1_pt3 | contig 37712 bp, 34 predicted proteins | sample 1042771 | NCBI WGS metagenome assembly MTKX01 (sample SAMN06212183, study PRJNA360534) | anaerobic digester metagenome | biome: Wastewater treatment plant; material: sludge; isolation source: anaerobic digester fed with sludge from wastewater treatment plant | place: Denmark: WWTP Randers ...
TCGTAGCTCCAACCCGCCGTCCCGACGTGGTACTTGGCCATTCGGCGGATATTCTACGCCCGCCGCCGCCATTTCACAATCCGCGAGGCCCATCTCCCTATCGGCGCCCCCTGGGCCCGTTAGCCCGCCGAGAAAATGGGGACGTTTCCATTTATTCTGTTCATCTGATGAACGGGAGATGAAAATCAAAAACAGATATGGTAAAACCAAGGCGAATGGAAATGGCCCCCGTCGTGATCGATTTCCTCAGGGGAGTCCCCGAGGCCTACCGCCGCATCGCGGCCGACATCCGGCGCACTCCCCTCGAGCGGTCCGGGCCCCTGAGCCGGGACTTCGGCGCCGACATCCACGTCAAGTGGGAATGCGACCAGATCACCGGCTCGTTCAAGCTGCGGGGCGCCCTGAACAAGCTCCGTTCCCTCTCGCCCGGCGAGCGGGCCCGGGGCGTCGTCTCGGCCTCGACGGGCAACCACGGCTTGGCCATCAGCCACGCCGCGAAGCTCGAAGGGGTCGGCCTGAAGCTCTTCCTGCCGGAGACGGTGGCCGCGGTCAAGCGTGAGCGCATCGAGGCCCTGGGCGTCGACGTCGAGGTGCGTGGGACCAGCTGCGACAGGGCCGAGGCCCTGGCCCGCGAATCCGCCGCCGGCGCGGGCCGCGTCTTCGTCTCGCCCTACAACGACCCGGACATCGTCCTCGGCGCCGCGACGACGGGATTGGAGCTGGCCGCGGACCTGGCCCGCTTCGACGACGTCCTCGTGCCCCTCGGCGGGGGAGGGCTCGTCGCCGGCATCGCCGGGTATCTCAAGGCCGTCCGTCCCGGCGTCCGCGTCTTCGGCGTCGAGCCCGACACTTCGGCCTTCATGGCCGCCTCCGTCGCGGCCGGCCGTCTGGTCGACATCGAGGAGCGCCCGACCGTCGCCGACGCCGTCGCCGGCGGCATCGAGCCCGGCTCCCTGACCTTCCCCCTCTGCCGCGACCTGCTCGACGGCATCGCCGTCGTTCCCGAGGCCCTCGTCCCCCGGGCCATGGCCCTCGTCCACGAGCGCCACGGCCGGACGGTCGAGGGGGCCGGCGCCCTGCCCTTCGCCGCCCTCCTCCATGAGCCGTCCCGGTGGGCCGGCCGGACCGTCGTGGCCGTCGCCAGCGGCGGGAACATCGCGGCGGCCCGGTTCCGCGAGGTGACCGGCCGTGGCTGACCGGGCCGTCCGGTTCGTGGCCGCCGCGGCCGCGCTCNNGCTGGCCGTCCTGGTCCCGGGCTGCCGGCGCGAAGCGCCGCCCGCGCCGGCCGACGAGCCCCGGCCCTACGCCATCGCCATCTTCCAGTCCGTCGACTCGCCGACCGGGAGCGAGGTCCGCCGGGGCATCCTCCAGGCCTTCGCCGAGGCCGGGCTCCGCGACGGCCGGGACATCGTCGTCTCCATCCGCATCGCCAACAACGACCTGGCCGAGGTCCAGCGCATCGCCCGCGACCTCGCCGCCTCGGGGACGGACCTGGTCATGCCCCTGTCGACGCAGGCCCTCCAGGCGATCCTCCTGGCCGCGCCGTCGACCCCCGTCGTTTTCGGCGCCGTGGCCGTGCCCTTCCTCGTCGGCGCGGGGACCTCGGCCGAGAACCACCTCGCGCGCGTCACCGGCGTCGTCTCGACCGGGCCCATCCGCGAGACCGTGGCCCTCATCCGCGAGATCCTCCCCGGGGCCCGCCGCATCGGCTCGCTCTGGACCTCCTCGGAGGTCAACTCGGAGTACTACCTCGACCTGGCCCGCCAGGCCGCGGCCGAGAACGGTTTCGAGCTGACGGCCGTCCCCGTGACGGCCCCGCACGAGATCCCGGCCGCCCTCCAGCGCCTGCTCAACGGCCGCATCGACGTGCTCTTCCCCATGTCCGACAACACGCTCAACAGCGCCTTCGACGTCATCGGCCGGGCCGCCGACGAGAACGCCGTCCCGCTCGTGGCCAGTTTCCTGCGCTCCGTCGACTTCGGGGCCTGCGCCGCGCTCGGCTACGACTTCACCGAGCTGGGCCGGAGGGCGGGGCGTCTGGCGGTCCGGGTCATGGCGGGGGAGAGCCCGGGCCGCATCCCCATCCAGGCCATGGACACGGTCGAGCTGCGCATCGACGCCGGGGCCGCGGCCCGGCAGGGGATCGTTCTCCCGAAGTCCGTCCTCGACCGGGCCGGGCGCTCCGCTAGCGCCGCGACGGGGGGAGAGGCCGCTCCCGGCGGCGGTCCCGGCTGATCGCGAAGACGCGGCGCCCGCCCTCGGCGGGCAGCGCACCCCGGATGGCCTCGGCCGTCAGCGCGATGGCGCGGACGCAGGCCTCTTCGAGCCCACGCCCGCCGGCCAGGTAGGCGACGACGGCCGAGGACAGGAAGCAGCCCGTGCCGTGGACGTCGGCGGTCCCGTGGCGCGGGTGTTCGAAGACCGCGGCCGTCCGTCCGTCCCAGAGGACGTCGACGGCGCGTCCCTCGAGGTGGCCTCCCTTGACCAGGCAGGCGGCGCCGACGGCCCGGCCGATCGCCCGGGCGGCGTCCCTCATCCCGGTCACGCCCTCCGGGCGCCGGCCGGTGAAGATCCCGGCCTCGTCGAGGTTCGGCGTCAGGAGGTCGATCCGGCCGCGGAAAGCGTCGAGGACGAGCGGCCAGGCCCGCCGCCGGAGCAGGTCCGCGCCCGAGGTCGCCCTCAGGACCGGGTCGACGACCCGGGGCACGTCCTTCCGCCTCGCCAGAAGGCCGGCCACGGCGGCCAGGTTGGCGGCCGTGGCCAGCATGCCGACCTTGATCCCCGCGACCCGGCGCGTCCCGGCCAGGCCCTCGAACTGCCCGACGACGGCCGCCGGGGCGAGCGGATGGACGCGGGCCACCCGGGCCGCGGTCTGGGCCGTGACGGCGGTCAGCACGCCGGAGCCGCGGTATCCCAGCCGTTCGAAGACGGCCAGGTCGAGCAGGACGCCGGCCCCGCCCGAGGGGTCGTAGCCGGCGATGGAGACGAGGTCTTTGATCATGGCGCCGAGGGGATTCTATCACGAACCGGGCCGCGCGCGGCGGTTGACATGTCCGCGCCCGATGCGGTATGACCGGGGCATGGGCGAAGACCTCGTTCGGGTGCGCGTTCTCGCGGGCGGCCGCGTCCAGGGCGTCGCCTACCGCTTCTACGCCGAGAAATGCGCCGCCCGCTTGGGCGTCACGGGCTGGGTCCGGAACCTCGCCGACGGACGGGTCGAAGTCCTGGCCGAAGGGCCGTCCGGGAGCGTGGAGAGCCTGCTCGACGACCTGCGCGAAGGGCCGCGCCTGGCCCGGGTGGAGACGTTCGAGGTCCGGCGGGAGCCGGCCACGGGGGAGTTCTCCGCTTTCCGGGTCGTCTACCACGCCGATTGACGGCCGGCCGCGGCCGTCACCACTCGACGAGCATCGAGCCCCAGGTCAATCCGCCGCCGAAGCTGAGGAGCAGGGCCAGCCCGCCCTTCGGCAGGCGTCCTTCCTCGACCGCCTCGCGCAGGGCCAGCAGGACCGAGGTCGACGAGCAGTTGCCGCGGCGGTCGACGTTGACGTAGAACTTCTCGAGCGGCACGCCCAGCTTCTTGGCCGGGTGCTCGAAGATCCGCGCGTTGGCCTGGTGGCAGATGAACAGGTCGACGTCCTCGAGCCGGTAGTCCCGCGTCCGTCCGGGGGCCCGGTTGGCCTTGTCCAGGGTCTTGAGGATGAGCTCGGGGATGATGCGCAGGACGAACTTCTGGATGTCGTGGCCCCTGATGGCGATGTTGGGCCGCACGGGCGCGTCATGGTAGCGGGTGTCGTGGCCGGCGCTGTAGGCGGCCTCGACGCTGGTCGTGTCCGTCCCGGTGACGGTCGTGACGATGCCGGAGGCGCCGACGGTCCGTTTGAGGACCACGGCGGCCGCCCCGTCGCCCCACAGGTCGGCGTTGGTGTCGGAGAAGTCGAGGAGCCGGCTGAGGACCTCGGCTCCCAGGGCCAGGCCGTACTCGGCCTCGTTGTCGGGGGCCAGGAGGTGCTTGCGGACGATGTCGATGGCGTAGAGGCCGCTGGTGCAGGCGGCCAGGACGTCGAAGGCGGGGATGCGCAGGGAGGTCCGGGCGGTCTTCTCGTCCCACACGCCGGCCGCGACCTTCTTGGCGATGGCCTTGCCCAGGGTCATGCAGGCCGTCGAGGGGAAGATGGCCTCCGGCGTCGAGCTGCCGACGACCAGGATGCCGATGTCCGTCCAGTCGATGCCGGCGTCGGCCAGGGCCCTCTCGGCCGCGAACAGGGCCAGGTCCGAGGTGTTGACGCTCCGGTCGACCCAGCGCCGTTCCCTGATGCCGACGAGGTCGACGATCTTCTGCGGCGTCAGCTCGTCGGGCAGCCAGGGGCGGTCCGTGCCGGGCTTGATGGCCCGGTGGTCGAGCAGGATCCGGACGATGTCCTCGTTCGTGACGATCCTGCCGGGCAGGTCGGTGGCGGGCAGGCATTTGCCGGTGCCGGCGATCTTCACTCGCATGGCCGCACTCGTTGTCCTTTCTGTCTTGGTCTGCTGTTCGAGGCGGGGTCCGCGGACCCGAAGCCCTACCATTATTATCGGATTTCGCGTGGAAGTCAACACGGGGCCGGGTCCGCCCGGCCGGCCGCGATTGACCGGGCCCGGGCTTTCTGCTAAATAGGGGAGGACCATGAGCGACAAGCCCCTCGCCGGCGTCCGCGTCCTCGACCTCTCCCGCCTGCTCCCCGGCCCCTACTGCACGCTCGTCCTGGCCGACCTCGGGGCCGAGGTCGTCAAGGTCGAGGACACCGAGGGCGGCGACTACATCCGGGCCATGGGGCCGTTCGTGGACGGCGAGAGCTCCTATTTCCTGGCCCTCAACCCGGGCAAGAAGAGCGTCTCCCTCAACCTCAAGGCGCCGGCCGGCCGCGGCCTCTTCCTCCGGTTGGCCGCGACGGCCCGGGTCGTCGTCGAGAGCTTCCGGCCCGGCGCCGTCGACCGCCTGGGCATCGGCTACGAGGCCGTCCGGGCCGTCAACCCGGGCGTCGTCTACTGCTCCATCTCCGGCTACGGCCAGGACGGGCCCGACCGCGACCTGGCCGGCCACGACCTCGACTTCTCGGCCCGGGCCGGCATCCTCGGCCTGTGCGGCCGGCCCGGCCAGCTCCCGACGATCCCGCCCGTGCAGATCGCCGACCTGAGCTCGGCCCTGTTCGCGGCGACGGGCATCCTGGCGGCGCTCCGCGAGAGCGACCGGACCGGCGCCGGCCGCTACCTCGACATCGGCATGCTCGACAGCGCCCTGGCCCTGATGGTCATGCCCGTGGCGGAGTACGTCGCCGGCGAGCGCGCGGGCCGGGGCCGCATGCCCCTGTCGGGCAAGCATCCCTGCTACAACGTCTACCGGACGCGGGACGGGCGCGACATCTCCCTGGCCGCCCTCGAGCGCAAGTTCTGGGAGGGATTCTGCCGCAAGGTCGGCCGCGACGACCTCCTGCCCCTTCAGTTCTCGGAGCGTCCCGAGGACTTCGCCCTTTTCGAGGCCTTGTTCGCCTCGCGCACGGCCGCCGAGTGGCGCGAGTTCCTGGCCGGGACCGATTTCTGCTGCGGCGTCGTGCCGACGATCGAGGAGGTCTTCGCCGACCCCCAGGTCGCGGCCCGGGGCCTCGTCATCCCGTCCCTGCCCTCCGGCCCCCGCGTGACCCGGCTCGGCCATCCCCTCCGGGACCGGTCCGAACGCGGCCGCCGCCCCTGCCCCGGCCACGGCCAGCACACCGGCGAGGTCCTCGGCGAGCTCGGCCTGACCGGGCCCGAGCTCGACGCGCTCGAGGCCGCGGGCGTCGTCCGCCGGGGCCGCTGAGGCGGAGAAAGGACACCGACATGAAGCTCGACACGTTCTACCGCAGGGCCGTCGCCGCGGGCATCGCCCGGGACCCCCGCGGGGCCGAGGCCGTCCGCAAGCTCCTCGTCGAGGAGCGCGAACGCTCGAAGACGCTCGAGGCGGACGAGCGCGAGAGCTGGCAGGAGGACCGCCTCTTCAATCCCTACGCCGACACCCGGATCCTCGCCGGCGACCCCTCGACCGAGGTCCGCAAGGTCATCGCCGGCATCGACATGGACGCCGCCGAGATCCTGCTGGCCCACACGCTCAACCGGGACCGCGGCGCCGGGATCGACCTCGTGCTGGCCCACCATCCCCAGGGCGTGGCCCTGGCCCAGCTGCCCGAGGTCATGCGCGTCCAGGCGGACATGCTGGCCGCCGTGGGCGTCACCGTCTCCGTCGCCGAGCAGCTCCTCGACAAGCGCATGGACGAGGTCGGGCGGCGGGTCCTGCCGGGCAACCACGGCCGGGCCGTCGACGCGGCCCGCCTGCTCGGCCTGCCGATGATGTGCGTCCACACGCCGGCCGACAACTGCGTCGGTGCCTTCCTCGAGGACCTGTTCGCGAGGGAGAAGCCGGCCCGGCTCAAGGACCTCCTGGCCCTGCTCAAGACGGTCCCGGAATACCGGGCCGCCGTCCGCCGCATGGCCGGGCCGCGCATCGTCAGCGGCTCCGAGACCGGCCGCTGCGGCCGCATCTCGATCGAGATGACGGGCGGCACCGAGGGCGCCAAGTCCATCTACGAGTCCTACGCCGCTTCCGGCGTCAGCACCATCGTCGGCATGCACATCAGCGAGGAGGCCCTGGAGAACGCCAAGAAGGCCCACCTCAACGTCGTCCTGGCCGGCCACATCTCGAGCGACACGCTGGGCCTGAACCTGCTCCTCGACGAGGTCGAGAAGGAGGAGCGCCTGGAGTTCGTGGAGGCCTCGGGCTTCGTCCGGACGAGAGCCGCGGAGCGCTGAGCCGCCGGGCTCACAGGCCGCGGTAGTGGCCCTGAGAGCCGAGCGTCTGGATCCAGCGGGCGAAGGAGCGGGCGTCCTCGAGGTCGCTGGCGTCCGGGTGGGTGGCCGCCGAGGCGGCCATGTCGGCCCAGGCCTCGTGCTCGGGCGACTGCATCAGGACCTCGAGGGCCTTCATCGACACCTTGCCCCGGCAGGAGAACGTGCCCACGAGCTTGGCCTTGGCCAGCAGGACCGAGGCGTACTCGAGGGCTTCGCGCGACAGGCGGCTGCCGGTCACCGAGCCGTGGGTCGAGAACAGGGCGATCTTCTTGCCCTCGGGCACGGACTTCAGGAAGATCTCGGCCGGGTAGGGGACGCTGTGGGTCTGGACGGGGAACCCGGCGAAGACGAGCCCGTAGGGCGACAGGTCGCCGGCCTCGGCCATGGGCTTGAGCACCTTGTCGCCGGAGAGGGCGCCGTAGACGGCCTCGGCCACGAGCTTCGTGTTCCCGGTCCGGGTGAAGTAGGTGACGAGCGTCTTGGCCATCGCGGGCGTCCTTTCGAATCGAGGGCGTTGCGGCTATTCTGCCAGAAAACGGCCGGAATTGCCAACCGTCAGGCGCCGGCCGGCAGCTCGACGGTCACCGAGGTGCCCCGGCCGGGCTCGCTGACGACGCGGATGGCGCCGCCGTGCTCCTCGACGATCTTGCGGGTGATGGGCAGGCCGAGCCCCGTGCCGGAGTCCTTGGTCGAATAGTAGAGATCGAAGATCCGGGCCAGGGTCTCGGGGGACATGCCCGGCCCGTCGTCGCGCACGACGACCCGGGCCAGGCCGCCCTCGCGGCCGACCGTCACGGCCACTTCGCCGCGCCCGCCGATGGCCTCGACGGCGTTGGCGACGACATTGCGGAAGGCCGTCCGGAGCTTGGCCGCGTCGCCCCGGACCCGGACCTCTTCCCCCTCGGTGACGAGCGTGAACCGAATGCGCTCGGAGAGCAGGCGCCGGTAGGGCCGGACCGTCTCCTCGACCAGGGCCTTGAGGTCGACGGGCTCCTTGTCGGGGGTCGTGTCCCGGGCGATCTCCATGAACTCCTGGGCGATCCGCCGGAGGTTCTCGACCTCGCCGATGATGTAGGACATGGATTCCTTGAGGGCCGTGTCGAGGTCGCCGCGCTTGTCTTCGTAGACCTTGAGGACGTGCTCGGCCGAGAGCTGGATGGGCGTCAGGGGGTTCTTGATCTCGTGGGCGACCTTGCGGGCCATCTCGGTCCAGGCCACCTTCTTGCTCATCTCGGCCAGCTCCTGCTCGTGGGCCCGGAGGTTGCGGACCATGGTGTTGAAGCCGTCGATGAGGGTCATCATCTCGTCGCGCGAGCGGTGCTCGATGGCCACCTCGAGGTTGCCCAGGCCGACCTCGCGGGTCCCGGACAGGAGCTTGCGGATGGGGACGATAATCTGGCTCCGGATGCCCCGGGAGAACAGGACGACGAGAACGACGAAGAAGGCCGAGAGCAGGACCAGGAATTCGACGATCTCGCGGGTGGCCCGGCCGAGCTGCTCCCGCTCGAAGGGGAAAGGCAGGGAGATGAACAGGGTCGAGTTGCGGAACTCGTACGGCACGGTCAGGGTCTGGAAGGAATAATCGCCCAGGCGCGTCCGCTGGACGTAGTAGGGCTTGCGCTCGTAGACGAGGGCCTGGTAGGCCTCGCCGTCGAGGATGTCCGGCAGCAGGCCCGTCTCGAAGAACTCCCGCCGGCTCGAGGCCCCGAGGACGGCGTCCTGGTAGAGGATGACGTCGTTCGACAGGGTCTCGCTGATCCACAGGGCCAGGTCCTCGCGGGGCGCCAGGTAGGGCGAGAGCTCGACGCCCTGGACGAACAGGAAGGCCTCCATCAGGCCCTGGGCGTAGCTGGCCCGGACGGCCGATTCCTCGACGAAGCGCTCCGTGAACAGGCTGTCGAAGAGGTTGCGGGTGAAGACCGTGTAGAGGAGGAGCGGGACCAGGGTCAGGACCAGGAAACCGGCGTAGACCCGGTTGGAGAACGACCACCACGGCCGGCGGACCCAGGCCCGGCCGCCGGCGAGGGCAGCCAGGAGGGCCGCGGCGGCGGCGAAGGCCAGCCCGAGGAAGAAGAACCGCAGCGCGTCCACCGCGCCGGTCTTGAGGTCCTTGCGGGGCGTGAACAGGCTGTAACCGCGTTCGCCGGACCGGAACAGATAGGCGTCGTAGACCGTGCCCCGCTCCCGGAAGCTCGACCAGAACGGGGGCGCGGCGGCCCGCAGCCGCTCGAGGTCGGGGTCGGCCAGGCCGGCCGTCACCTTGCGCGGATTGAAAAGGGAGACGCCGTCGAGGTCGAAGATCTCGCAGCCGAGGTCGAGCTCTCCGAGCGACGGCAGGGGATCGGTCCGCAGGACCTCGAAATAGGGATTGGCCGAGTACAGGAAGGGCAGCATTTCGGGGTCGAGGGAGACGTACAGGACGACGCGGCCGATGCGCACGCCGTCCTCGGCGTAGTCCTTGTAGCCGACGAGGAAGTCCTTCTCCCGGCCGATGAAGGTCAGGCTGCGGGGCACGATGGCCCAGTCCGCGGACGGCTCGAGGTCGGGCGGGTCGCCGAGGATCCGCGGCACGTTGAGCGAGAACCGGCTCAGGGTATTGCCCTCGGCGTCGCGGACCTCGAGGCTCGAATGCCAGTTGGCCTTGGCCACCGAGGTCCGGGCCCAGAGCTCGTGCGCGAAATCGGTGTCCCGGGCCGGCGGCGGGTCCTTGAAGAAGGCCGCGATGTCACTGGCGCTGCGGTCGAGGCCCGGCAGGGACTCCTCGATGAGGAAGCCGCCCCAAGCCTCCTGCGTCAGGACCGTGTGGGCCACGGTCGTCTCGAGCACGGCCCGGGTCCTAAGGACGGCCATGCCGTCGGCCGACCGGGCCAGCCACAGGGAGGCCAGGACGAGGCCGGCGAAGGCGGCCTCGCGGCGGNNACGCGGCGGGCCGTCCACGCGGGACGGACGGCGGCGACGAGAACGCCGGCGGCGAGGGCAGCGGCCAGTGCGGCGGTGACCGGGGAGGCGGCCGGGCCCGCGGCGGCCCCGGCGGCCGCGGCCAGGGCTATGGCCAAGACGGACGGCAGGACGCGCCGGGCCGGCCTCAGCAGCAGGCGCAGGGCGAGGCCCAGGGCGAGCAGGACGGCGGCCAGGAACACGAGCAGCCCGAGTTGGAGGGCGGTCCGGGCGGCGTCGAAGTCCCAGCGCAGAAGGGATAGATTGGAGTTGAAGACCGTCAGGCGGACGGCTTCCTCCAGGACGAAGGCCGCTCCGGCGGCCAGGGCCAGGGCCGGCAGATGGGCCAGGGCGGTCAGCGCGGTCGACCGGCCGTCGCGGGGACGGGCCCCGCGGCCGCCCGCGGCCTTGGTCATGACGGCCAGCCCGCAGGCCAGCCCGAAGACGGCCAGCGCCGTCAGCAGGATATCCGCCGGGGAGCGGGTCAGGCCGGCCCAGGAGTCGAAGCCGGCCACGGCCGGATCGAACAGGCGCAGCGATTGGACCCGGGCCAGCCGGCCCAATGGGAGCAGGGACACGCGCAGGCCGGCCAGGAGGGCCGCTCCGGCCAGACCGGCAAGGACGTCCCGGCCGGCCCGAAAAGCGGGCCCGGACCAGAAGAAGGCCAGTCCCGCGCCGCAGGCGGCCGCAAGGAGGAGGAACAGGATCAGGCGGAGGTCTTCGCGGGCGGCCGTCACCCGGGAGGTCAGGGAGGGCGAGGCCAGGGTGGCCGTGGCGATGATGTGTCCCTTCTCGTTGCGGAGCGGGAAGAACAGGGGGCGGGCCTCGTTCGTCTGGCGCGGTTGGCCGGCGAACTCGTCCTTGTGGCGGGCGAAGAACCGTTCGAAGCCGTCGACGTCCTCGCGGAAGTCCCAGTAGTCGATGTCGAAACCGGCCCGGCCGCCGGGCGCGAGGGCGTGGTACTCGCGGATGTGGGCGGATTGCACCCGGGGGATGAAGGCCAGGCGGGTGAAGTGGGCCAACAATCGCTCGCCGCCCGCGACGGGCCTGAGCACGGCCAGGTAGACGGAGGCCTTGTTGCGGACCAGGAACGAGCCGCCGGCCGCTTTGAGCCGCTCGAAATCCTCCCGTTCGATCTGGTCGGACAGGCTCAGGACGTTACCGAACCAGACCTCGACGAAGCCGTCGCCGTTCGTCAGGGCGACGCCCTCGTTGGCGGCCTCGAGGCCGGAGGAGCGGAAGAGCGGGAAGAAGCCGCCCGGATCGGCCGGGGGGACGAGGCCGTCGAAGCGGGCCGCCCGGGCCTCGAGGCGGGCCGAGACNNAGGAGCAGGGCCGCGGCCGCCGCGACGGCCGTCCACCGGCGCGCGGTCGCGGGGCCCGGCGCCGTCACAGAAGCTCCGCGCGGATCTCGACGATCCGCAGGGCCATGCCGGGACCGGCCGGGCCCCGGGCCGGCGCCAGGAAGAAATAGACGCGCAGGGGGTATTGGTTCCCGGTCCGGACGTTGCGCACCGACCAACGGGCCTTGAGGATGCCGCCGGCGGCGCCGGGCCGCGCCGACAGGCGGGGCTCGGTCGTGAACTCGGTCGTCCGGTAGACCGAGAAGACGCGGGCGAACACGAGATAGGCCTGGTCGGGCGACAGCTGGTCGGCCAGTCCCAGGGGTTCGGGCAGGGACACGGGGATGGTCCCCTCACCGGCCAGGAGCGGGCGCAAAAGGACGGGGGAATCCTGCAGGAAGGCGGCCTCGATCCGCGAGGCCAAGGGCAACGGCAGGGACAGGAGCAGGGTCAGCGAGAAGACGTGGATGCTGATCACGGATAAGGCTCCTCCCCGGCACGGCCCTGGCCGGACGGGCGGGGGAGACGCCTCGATGAGCCCGCCGGGAACGGGCCTACTCGGCCTTCTTGGGCTCGGACTCCATTTCGAGCTTCTTGGTCCTCTTGGCGTCCTTGATGCTGCTGATGCCGGCGATGAGGCCGATGAAGCCGCCGAAGAACAGGATGGGCGGGATGAAGCCCAGGATCAGGTGATAGAGGGCGGACCGGAACAGGGGTGAGAAGATGACCAGGGCCAGGCCGCCGGCCATGGCCAACAATCCTCCGACGACGGCGATGAACTTGCCCATGAGTGGACCTCCCTGAGGTGATGGATGGCGCCTGGATTATAACAGAGCGGTCAGGCCCCGGTCAACGGACCGAGAGGGGGACTTTTCCGTGCGGTCGTTCATGAAAAATATAAATAGAAACGGCCCCGTTTTTCATTACAATAGCGGGCAAGGAGGTGGCCCATGCGGATCGGACGGACGGCGCGGGCAGGCGGCGCGGTGCTCTTCGGGATCCTGGCGGCGGCGGCCGCCGCCGGGGCGGCCGATGATTTCGTCTTCGCCGGGGCCCGGGTCCCGGCGGGCGAGAGCCGGGCCGGTTCGATCCCCGTCCCCGGCGGCAAGGACGGCGCGGCGACGGAGATCCCCTACATCGTCGTCCACGGCGCGGCGCCGGGCCCGGTCCTGGCCCTGGTCGCCGGCGTCCACGCCTACGAGTATCCGCCCATCCTGGCCCTCTACCGGCTCAGGGACCTCGTCGACCCGCGCGGCCTCAAGGGCACGGTCATCATGGTCCCCATCGCAAACCTCCCGAGCTTCAAGCGCCGGACGATCTACTACGGGCCCGACGATTGGAAAAATCTCAACCGCGTCTTCCCCGGCGACCCGGCCGGCACGGCCAGCCAGCGCATCGCCGCCGCCCTGACCGCCCACGTCGTCGACCGGGCCGACGTCCTCGTCGACATGCACTGCGGCGACGGCAACGAGGCCCTCATCCCGTACACCTACTGGATGACGAGCGGCGACCGGGCCTTCGACGCCCGCTCCAAGGACCTGGCCCTGGCCTTCGGCCTGACGCACATCATCATCGACGACACGCGTGGCCGCGACCCCAGGGACTCCAAGTACCTGGGCAACACGGCCATCCTCCGCGGCAAACCGGCCATCACGACCGAGGCCGGCTGTCTCGGCCGCACGGACGAGGAGTCCGTCGTCCGCAACGTCCGCGGCTCCCTGAGCGTCATGCGCCACCTGGGGATGATCGACGGCCGCCCGGAGCCCGTCGACGACCCGGTCTGGATCGACAAATACGAGGTCGTCTATTCGAGATGGAACGGCCTCTTCCGGCCCCGGGTCGAGATGGGCTATCACGTCCGCGAGGGCCAGATCGTCGGCACGGTCACGGATTACCAGGGCCGGCACGCGGCCGACGTCCGGGCCCCGTTCACCGGCATCCTCCTCTACGTCATCGGTACGCCGCCCTGCAACGACGGCGAGCCCCTGTTCGAGGTCGGCCGGGTCAGGGAGAAGTGACGGTCCCGTGAAGCTCCGCGGCGTCATCTTCGACCTCGACGGGACCGTCGTCGAGAACGACTACGACTGGACCCGCATCCGGGCCGAACTCGGCACCGGCGAGACCTCCATCCTGGCCTACCTCGACGGCCTCGAGGGCCCGGAGCGGGCGGCCAAGTGGGCCGTTCTGGAATCCCACGAAGCCGCCCAGACCGAGGCCTCGGTCCTCCGGGAGGGCGTCCGCGAGCTCCTGGCCCTGCTCCGGGCGCGCGGCCTGGCCGCCGCCCTGGTCACCAACAACTCCCGCCGCAATACCGAGTTCCTGCTCGGCAAGTTCGGCCTCTCGTTCGACTGCGTCGTGACCCGGGAGAGCGGGCTCTGGAAGCCGTCCGGGGCCCCCTTCCTCGAGGTCCTGCGGACGCTCGGTCTCGCGCCGGACGCCTGCGGTATCGTCGGCGACACCCGCTTCGACGTCCTGGCCGCGCTCGACGCCGGGATCGGGGCCATCTTCCTCCTGTCGGACGAGCCCGAGCTCTTCGACGGCCTGCCCGTCGAGGTCTTCCCCGACGTCGACTCCCTGCGCGACCGCCTCGAGTCGCTCTTCCCCGCCTGATCCTTTCCGCCGGGGAATGGAACAAACCCCGGCCCCCCGTTGTAGTAGGTCATGACGGGCCCGCGGCCGGGCCCCTCGAGGAGGACGAACATGAACAGCCCCGCTCCCCGCCGGTCTCGGACGGCCCTCGCCGCCCCCGCCCTGGCCCTCGCCCTGGCCCTGGCCGCCGCCGCGCCCCTGCGCGCGGACGGCTTCATCATCCCCGACCGGCGCCCCGGAGAGCCTGCGCCGCCCCTCAGCGTCAAGTACCACCGGGTCAAGGTCGAGATCGACGGGCAGGTCGCCCGGACCTCGGTCGACCAGGTCTTCCTGAACCCGGGCGGCCGCGACATCGAGGGGACCTACATTTTCCCCGTTCCAGAGGGCGCCTCGGTCTCCGGTTTCGCCATGTTCGTCGGGGACCGCCGGATCGAAGGGGAGATCCTCTCGAGCGCCGAGGCCCGCCGGACCTACGAGGACATCGTCCGCCGGATGAAGGACCCCGGCCTGCTCGAGTACCTCGGCCGCGACCTCTTCCGGGCCCGGGTCTATCCCATCCCGGCCCGGGGCGAGAAGCGCGTCCAGATCTCCTACACCGAGGTCCTCAAGGCCGAGGGCGGCCTGGTCCGCTACCTCTATCCGCTCGCGACCGAGCGGTTCTCGCGCGACCCGCTCGAGGACGTCGGCGTCACCGTTCGCGTCTCGAGCCCGGTCCCCGTCGTCAACATCTATTCCCCGTCGCACCGCGTGTCCGTCCGCCGGGAGGGCCCGGGGAGCGCGGTCGCCGGCTACGAGGCCCGGGACGTCCGGCCCGACAAGGATTTCCTCCTCTATTATTCGCTGTCGCCGGACGACGTCGGCCTGTCCTTCCTCGGCGAAGACGGCCCCGACGGCGGCTATTTCCTGTTCCTGGCCTCGCCCCGGTTCGCCGCGGCGGGGGAGCGGGTCGCGGCCAAGGACGTCGTCCTCGTCCTCGACAGCTCGGGCAGCATGAGCGGGACGAAGATGCGCCAGGCCAAGGAGGCGGCCCGCTTCATCCTCGGCCATCTCGGCCGCGAGGACGCCTTCACCCTGGTCGATTTCGACGACGGCGTCACGCCATTCACGGACGCCCTCGTACCGGCCACGCCGGAGCACGTCGGCCGGGCCCTGGCCTTCGTCGAGGCCATCGAGGACACCGGCGGCACGAACATCAACGACGCCCTGCTCACGGCCCTGGCCCGGACGCGCGGCGGCGGCCGCCCCGGCTACGTCCTCTTCCTGACCGACGGCCTGCCCACGTCCGGGACGACCGACACCGCCGACATCCTGGCCAACGCCGCCAAGGCCGACGTCCACCGGTCGCGGATCTTCGTCTTCGGCGTCGGCCACGACGTCAACACCCGGCTCCTCGACGGCCTCGCGACCGGCCACCGCGGCACGTCCGTCTACGTCGGCGAGGACGAGGACCTCGAGCGGGCCCTGTCCGGCTTCTACGAGAAGATCGCTTCACCCGTCCTGTCCGACCTGGCCGTGGAGTTCCGCGGCGTCGAGACGAGCCGGGTCTACCCCAAGGTCCTGCCGGACCTGTTCAAGGGCTCCCAGCTCGTCCTCGTCGGACGCGCCACAGGGCGCGGCCCCGTCACGGCCGTGCTGACCGGCCGGACCGGCGGCCAGGCCCGCCGTTTCGTTCTGGAAGGGGCCCGGATGGGCTCCGGGGGCCGCCTGTCCTTCCTGCCGCGCCTGTGGGCGACCCGGCGCATCGGCGACCTGCTCGAGGAGGTCCGGCTGCGGGGCTCGGAGCCCGAGCTCGTGGCCGAGATCGAGCGCCTCGGGCTCAAATACGGCATCGTCACGCCCTACACCTCGTTCCTGGTGACCGAGCGCGAGGCTCTCGCGCTCGACGCCGCGGCCCCGGCGGCCCGGGAAGCCGTCCTCGGAGGCGTCGTCGCGGGCGCCGGCGCGGTCCGGGCGGCCAAGGCCACGCTCGCCTTCAAGAACGACGACCGTCCGTCGCAGGCCGACTCCGAGCGCATCCTCTATAAGGAAGACAAGACCTTCTATCTCAGGGACGGCGTCTGGACCGACAGCGAATACGGCGCGGGCTCGCCGGTCCAGGAGATCGCGTTCGACTCCGAGGAGTTCTACCGTCTCCTGGCCGCCAAGCCCGGACTGGCCAAGTACCTGTCCGTCGGCCGTAACGTCGTCGTCGTCTTCGAGGGCACGACCTATCGGATCGTCGAATAAGGACCGCCGCTGCCTTGATTTCTCCGGGGCGATTGGTCACAATGGACGGGATTTCGCCCCCGGAGGATCCCGATGCCCGACGACAAGCTGCTCCTCATCCCCGGCCCGAGCCCGGTCGTGCCGCGCATCCTGGACGCCCTGGCCCGGCCCACGGTCTCCCATGTCAGTCCGGAGATGGCCCGCGACCTCAAGGAGGCCTGCGAGAACCTCAAGGCCATCGTCTTCACCGAGAGCGGCGAGCCGTTCATCGTCTCCGGCGCCGGGACCCTGTCGATGGAGATGGCCCTGCTCAACACCGTCGCCCCGGGCGACCGCGTCCTGGTCCTGTCCCAGGGCTACTTCGGCGACCGCATGGCCCAGATCTGCAAGGCCTTCGGCCTCGAGCACGACGTCCTCGAGTGCCCCTGGGGCCGGGCCGTGACCGCGCGCGAGATCGACGCCCGGCTGAAGTCCAAGAACTACAACGTCGTCGTCTGCACCCACGTCGACACGGCCACGGGGGCCTGCGCCCCCGTCGAGGAGTACGCGGCCGTCCTCGAGAAGGCCGGCTCGCTCTTCATCGTCGACGGCGTCTGCGCCACCGGCGGCCTACCCGAGCGCATGGATGCCTGGGGCCTCGACGTCGTCCTGACGGCCGCCCAGAAATGCCTGGGCGCGCCGCCCGGCCTGTCGGTCCTGGTCCTGTCCGAGCTGGCCATGGAGAAGCGCCGGGGGATGGCCTCCGTCCCGGCCTATTACTCCGACCTCCTGCGCTGGCTGCCGGTCATGCGCGATCCGACGAAGTATTTCTCGACGCCCTGCGTCAACGAGGTCCGGGCATTCGCCGAGGGCACCCGGATCATCATGGAGGAAGGCCTCGAAGACCGTTTCGAGCGCCACGAGCTGTTCGCCGAGGCCCTGCGGGCCGGCCTGGAGGCCCTCGGTTTCGGCTTCTTCACCGACCCGAGCTTCTACGCCCCGACCCTGTCGGTCGTCCGCTATCCGGACGGCGTCGACGACCGGGCCTTCCGCGCCGGCCTGGCCGCCAACGGGGTCGTCGTGGCCGGGGGGCTCGGCCCCACGGCCGGCCAGGTCTTCCGCATGGGCCACATGGGCAACCTGACCTCGGCCCAGGTCCGCGCCGCCATCGAGGCCGTCGAACGCACGCTGGCCGGCCTGGGCCGCGCCGTCGCGCCCGGGACGGGGCGGCGGGCCGTCGACGCCATCCTCAAAGCCCGCTGAAGGAAGGACGAACCCATGCCGAGCCCGAAGCCGCCCACGGTCCATTTCGTCGCCGCCGACTCCGCCGAGCCCGCCGAGGTCCTGGCCGAGAAGGCCCGCCGCGTCTATCTGGCCACCGGTTTCAACGAAGGCTTGGCGGAAGGCGAGTTCACGGCCCTCAAGATCCACTTCGGCGAGGCCGGCAACGCCGGCTACATCCGGCCCCAGTGGCTGGTCAAGCTCATCTGGGAGATCCGGCAGCGGACCTCGCATGCGTTCCTGACCGATTCCAACACGCTCTACGTCGGCAACCGCTCGAACTCCATCGACCACCTCCGGCTGGCCTGGTCGCACGGCTTCACTCCCGAGACGACCGGCCTGCCGGTCATCATCGCCGACGGCCTCATCGGCCGCGACAAGCTCGAGCCGCGCGGCGCCCAGGCCCGCACGGCCTCCTCCAAGATCGCCAGCGCCATCCTCGACGCCGACGCTCTCGTCGCCCTGACCCACGTCACCGGCCACGTCCAGACCGGGCTCGGCGCGGCCCTCAAGAACGTCGGCATGGGCTGCGCCTCGCGGGCCGGCAAGCTCGAGCAGCACTCCGTCACCCACCCCCGGGTCCAGGCCAAGCAGTGCCGCAACTGCAGCGTCTGCATGGACTTCTGCCCCGAAGCGGCCATCGTCCAGGCCGAGGGCCACGTCGTCATCGACCCGGCCAAGTGCATCGGCTGCGGCGAGTGCCTGGTCGTTTGCAAGCACGGCGCCATCAAGATGAAATGGGACTCGGACTCCCTGCGGCTCCAGGAGAAGATGGCCGAGTACGCCCTGCGGGTCCTCGGGCACTTCGCGGGCAAGGCCGTCTTCCTCAACTTCCTGACCCGGGTGACCAAGGACTGCGACTGCATGGCCAAGGCCCCCAAGCCCATCGTCCCCGACATCGGCATCCTGGCCTCTCTCGATCCGGTGGCCATCGACCAGGCCACGGCTGACCTGCTCGTGGCCAAGGGCGGGGGCCAGGACCCGCTCCGCGCCGGCTACGACATCGACTGGTCGTCGCAGCTGGCCCACGCCGAGCGCATCGGGTTGGGGAAGCGGGCCTACCGCCTGGCCGAGATCGCCTGACCGGTCTCTTCCCGAAGAAAGCCTCAGGCCTGGCGCCGCAGGTGCGGCATGAACGCGGCCAAGGCCGCCGCCGCGCCGAGCATGACCGCCGCCCCGCCGAGGATGGCCGCCGGCTGGCCGGCGTGCTCGGCCGCGATCCCGACCCACAGGGCCCCGAGCGGCATCAGTCCGAAAAAGGTCATCGTGTAGATGCCCATGATCCGCCCGCGCAGGGCGTCGGGCGAATGCGTCTGGACCAGGGCGTTGGCCAGGTTGAAGATGAGGATCTGGGCCAGGCCCGAGGCGAATGCGAAAAAGAGGGCCAGGGGCAGCCCGCGGACCAGCGCGAACAGGGCCACGGCGACGGGCAGGGCGAAGGTCCCGACGGTCAGGAGCCGGCCTCGGAAATGGAACCGGCCGAGCGATGCGATGAGCAGGGCGGCGACGAGCGCGCCGAGGCCGCGGGAGGACTGCAGGAAGCCGTTGGTCCGGGCGTCGCCCTGCAGGGCCCGGACGGCCCAGGACGGGAACAGGGTCACGAACGAGACGCCGAACAGGCTGACGGCGCCGATGAGGCCGATGACGGTCCGGATGAGGGGGTGGCCGGCGACGTAGCGCAGCCCTTCCTGGATGTCGGCCAAGGCCGAGGTCCGGCGGGCGGGAGCCGCAAACGGCGTGAGCGTCATCCGCCTCAGGGCGGCGATGACGGCGACGAAGGTGGCCCCGTTGATGGCGAAGCACCAGGCCGGGCCGAGGAAGCCGTAGATGAGGCCGCCCGCGGCCGGGCCGACGGTCATGGCCGTGTTGAACATGGCCGAGTTCAGGGCGATGGCGTTGGTCATGTCCTCCCGGTCGACCATCTCCAGGACGAAGGACTGGCGGGCCGGGGCCTCGAAGGCGTTGGCCGTGCCCAGGCCGAAGGCCATGATCAGGATGTGCCAGGGCCGGATCAGATGGAGGAAGGTCAGGCCGGCCGTGGCGAAGGCCAGCAGCATCATGGCCGTCTGGGTGATGACGAGCAGGTTCCGGCGCGGCATGCGGTCGGCGATGGCGCCCGCGTAGAGCATGAACAGCCAGGTCGGCACGCCGGCCGCGAAGCCGACCAGCCCGAGATAGGCGGGGGACTTGGTCAGGTCGTAGACGAGGAAGCCCAGGGCCGTCGACTCCATCCAGGTCCCGAACATCGAGAACATCTGGCTCCAGAACCAGAGCCGGTAGTTGGGGTATTTCAGGGCGGTGAAGGCCTGCTTCCAGCTCATCCGCCGGCGCAGACCGGCGACCCGCTGGAAGAACGGCGGCGGGGAGAGGGCCGGGGGCAGGTCCAAGGGTCCCGTTCTCTAGAGGATCTCTTCGCCTTCGGCCGTCCAGGCCGGATCGACGAGGCACAGGAACAAGAGATCGCCGGGCCCCACGGCCTCGATGGACTGGACGGCCCGCGGCGGGATGTAGACGGCCTGGCCGGGCCCGACCTCGGCGCTCTCGTCGCCGATGCGCATCCGGCCGCGCCCTTCGAGGATGTAGTAGACCTCGGCCTGCTCGAGGCGGTGGGGGAGGGTCCGCTGGCCGGCCCGGACCTCGGCCCGGGCCAGGCTGAAGCCGAGGGACAGGGGCTCCTTGGACGGGTGCAGCAGCTCTTTGAGGAAAGAGCCGTCGCCCGCACGGAAGCCCGCGATGGCGGGAAGCGATTTGATGATCATGGGCCGAGAGATGAAATATCGGGGAGGTGGGATTTGAACCCACGACCCCAGCGTCCCGAACGCTGTGCGCTAGCCAGGCTGCGCTACTCCCCGACGTGAGCGGCAATTATACACGGTTCCCCGGCGAAAGGGAAGGGCCGGGCGCGTATTGACGGCGGAGCGGACCTGATGTAAAGAGAAGGGGCCGACGAAACCGGAAAGGAGACCGACATGCGCTTCCGCTTCCCGCTGATGGCCCTTCTCGCCCTGGCCGCGATCGGGAGCCTGGCCGCCCAGGACGCTCCCGCGGCCAAGCCCGCCAACGTGGCCGGCGTCTGGGAGATGACGACACAGACCCCGCAGGGCGACATGCCCGCCGACGCGACCTTCGTCCAGGACGGCGACAAGATCAAGTTCTCGTCGACCGTGATGGGCATGGAGATCACGGGCGAAGGCACGGTCAAGGGCCAGGACATCGAGTGGACCGTGCTCATCAGCGGCCCCCAGGGCGATATGGCGCTGACCTATAAAGGCAAGGTCGAGGGCGACGCGATGACCGGCGAGGTCCAGGCCGGCGACTTCGGCGCCTTCCCCTGGACGGCCAAGAAAAAGCAGTAAGCTCCGCCCGTCCCTCTGTCCCGGCCCGCCGGGAAAGGGTATAATACCGCCTCGCTTTTCCGATCCTACCGGAGGTCTGGACGATGACGCACTGGTGGCATCTCGCGGCCGATGAGGTCGCCCGCAAGCTGGAGACGGACCTGAAGTCGGGCCTGTCGCCGGAGGCCGCGGCCGGCAAGCTGGCCGCCCTCGGCCCGAACGAGCTCCAGGAGAAGAAGGGCCGGGGCCCCTTGGCCATCTTCTTCGACCAGTTCAAGAGCCTCATGATCGGCGTCCTCATCGCCGCCGCCCTGGTCTCGGGCTTCCTCAAGGAATGGGTGGACGCCGTGGCCATCCTGGCCATCGTCATCCTCAACGCCATCCTCGGCCTGGTCCAGGAATACCGGGCCGAGAAGAGCCTGGCCGCTCTGCGGCGCCTGTCCGCGCCCAGCGCCAAGGCCGTCCGCGGCGGTTCGTCCCTCCTCGTCCCGGCCCGCGAGCTCGTCCCCGGCGATCTCGTCGAGGTCGAGGCCGGCGACCACGTCCCGGCCGACTGCCGGGTCGTCTGGCACACCTCGAACTTCGCCGTCCAGGAAGCCAGCCTGACCGGGGAGTCGACGCCGGTCGCCAAGACCGACATCGCCCTCGAGGAGAAGGAAGTCCCCCTGGCCGAACGGGCCAACATCCTCTACATGGGGACGTCGGTCGTCTCCGGCAAGGCCCGGGCCCTGGTCGTCGAGACCGGCATGCAGACCGAGCTCGGCCGCATCGCCGGCCTCATCCAGGGCATCAGGAAGGAGACGACGCCGCTGCAGCGCAAGCTCGAGGAGTTCAGCAAGGTCCTCGTCTACCTGTGCTTCGCCCTCGTCGCCATCGTCTTCGGGCTGGAGATCCTGCGGGGCGGCAAGCTCCTCGACATGTTCCTGACCTCGGTCAGCCTGGCCGTGGCCGCCATCCCCGAGGGCCTGCCGGCGGTCGTGACCATCGCCCTGGCCCTGGGCGTCCAGCGCATGGTCCGGCGCCACGTCCTCATCCGCAAGCTGCCCTCGGTCGAGACGCTCGGCTGCGCCACGGTCATCTGCTCGGACAAGACCGGCACGCTGACCAAGAACGAGATGACCGTCCGGGCCGTCTGGACCTCCCGGGCCGCCTATGAGGTCACGGGCACCGGCTACGACCCGGTCGGCGAGTTCCGGACGTCGGCCGGGCCGGTCGATCCCGGGGCCCACCCCGACCTCCGCCGGGCCCTGGCCGTCGGCGTCCTCTGCAACAACGCCGAGCTGCGGAGCGAGGACGGGCGGACCAAGGTCTTCGGCGACCCGACCGAGATCGCCATCCTCAGCGCCGCCGCCAAGGCCGGCATCTGGAAGGCCGCCGAGGCCGAGACCTACGAGCTCGTCGAGGAGATCCCCTTCGACTCCGAACGCAAGAAGATGACCATCGTCCGGCGGGACGGCAGCGACCTCGTGGCCCTGACCAAGGGGGCCCCCGACCTGCTCCTGCGCGACTGCGTCGCCATCCTGGAGGACGGCGCGGAGCGGCCCCTCACCGAGGCCGACCGCGCGCGGATCATGGCGGCCAACGACGGCTACTCGGACCAGGCCCTGCGGGTCCTGGCCGTGGCCTACCGGACCCTCGAGCAGGAGCCCCATTCGTACGCCGCCGAGGCCATCGAGCGCGACCTGGCCTTCGCCGGCCTGGTGGCCATGATCGACCCGCCCCGGCCCGAGGTCCGCGAGGCCATGGCCAAGTGCCGGACGTCGGGCATCCGCACGGTCATGATCACCGGCGACCACCGCAACACGGCCGTGGCCATCGCCCGCGAGCTCGGCTTCTACGGCGTCGATTCCCGGGCCCTGACCGGCGAGGACGTCGACCGCCTGAGCGACGAAGAGCTCGACGCCGCCGTGGAGCAGGTGGCCGTCTACGCCCGGGTCTCGCCCGAGCACAAGCTCCGGGCCGTCCGGGCCTGGCGCAAGCGCGGCGAGGTCGCGGCCATGACCGGCGACGGGGTCAACGACGCCCCGGCCGTCAAGGAGGCCGACATCGGCGTGGCCATGGGCATCACCGGGACGGACGTGACCAAGGAAGTCTCGGACATGGTCATCACCGACGACAACTTCGCCTCCATCGTCGCCGCCGTCGAAGAGGGCCGCGGCATCTACGACAACATCCGCAAGTTCATCCACTTCCTGCTGTCCTGCAATCTCGGCGAGATCCTGGTCATGTTCGTGGCCGCCCTGGCCGGCTTCCCCGTGCCGCTCCTGCCCATCCAGATCCTCTGGGTCAACCTGGTCACCGACGGCCTGCCGGCCCTGGCCCTGGGCGTCGATCCCGTCGACCCGAACATCATGGAGCGGCCGCCCCGCAAGACCGACGAGCCGGTCGTCACCGGGGCCCGGGCCTGGCTCATCGGGATCCAGGGCGCCATGGTCGCGGCCTGCAGCCTGGGCGCCTTCCTCTTCGTCCTCCTCTACGAGAAGGAGAGCCTCGACATGGCCCGGACGGTCGCCCTGGCCACGCTGGCCTGCAGCCAGCTCTTCCACGCCTTCAACTGCCGGAGCATGCGGGAGTCCATCTTCAAGCTGAAGTTCGGCACCAATCCCCAGCTCGTCGGGGCCGTGGTCCTGTCCTTCGCGCTCCAGATGGCCGTCATCTACGCGCCCTTCCTCCAGCCCATATTCAAGACGACGGCCCTGGGCCTCGTCGACCTCGGGGCGATCATGGTCTTCTCGACCCTGCCGCTCTGGATCATGGAGCTGGTCAAGGCCCTCAACCGGAAATTCCGCTTCTACGAGCTCTACTGATATCGCGACCAAGAACACCGAGGAGGTCCCATGAACAAGCTGACCCGAACGATGGCCCTGGCGGCCCTGGCCCTCGTCCTGGCCCTCACGGCCGGCGCCGACGACGGCATGTGGATGCCGCACCAGATGAAGGCCCTCGATCTCAAGGCCCTCGGGCTCCGGATGGATCCCGGCAACCTCTATAAGACGGACGGCACCGGCCTGATGAGCGCCGTGGTCAACCTCGGCGGCGGCACGGGCGAGTTCGTCAGCCCCGAAGGGCTCGTCCTGACCAACCACCACGTCGCCTACGGCGCCATCCAGCGCGCCTCGAGCAAGGACCGCGACTACATCACGGACGGCTTCCTGGCCCGGACCCGGGCCGACGAGATCCCGGCCCAGGGCTACACGGTCGGCGTCCTGCTCGGCTACGAGGACGTCACGGCCAAGGTGGAAGCCTATTTCAAGCCCAAGATGACCCCGCGCCAGCGNNCCTGTTCACCTTCAAGCAGATCCGCGACGTCCGCCTCGTCTACGCCCCGCCCCAGGACCTCGGCAACTTCGGCGGCGAGACCGACAACTGGATGTGGCCGCGCCACACCTGCGATTTCTCCTTCCTCCGGGCCTACGTCGCGCCCGACGGCGCGGCGGCCGACTTCAGCCCGTCCAACGTCCCCTACAAGCCCAAGGTCTGGCTCAAGGTCGCGCTCGACGGCTTCAAGGAAGGGGACTTCACCTTCGTCATGGGCTATCCCGGCCGGACCTACCGCAATTACGCCCTGGCCGAGCTCAAGGCCGACCAGGAGAACATGGCCGCCCGGATCAAGGACACCCAGGACCTGATCGCCTTCTACGAGGCCGCCGGCAAGGCCGACAAGGAGGTCGAGATCCGCTACGCCGGCCTGGTCAAGGGCCTCTACAACGGTCTGAAGAACCGGCAGGGCAAGCTCGAGGGCTTCGTGAAATACGGCCTCGTCGACAAGAAGGCCGTCCAGGAGCAGGAGCTCCTCGATTGGATCGCCGCCGACCCGGCCCGGACCGCCAAGTACGGCGCCGCGCCGGCCGCCCTCGAGGCCTTCCTGGACCGCCAGAAGGCCTTCGGGGCCCGGACCGAGCTCCTCAACGGCGTCCTCGGCGGCTCGACCGTCCTCAACCAGGCCTACGCCATCGTCCGGGCCGTGCCCGAGCTCCAGAAGCCCGAGAAGGACCGGGAGATGGCCTACCAGGAGCGCAACCTGCCCCGGATCAAGCAGGGCATCCAGCTGGCCGAGCGGGGCTACGTCTTTGCCACCGACCGCGAGCTCCTGAAGTGGACCCTCAAGCGGCTCAAGGCCGCCCATCCCGAAGAGGCCGCCTGGCCGGCCTCCCTCAAGGGTCTGGTCGCGGGGAGCGAGGCCGAGGTGGCCGCCCGTGTCGACGCCATGTACGACAAGACCGTCCTGAAGGACCCGGCCCGGCGGCTCGAGCTCCTCGGCCTCAAGCCGGCGGCTCTGGCCGCGGTCGACGATCCCTTCCTCAAACTGGCCGCCGACATGGAGCGCGAGCTCAAGGTCGCCCGCGAGGACAGCAAGGGGCTGGGCCGGGAAGGGGCCGACCTCAAGAAGACCTACGAGGCGGCCATCCTGGAGATGAAGAAGGGCGCCTACGCGCCCGACGCCAACGGCACCATCCGCTTCACCTACGGCCCGGTCATGGGCTACCAGCCGCGCGACGCCGTCTCCTACCTGCCGCAGACGACGGTCAAGGGCGTCCTGGAGAAGGAGACGGGCGAGTTCCCCTTCCGCGTCCCGGCCAAGGTCAAGGACCTCTGGCGGGCCAAGGATTTCGGCCCCTTCGCGGACGCCCGGCTCGGCGACGTCCCGGCCTGCTTCCTCAACACGACCAACGTCACCGGCGGCAACTCCGGCTCGCCGACCCTCAACGCCAAGGGCGAGCAGATCGGCATCATCTTCGACATGACCTACGAGAGCGTCATCGGCGACTACTACGTCATCCCCGAGCTGCAGCGCTCGATCAGCGTCGACATCCGCTACGTCCTCTGGGTGACCGAGAAGTTCTCGGGCGCCTCGCACATCGTCGCGGAGATGGGGCTCCCGGCCAAATGAACGCCCGGCGGGCGGCGGTCCTCGTCCTGGCCCTGGCCGCGGCCGCCTCGGCGGCCGCGTGCCGGCGGCCCGCCGCGGCCGGCGGTCCCGGAGCGCCCCGGACCGAGCTCTCCCGGGCCGCCCTGTTCGACAAGATCAAGGGCGGCTGGGCCGGCCAGGTCGTCGGGTGCACCTTCGGCGGCCCGACCGAGTTCCGGTTCCCGGGCGCGATGATCCCGGACTACCAGCCCATCCCCTGGAGCGAGGGCCTGGTCGCCCAGCGCTTCGCCCGCTCGCCCGGCCTGTACGACGACGTCTACATGGACCTGACCTTCGTCGAGGTCATGGCCCGGGAGGGCATCGACGCTCCGGCGGCCAGCCACGCCCTGGCCTTCGCCCGGGCCCCCTACCCCCTCTGGCACGCCAACCAGGCCGCCCGTTACAACATCCTCAACGGCCTGCTGCCGCCCGATTCGGGCCACTGGACGAACTCCCCCCACGCCGACGACATCGACTTCCAGATCGAGGCCGACTTCGCCGGGCTCATGAGCCCCGGGATGGTCAATGCCGGGGCCGAGGTCTGCGACCGCGTCGGCCACATCATGAACTACGGCGACGGCTGGTACGGCGGCGTCTACGTGGCCGCCCTGTACAGCCTGGCCTTCGTCAGCGATGACGTCGGATACGTCGTCCGGAAGGCCCTCGAGGTCCTGCCCGAGGGCTCGTCCTTCGCCCGCTGCGTCCGCGACGTCATCGCCTGCCACGAGGCCGATCCGGCCGACTGGAAGAAGGCCTGGTTCGAGGTGGAGCGGAAGTGGGCCGAGGACGTCGGCTGCCCGGACTTCGTCTTCCATCCCGGCAACATCGACGCCCGGGTCAACGGCGCCTACATCGTCATCGGCCTGCTCTACGGCGGCGGCGACTTCGGCCGGACCCTGCAGATCGCCGCCCGCTGCGGCCAGGACTCCGACTGCAATCCCGCGTCCGCCGGAGGCGTCCTGGGCACCATGCTGGGGTACGACGGCATTCCGCCGGTCTGGCGGGACCCCGTCAAGGCCATCGAAGCGGAGCCCTTCCCCTACACTTCGATGTCCCTCGTTAAGGTCTACGAGACGAGCTTCGAACAGGCCCTGGAGATGGTCCGCCGCAACGGGGGAGAGGTCGACNNAGGGGATGCACCCCGTCGAGCGGCGGCGGGTCGGGCTGCGGCTCGAGACGACGGCCGAGATCGCTTTCGAGGGCGTCGGCTATGTGCTGACGGGGGGCCCGGAGAAGATGGCCGGACCGGGCGAAGACCCTTACGTCCACCGCGTCGAGGTCCGGCTCGACGGCCGCGAACCGGTCGTCGTCGCGCTGCCGGTCGACGAGCGCGTCCGCCGGCTCGAGGTCGCCTGGGGCTACGGCTTGGCCGCCGGCCGGCACACGCTCCGGCTGACCCTGCTCGAGCCGCGCCCGGGGGACGCCGTCGGGCTCGGGGACATCATCACTTACGGCGAAGGTCCGGCGCGGAAGACCTACTGATCCCCGGGTCCGGCCGCCGGGGACCGGCGCCGGGCCGCAATCCTTGACCTGTCCGCCGGCGGTGTTCTACAATCCGGGCGGCGCCGCGCGCCGCATATCCGTCACGCGAGAGGAGTTCCCATGAAGAAACGCGGAACCTGGGACCGGAGGGAGTTCATGCGCACGGTCGGTGCTTTCGGGGCCGCTTCGGTCGTCTTCGACCCGTCGCGCCTGGCCCGCATCGACGAGGCCTCCCAGTCGATGGCCGGGCGGACGCCCGAGGACGTGGCCAAGGACGAGTTCTACTGGCGCGAGATCCAGCTGGCCTTCAAGCTCGACCGCGAGCTCATCAATCTCAACAACGGCTTCACCTGCCCCATGCCGCGGGTGGCCCTGGACTCCGTCTTCCGCTACATGGAGATGATCAACATGCTGCCCGTCCACTACCAGGGCATGGTGGCCGGCAACAGCGAGACCCTGCGGCGCCGCATGGCCAACGAGTTCGGCTGCGACATCGAGGAGATGGCCCTGACCCGCGGGGCCAGCGAGGCCCTCCAGATCGCCCAGAACGGCCTCGACCTCGAGCCGGGCGACGAGGTCATCACGACCGAGCAGGACTACCCCCGGATGCTGACGACCTGGGACCAGCGCATGCGCCGGGAGGGCATCAAGGTCACCCGCCTCCAATTCCCGGTGCCGGCGACCCAGGACTTCCTGTACAACATGTTCGAGAAGGCCATCACGCCGAAGACCAAGGTCTTCCACTTCACCCACATCACCAACCTGACGGCCCAGCTCTTCCCGGTCAAGCGCCTGTCGCGGCTGGCCCGCTCCAAGGGTATCGTGACCATCGTCGACGGCGCCCACGCCCTGGGGCAGTTCCCGTTCAAGCTGCGGGACCTCGAGTGCGACGCCTACGGCGTCAGCCTCCACAAGTGGCTGCTGGCCCCCCTCGGCAACGGCTGCCTGTACGTCCGCCGGGAGATGATCCCCCGGTTCTGGCCCCTGCAGGCCGCCCCTGAGCAGCAGGACCACGACATCCGCAAGTTCGAGTCGATCGGGACCCACCCTTGGGCCATCCGGGCCGGGCTCGGCGAGTCCCTGGCCTTCCACCAGGCCATCGGGGCCGAGCGCAAGGCGGCCCGCCTGCGCTACCTCAATTTGCGCTGGGTCAACGCCCTCAAGGCCGAGCCCCGCATCAAGGTCCTGACCGACACCAGCGAGCCGCCCCAGGCCTGGGGCGTCATGGCCGTCAACATCGACGGCATCGACGTCCGCCAGTTGGCCACATTCCTGCGCAACAACTATCGCATCATCTGCGTCCCGCTCGTCGGCGGGGCCCCCCCGAACTCGGTCTTCGACTACCAGGCCCTGCGCATCTCGCCGAACGTCTACACGACCCTCGAGGAGATCGACACCTTCGTCGAGGCCATGCTGGACGCGGCCAAGAACGGCGTGCCCGAGGCGCCCGAGCCCGTGCCGGCCTACCCGGCCGAGGTCACCGTCTGACAAGGAGGCCCGCGATGAACAGACGACGGATCCTGGCGATCGGGGCTATAGCCCTCCTTTGCGGCGCCGCGGCCGTCCCGGCCCTGGCCCAGGCGAAGTTCAAGGTCCCGTTCCCGATCAAGGCGGCCGGCAAGAGCCTGGCCGCGGGGACCTACGCCGTGTCCAAGACGGCCGACGGCGGGCTCCTCCTGCGCCACGAGGGCTCGGGCAAGGAGACCCTGGTCGCGGTCCTGGAGCGGATCGCCCCGCCGTCGCCGCCGCCGGCCGGGCCCCAGCTCGTCTTCGACGAGGTCGGCGACTTCGCCCCCTCCTACACCGAGTACATCACGGTCTACGTCCTCTCGGAGGCCTGGCTCCCCGGCGAGGACGGGTTCCGGATCCACGTGACCAAGGGGGCCCACAAGACCAAGACCGTGGCGGGAGAGACGGCCGGCAAGTAATTCCCCGTCCGTCTGCTATAATAGTCGTCCGAAAAAATCGCGAGGTCCCGGTCTATGATCGTCGTCGACAATCTCTCGAAGAGCTACGGCAAACAGGGGCTCTTCGACTCCGTCAGCTTCAAGGTCAACCGCAAGGAGCGCGTCGGCGTCGTCGGCCGCAACGGGCACGGCAAGACCACCCTGTTCCGCATGATCACCGGGGAGGAGGAGCCCGACGCCGGGACCATCACCAAGCCCCGCAAGTACCGCATCGGCTACGTCGAGCAGCGGATCCGCTTCACCGAGCCGACCGTCCTGGCCGAGGGCGCCAAGGCCCTGCCGCACGACGCCCCCAACGAGATCTGGCGGGTCGAGAAGGTCCTGGCCGGCTTGGGCTTCGAGGCGGCCGACCTCGAGAAGCGCCCCTCGGAGCTCTCGGGCGGCTACCAGGTCCGCCTGAACCTGGCCAAGGTCCTGGTCGGCGACTACCAGATGCTCCTCCTCGACGAGCCCAGCAACTACCTCGACATCACCTCCATCCGCTGGCTGGAGCGCTTCCTGGGCGGCTGGCCCGGCGAGCTCCTGCTCATCACCCACGACCGCAGCTTCATGGACAACGTCGTCACCCACGTCCTGGGCATCCACCGCCGCAAGGTCCGCAAGGTCGAAGGCGACACGGGCAAGTACTACGAACAGATCGCGGCCGAGGAGGAGATCTACGAGAAGACCCGGATCAACGACGAGCGGAAGATGAAGGAGATGGACCTGTTCATCACCCGCTTCCGGGCCAAGGCCCGTCTCGGCGGCCTCGTCCAGTCGCGGGTCAAGTCGCTCGAGAAGATGGAGAAGCGCGACAAGCTCGAGGCCGTCAAGACCCTCGAGTTCTCGTTCGCCGAGGCCCCGGGCTACCACAAGTACGCCCTCGACGTCCGCGACCTGACCTTCGGCTACACGCCCGACCGGCCCCTCATCCGGCGGTTCTCGATCAGCATCGGGGCCAAGGACCGGGTCTTCGTCATCGGCCGCAACGGCCGGGGCAAGACGACCCTGCTCCGGCTCATCGCCGGCGACCTGGCGCCCCAGTCGGGCACGGTCGACGCGCCGCAGTCGGTGGCGCCGGGCTACTTCGAGCAGACCCACATCGCGACCCTGTCGGAGTCCAACACGGTCCTCGAGGAGATCGCCTCGGCCGACCCCGAGGGCGATCCCAAGCGGGCCCGCTTCATCGCCGGCGGCATGATGTTCGAGGGCGACGACGCCCTCAAGCGGATCAAGGTCCTGTCGGGCGGGGAGAAGAGCCGGGTCCTCCTGGGCAAGCTCATCGCCACCCCGCTCAACCTGCTCCTGCTCGACGAGCCGACCAACCACCTCGACATCGAGTCCAACGACGCCCTGCTCGAGGCCATCGACGCCTTCGACGGCGCCGTCGTCATGGTCACCCACAACGAGATGTTCCTCCACGCCCTGGCCGACCGCCTGGTCGTCTTCGACAACGACGACGTCGTCGTCTACGAAGGCGGCTACCAGCGCTTCCTCGACAAGGTCGGCTGGCGCGACGAGCTCATGCAGGGGTCCCTGGCCGCCGCGCCGCCGCCCCGCTTGGAAGCGGCCGCCGAACGACCCCGGTGGACGCCCAAGGAGCTCCGGCGCCTGCGCTCCGAGGTCGTGGCCGACCGCTCCAAGGCCCTGCGGCCCATCGAGACGCGGATGACGGCCATCGAGAATGAGGTCGAAGCCCTCGACGCCGGCCTCAAGCGCCTGAACGTCGAGCTGGTCAAGGCCTCCGAGGGCCGCCAGGGCGCCCGGGTCGTCGAAGTGTCCAAGGAGATGCACCGGGCCAAAAAGGCGGTCGACGTCCTGCTCGAGGAGCTGGAGAAGCTGACCGCGGACCACGAGGCCAAGAAGGCCGGTTTCGAGGCCCGGATGCGGGAGCTCGACGAGGCCGAATAGCTTTCCCGCCGCTCCCGTCTTAAGGTATAATCCGCTCCTATGAGGTCCCGACCGGCCGCCGCGCTCCTCGCCCTCTGCATCGTCCTTTGGCCGTCTTGCCGGAGGGGCGGGGAACGGGCCGACCTGACCCTGGCCGGCTCGACCAGCATCCAGCCCTTCGCCGACAAGTGGGCCGAGGTCTTCATGGAGACCCACCCCGACTACGGGGTCAACGTCCAGGGCGGCGGCTCGAGCGCCGGCATCCAGGCCTGCAAGAGCGGGGCCTGCCAGATCGGCATGTCCTCCCGCGATCTCAAGGGCGACGAGAAGGACCTGGTCGAGATCGTCGTCGCCCGCGACGGGCTGGCCCTCATCGTCCATCCGTCCAATCCCGTCCGGGGGGCCAAGCTGGCCGAGATCAAGCAGATCTTCGCCGGCGACCTCCGGAACTGGAAGTACCTCGGCGGCCCGGACCGGTCCATCACCGTGGTCACGCGCGAGGAGGGCTCCGGCACGCGCGGCGCCTTCCAGGAGCTGGTCATGGGCAAGACCCGCATCTTCAAGGGGGCCATCACCGAGGACTCCAACGGGACCGTCCGGGAGATCGTGGCCCACGATCCCTACGCCATCGGCTTCATCTCCCTGGGCCTGGTCGACGCCCAGGTCCGGGCCCTGGAGCTCGACGGCGCCGCGGCGACCGAGCCGAACATCGCCGGCGGTCACTACAAGCTCGTCCGGCCGTTCCTGTTCGTCAGCCGAGGCGAGCCGGCGGGCCACGCCAAGGACTTCATCGACTTCGTCCTGTCCCCGGAAGGGCAGGCGCTGATCCGGAAGGAAGGCCTCCTGCCGGCCCGGTGACCGGGACCGGGAGGGGAGGACAAGGGACCATGGGCAGGGGCGCGAAGAACAGGCTCGAGCGGAACGACCGGCTGGTCCGTCTGGCCCTGCTCCTCGTGGCCTTCTCGGCCGTCAGCGTGCTCGTCGTCATCACCGTCTTCATCGTCGGCCAAGGCACGCCGATCATGGCCAAGTACGGCCTCAAGAGCTTCCTGGCCGGCTCCGACTGGTATCCCTCGGAGAAGCTGTTCGGGCTCTGGCCCATGATCGTCGGTTCCCTCGCCGTCACGGCCGGGGCCCTGGTCATCGGCGTGCCCCTGGGCCTGGCCTGCGCCGTCGTCTTGACCGAGTTCGCGTCCAAGCGCGTCCGGGGGATCATCAAGCCGGTCATCGAGCTCCTGGCCGGCATCCCCTCGGTCGTCTACGGCTTCATGGGGGTCATCATCCTGGTGCCGTTCATCCGCGAGACCTTCGGCGGGCCGGGGCTGTCCGTCCTGGCCGCCTCGATCGTCCTGGGCATCATGATCCTGCCGACCGTCATCTCCATCTCCGTCGACTCGCTCCAGGCCGTGCCGCCGTCCTACCGCGAGGGCTCCATCGCCCTGGGGGCGACCCGCTGGCAGACGGTCAAGATGGTCCTCTTCCCGGCGGCCCGCTCGGGCATCATCGCCAGCGTCATCCTGGGCATGGGCCGGGCCATCGGCGAGACCATGGCCACCATCATGATCGCCGGCAACGCCGCCGAGATCCCCCGCTCGCTGCTGGCCCCGGTCCGGACCCTGACCTCCAACGTCGCCCTGGAGATGAGCTACGCCACGGGCGAGCACCGGGAGGCCCTGTTCGCCACGGGCGTCGTCCTCTTCGTCATCATCATGATCCTCAACACGATCGCCAACGCCACCTCGGCCAAGCGGAGGAAGCAGCCGTGAGACGGCTCGGGCCCCGGATCGAGGAGCGGGCGGCCCGGACCGTCCTCTGGACCCTGACCCTGATCACCGTGGCGGTCCTCCTGTTCATCATCGTCTTCATCCTGCGCCGCGGCCTGCCGGCCATCAGCCTCGAGTTCCTGACGGCCAATCCGGTCGACATGGGCAAGGCGGGCGGCATCTTCTCGACGGTCGTCGGGACGGTCGCCCTGACCGCCCTCGCTATCCTCATCGCCGCCCCCCTGGGCATCGGCACGGCCATCTACCTCACCGAGTACACCTGGGGCGGGCCCGTGACGCGCGTCATCCGCTTCGGGGCGGAATGCCTGGCCGGCATCCCGTCGATCATCTTCGGGCTGTTCGGCTTCATCCTCTTCGTCACCAAGCTCAAGTTCGGCTGGTCCATCCTCAGCGGCGGCCTGACCCTGGCCTTCATGCTCCTGCCGACCATCATCCGGACATCGGAGGAGGCCATCAAGAGCGTCCCGCCGGCCTATCGCCAGGTCGGCTTCTCCCTGGGCAGCACGAAATGGCAGACCGTCACCCGCATCGTCCTGCCGTCGGCCCTGCCGGGCATCGCCACGGGCATCGTCCTCAGCATCGGCCGCAGCCTGGGCGAGACGGCGGCCACGATCTTCACGGCCGGCAGCGCCCTGCGGATGCCGACCTCGCTCTTCTCGTCGACCCGGACGATGTCCGTCCACTTCTACATCCTGGCCCGCGAGGGCATCTCGGCGCCCAACGCCTACGGCACGGCGGCCATCCTGATCATCGCCATCCTGGGCATCAACATCCTGACCTACTATCTGATGAACCGCTTCATCCGGAGGTATTCGTGAGCGGCGTGGCCATCGAGGTCCGGGGCTTCGGCCAGTCCTTCGGCGGCGTCCGCAAGCTGGCCGGGCTCGACCTCGACGTCATGCGCAACGAGATCCTGGGCATCATCGGCCCGGCCCGCAGCGGCAAATCGACCTTCCTCTGCTCCCTGAACCGACTCAACGACCTCGTCCGCGGCTCGCGGCACGAAGGGACCATCCGCATCGACGGCCAGGACATCTACGCGCCGGAGGTCGACGTCGTCGCGCTCCGCCGCAAGCTGGGCATGGTCTTCGCCACGCCGGTCCCCCTGCCCCGGTCGATCTTCGAGAACGTCGCCTTCGGCGCCCGGCGGGCCGGGGTCCGGGGCCGGGCCGAGCTCGAGGTCCTCGTCCGGGACAGCCTGGAGAAGGGCGGCCTGTGGGAGGAGGTCAAGGACCGCCTCGGGACGAGCGGCCAGAAGCTCTCCGGCGGCCAGCAGCAGCGGCTCTGCGTGGCCCGCATCCTGGCCGTCAAGCCGGAGTTCATCCTCCTCGACGAGCCCACCTCGGGCCTCGATCCCATCTCGACGATGAAGATCGAGGACTCCCTGCGCAAGCTCAAGAAGGACTACACCATCGTCCTGGTCACCAACAACACCAAGCAGGCGGCCCGGGTGGCCGACCGGACGGCCTTCTTCCTCAACGGCGGGCTGGTCGAGATCGGCCCGACGGCCAAGATCTTCACCGCGCCCAACGACCAAAGGACGGACGACTACCTCCGCGGGCGGTTCGGATAGGGCCATGGCCATCATCGAAGTCCGCGACCTCGACTTCTACTACGGGAAGTTCCAAGCCCTCCGGGGCATCGGCCTGGACATCGAGAGGAACCGCATCACGGCCCTCATCGGGCCCTCGGGCTGCGGCAAGACGACCTTCCTGCGCTCCCTCAACCGCATGACCGACCTCATCGAGGACGTCCGGGTCACCGGCAAGGTGACTGTCGACGGGGAGGACATCTACGCCCCCGGCATCGACCTGCTGGCGCTGCGCAAGAAGGTCGGCATGGTCTTCCAGCGCCCCAATCCCTTCCCCCTGAGCGTGGCCGACAACGTCCTCTACGGCCTGCGCGTCCACGGCGTCCGCGACCCCCGGACGCTCGACGAGAAGCTGACCCGCAGCCTGGAGGCCGTCCACCTCTGGGACGAGCTCAAGGACCGCCTCGACGAGAACGCCCTGCGCCTCTCGGGCGAGCAGCAGCAGCGCCTGTGCATCGCCCGACTGGTCGCCGTCGAGCCGGAGATCCTGCTCATGGACGAGCCCTGCTCGGCCCTCGACCTGGCCGCCACGGCCAACATCGAGGACCTCATGGCCGAGCTCAAGAAGCGCTACACCATCCTCATCGTCACCCACAACATGCAGCAGGCCGCCCGCGTTTCGGACGTCACGGGCTACTTCCTGCTCGGCGAGCTCGTCGAGATCGGCGAGACCCGCCTGATCTTCACCGCCCCCCGCGACTCCCGGACCGAGGACTACATCACCGGCCGTTTCGGTTGAACCGCGGCCCGTTGTTGTATAATAGGGCCGAACCCGACGAGGGGAGGGACGAACGATGAAACGAACCGCGTGGCTGGCTATCGTGGGCGCCGCGGGACTGGCGCTGTCGGCGGCCTGCCTCATCCTGCCCCATCCCGGCGAGGACGAGGGCTGGCGCCGGATCCCCGAACGCGACCGGACGGAGACGGGCCGCACGGAAACGGGGCGGACGGAGGAACGGACCCCGGCCCGGAGCTGGGGCGGGACGGAGTTCCGGAGGGCCGTCCCCCTGCGGTCGGGGAGCTCCCTGACCCTGGAGAACGACTACGGCAACGTCGAGATCACCGGATGGGACCGGGACGAAGTGGACGTCGTCGCCGCGGCCGGCGCCGGCGGGGACCGGACGTCCTCGTACCGCCGGCCTGCGCCGGACGTCGAGGTCCGGGAGACCGCCCGGGGCGTCCTGGTCCGGACGCGGACCTTCGAAGGCGAGGGGACGCCTCCGGCCGTCGACTACCGGATCCGCGCCCCCCAGTCCGTCGTCCTGGCCGGGCTGCGGCTCAGCGAAGGCGACCTCCGAGTGGCCGACATCTTCGGGCGGCTCGAGGCCTCCGTCGACCAGGGCGACCTCAAGGTCGAGAACTTCTCGGGCGCCATCGACGTGACGGTCGGCGCCGGCGCGGCCGACGTCGAGGTCCTCGACCTGCGCGAGGAGGACTCCCTCCTCATCACCTGCCGGCGGGGCGACATCGTCCTGCGGCTGGAGGCCGGGGCGGGGGCCATCGTCGAGGCCGACGCGCCGCGCGGCCTGGTCCGCAGCGAGTTCGACCTCGGAATCGCCTTGCCCGCGCCCACGGTCAAGGGCTGGATCGGACAGGGCGGGCCGAACATCGTCCTGCGGGCCCCGAACGGCCGCATCGAGATCGTCAAGGCCAGATGAGGGGCGCCATGGACGACCTGCGCCCGGACGACGGCGCCGACGAGGACCACGAAGACGGGGAGAAGAGAGGCGTCTGGGGCCTGGCGGCGGCGCTGCTGGGCGTCCTGGCGGCGGGGGCGGCCCTGTATTACTTCGTCTTCATGAACAAGCCGGACCGGTCCGCGCCCGAGACGGCCGCCGTCTCGGAACCGGCCGCGCCGCCGGCGGAGACGGCCGCCCCGGCGGTCCCGGGCGGGGAGGCCCTGGTCTTTCCCCCGGTCGGCCTCGGGGCGAGCGACGCGGCCGTCCGCGAATTCGCGGCCGTCCTCTCGGCCGATCCCGGGTTCGCCCGCTGGCTCCTCAGCAAGGACCTCGTCCGGACCTTCGTCGTCTCGGTCGACAACATCGCCAACGGCCTGAGCCCGAAGTCGCACATCGGCTTCTTCGCGCCCGAGGGGAGCTTCCGGGTGGCCCGGACGCGGACGGGCACGCTCGTCGATCCCGCCTCCTACGCCCGCTACGAGCCCGTGGCGGCCGTGGTCCGGTCGTTCGACGCGGTCGCCGCGGCCCGGCTCTACCGGGCGGTCAAGCCCCTGCTCCAAGAGGCGTATGCCGAGCTGGGCTATCCCGGCGTCGATTTCGACGACACGCTCGTCCGGGCCATGGGGGAGATCCTCGAAGCCCCCGTCGTCGACGGGCCGATCCTGCTCGAGCCGAAGGTCCTGAGCTACGCCATGACCGATCCGGCCCTCGAGGCCTTGAGCCCGGCCCAGAAGCAGGTCCTGCGGCTCGGGCCGAAGGGGGTGGCCGCCGTCCACGCCAAGATCGGGGAGCTCGCGGCCGCCCTGGGCATCGCCCCGGCGCGCCTGCCGAAGCCGGCGACCTACGCGACGGCGGCCAAGTAGGGCCGGCCTACTTCCAGCGGAACGGCTCGTCCTTCCGAAAATCGGGAACGAGGTGCTCGTCCGCCTCGAAGGGCTCGGGCTGGAGGAAGAGGTGGTCGAGGCCGAGGGCCAGGGCCGCCTCGGTGGCCCGTCTGTACTCCTCCGCGGTGACGCCGCGGCGGATCTCCTCCGGGGCCCGATGGCAGGGATGGTACTGGCTCATCAGGCTCAGCCCGGTGTAGGGGGACAGGTTCCGGCCGATCCAGTTGAGGACCGCCAGCGTGTCCTCGACGGCCCCGGGCAGCAGGAGGTGCCGGACGACGAGGCCCCGGCGGGCCGTCCCATCCGGGCCGAGGTCGAGGGCCGGCTGCTGCAGGGACATTTCCTTGACCGCCTCGGAAGCCCGGGCGAAGTAGTCCGGCGCCGCGGAGTATCGGCGGGAGAGCTCGGGCGATACGTACTTGAGGTCGGGCAGGAAGACGTCGACGACGCCCTCGAGGGCCTGGACGACCTCGAGGCTGTCGTAGCCGTTGGAGTTCCAGACGAGCGGGACCGTGAGGCCGCTTTCGAGGGCGATCCGGAGGGCCCGCAGGACGGGCAGGACGACGTGGCTCGGCGAGACGAGGTTGATGTTGCGCGCGCCCCGGGCCTGGAGGCTGAGCATCATGTCCGCGAGCCCGGCGTCGGTCACGGGCGTCCCTTCGTCGAGCCAGCTGAGCTGGTAGTTCTGGCAGAAGAGGCACTTGAGGTTGCACCCGGCGAAGAAGACCGTGCCCGAGCCGGCCTTTCCGCTGATGACGGGCTCCTCGCCGAAGTGGAGCAGGGCGTGGGAGACCTTCGCCTGGCGTCCGGTGCGGCAGACACCTTCGGCCCCCCGGTTCCGGTCCACCCCGCAGTCCCGGGGACAGAGCGTGCAGGCCGTTTCACGCGGGGAGAGGCGCTCGAGCGCCTTCTCCACCGCCTCCATCTTCCTCATGAGGTTATGATACGGGGTCAGACCCCAGGAAGTCAAATATAATGAGCTGGTTAGCTCTCCGGCCGACTTGCCTTCCAGGCAGGACCT
>MTKX01017665.1_pt1 | contig 37432 bp, 34 predicted proteins | sample 1042771 | NCBI WGS metagenome assembly MTKX01 (sample SAMN06212183, study PRJNA360534) | anaerobic digester metagenome | biome: Wastewater treatment plant; material: sludge; isolation source: anaerobic digester fed with sludge from wastewater treatment plant | place: Denmark: WWTP Randers ...
GGCTTGCAAGCACCTGAACAAGGCTGCCTAGCCCATGTTACCCAGAATCCTGAAATGCACCCCAAAAATTGGACAGCCCCCGGCGTTTTGCTCATTTGGCCCACCTATGCTATACTTTTTCGGCGAAATCCACGGCCATCGACCGCACTGGGGAGGAAGAGGCAATGTCTCATCCATTTGAAGTTGGCAAGACCTATCGAAATCGCAACGGGGAGTATGTCGTCGAGGCTATTGATGGCACCAAGATGAGAATCAAATACGTCAACGGAGGCACCCTCGCGACGGACGTCAGCATCCAGGCTCGAATCTGGGAAAACATCCAGTTCGAGAGGCAGATGGCCCGGGCCGAGGAGCGGCGCCGCCAGGCCGAAGAGGCCCGGACGGTGGCCCGCCAGCGCGCCGGCCAGTCGGCACAGCAGGCTCGCTCCCGGCCGGCTTTCGAAGGTTTCAAGGCAGAGGACTTTGAGGACAAACAGCGAGGTGTCGCCTGGGCCGGCCGGCGGGAGCTGGGCCGGGCGCTGGCCTTCGAGCTGAGCCGCCGATCCAAGGCCAACTTCGATCACTGGATCGTGCCCTACCAGTCCGAGATCCACGTGGCCCGCAAGGATCGCTACGACGGCGAGAACCGGGAGCTGAACGCCGCCTTCTTCGTCACGACCAGCGAGGACGGCGTCTCCTACGGCTTTCACGTCGGGCGGCCGGGGGGCAAGGTAAAGGATGCCTGGGCCTGGTCGGCGTTTGTCTCGGCCATCAGCGACGAGCGGCGGGTGCGCGACGCCATGCGGACCTCTATGGAAGAACACGAGCTGAACCTGGTGGTCTTTGCCATGGAGGTGAGCTACGGGCAGGTGGCGCGCATCACGGCCGACGATGAGGGGTTCCAGTGGCTGCACGAGAGCGCCGACCAGGAGATCTCGCGACACATGAGCGGTGAGGAACTGGCCGAGTACCTTTCCAACGTGGCGCCCAACAAGCGCTGCGACGTCTACCTGGGCCGCCAGATGTCCGGCGAGAAGGCCATGGGCGCCGGGACGGGCGTCGTGGACGAGATTGCCGAGGTCTGCCTGGCATTGCTGCCCGTGTACGACGCGAGCAGTGGGGGATAGCCCCTGCCCGGGATGAAACAACTGCGGGGAACGCCGTTAAAGCGGTTTCTGCGGACGCTGCCGCCGCCACCGTCACCCACCGAGCTGGCCATCGTCTGCCAGAGCGTGGGATACCCCGTCAACGTCGGCTCTATCTTTCGCATCGCCGACGCCCTGAACGCCGCTGAAGTGCTGCTGACGGGCATCACGCCCACGCCACCCAACCCAACCATCGCCAAGGTCGCCAGGGACAAGGAGCAGCGCGTTCCCTGGCGCTACGTGGCCCAGCCCGAGGACGCGCTGCGCGAGCTGCGCGACCGGGGGTTCTGGCTGGCGGCCCTGGAGATCACGGAGAATGCCCGGCCCTATTACCAAGTCGATTATCCGGGCCGCGTGGCCCTGGTGCTGGGCAACGAGGATCACGGCGTGACCCGCTCTTGCCTGGCGCTGTGCCACACCGCTCTGTACGTGCCCATGTACGGCAAGGGCAAATCGCTGAACGTGCACGTCTCCCTGGCGGTCGTGGGTTACCACCTTTTGCATCGTCGTGCGTAGAGGATAGGGGGCAGCCATGGCCCCTATCGGTTGGCGTTCGCAGACGTTGAGCAGGTGGCGAGGAGCTATCGGGGATAAGAGGTGAGCAGGTGAGCGAGATGTTTGACAAATTACGGGAAGGGGCCGAGCAGGTCATTTCCGAGGTGGATAAGGGCGGCCAGATCCAGTCGGCCATCAGCGGCTTGCGGCAGCGCATGGCCGAAGCCGACCGCCGGCGCAAGATCAATACCGTCAAGGGGCAGATTCAGGACCTACAGGCCAAGGAGGCCCAGGCCATCAACTCGTTGAGCGCCCAGGTGCTGGCCCTCTTTGAGGCCGGGACGCTGACCCAGCCGGAGCTGGTGAGCCTGTGCCGCGGCGTGAACGATATCCGCGAGCAGATCGAAGCGCGAGAGGCCGAGCTGGCCAAGTTGGAACCGGCCCCGGCGCCCGTGCCCGAGCCCCAGCCCGGGGCGCGATGTCCCAATTGCAGCGCGCCGGTGGTGCCCGGCGCGGCCTTTTGCCAGACGTGCGGCACGCGCCTGGCGCCCCAACAGCCGCCGGCGCCGGTCCTCTACTGCGTGCACTGCGGCGCCCAACTGCGGCCGGGGGCCAAATTCTGCCCAAAGTGCGGCCAGACCGTGCCGGCCGGCGAGGCGGGCCAGTAACCTCCTCCAGGCCCGGATGGCATTCAGGGTATTACTCAGGGTATGAAAGGTATCGCCCACTTTGCCGTGGGGGTGGCGGTGGCCACCTTCTTCCCCGAGGTGGTGGTTGCCGCCGGCCATGAGCTGGCCTTTGGCCCCCTGGTGGGCGGCCTGGCGGGGCTCCTGCCCGACACCCTGGATTTCAAGTTCTCCCGCTTCCTCCAGCGGCGCGACGTCGAGATCGATCCCGTGCTGACCCCGGAACCGGCGGCCCTGGCCGATGCCCTGGCCGCGGCCGTGGGCACGGCCGCCGGGAGCCGGCGCGCCGTGCACCTCCACTTTCACACCGAACGGCTGGGCAGCGACCTGTGGCGCCGTTGGACCCTGGCCTTTGACCCCGAGCGCGGCGAGGTGGCCGTCCGGCCCGGCCCGGCGGTGACCACCGGCCAGATGCCCCTGCCCGGCACGCAGGACCCCGGGGCGGAGGCCGGCCGGGCGCGCCTGCCAGCGCCCATCCTCTACGACTACGAGGACGAGATCCAGGTGGATATCCTGTCGGGGCCGTCGCTGGCCCTGGCGCCCGACGGCGACGCCGTGCGGGTGACGTTCTTGCCCTGGCACCGCGCCTGGAGCCACTCGCTGCTGGCCGTGCTGCTGCTGGGGATCGGTGGCTGGCTCCTGGCGCCGGCCTATGGCGCCGCGGCGGCCGCGGCCGCCCTGGCCCACGTGGCCCTCGATCAACTGGGCTACATGGGCAGCAACCTGGCCTTTCCCCTGACCAGGCACAGGACGCGGGGCCTGCGTCTCTTTCACTCGGGCGACGCCCTGCCCAACCTCCTGGCCGTGTGGCTCAGCGGGGCCATCGTCCTGTTCAACCTCGATCGTTTCTCCGGCGAGCCGCTGCTGCCCGCCGTGCCCTACCTGCTGCTGGCCGTCGCGCTGCCTTGCCTGGCCTGCGCCGGCCTGGCGCTCCGGACGAGGAGGCGGCGGGCGTCCGCCTGACGCCCCGACCCTGTCCCCACCACATCCCGCCAGTGCAAACGCGCTTGTCTCTGAAGGCAGTTGGCGCTGAATGGACAGGGGCGGGCATGTTGTGTTATAATGACGGCCGGGAGGTGATCGATGAAACGTGCCCGGACGTTTTCCGACGAGCAGTTGGCTCGGGCAAGGGAGGTGTGCCGCGGCGAGCCCCGCATCGCGGCCCTCTATGCCGTACCCCTCGGCGAGCAGGGCGATTACCACCTGGCGGCCCTGTTTTCGGCGACTCTTCCCTGGCCGGAACGGCTGGACCTGGAGATGGCCATGGCCAGGGCGTTGGGGCTGGACTCGACCGAGCTCATCGATCTGCGACGCATGTCCCTGGTATTTCGCTACAACGTCGTCCGCCACGGGACGGCCCTCTACGTCGGTGAGCCGGACAGGCTGGCCGTCTTTATTGAGCAAACCGTCGCCCGCTACTCGGCCTTTTATCCGCTTCTCGAGGCTCTCTATTGGCGCGTGGAGACGGGGCCGCTGACCGAAGAGCTGATGGAGGCCGAGGCCTGAGGGCCGGAGGCGGGAAGGCAGGATAAGGAGGTTCGTTTGATCGTCGAGATACTGCCCGTGGGCCTGCTCCAGACCAACTGCTACCTGGCCGCCTGCCCCGACACGCTGGAAGCCGTGATCATCGATCCCGGCGGGCACCCCCGGCGCATCCTGGACGCGGTGGAGCGGCAGGGGCTGGCCGTGCGCTACGTGCTCAACACCCACGGGCACTTTGACCATACCGAAGCCAACGCGGCCGTCGTCGAAGCCACGGCCGCACCCCTGGCCGCCCATCCCCTGGAGAAGCCGCTGCTGGCCATGGCCGGCGGTGCGTCCTTCTTCGGGCTGCCGGGCAAGCCGGGGCCGGCTCCCGACCGGGACCTGGTTCCCGGCGAGGAGCTGACCGTCGGCAACCTGACCTTCCAGGTGCTGCACACGCCGGGACACACGCCGGGGCACGTCTCCTTTTACGAAGCGGAACAGGGCGTCATCTTTGACGGCGACGTTCTTTTCTATCGGGGCATCGGCCGCGCCGATCTGCCGGGGGGTAACCCCCACGACCTGATCCGGAGCATCCGCGAGGTGCTCTACACCCTGCCTGACGAGACGGTGGTCTATTCCGGGCACGGCCCGGCCACGACCATCGGCGAAGAGAAACAGTACAATCCCTTTGTGCGAGGGTGACAGGCCCGCGAGTCATAGCTCACAGCTCATTGAGGAGGGTTCATGAAAGATCCGCGAGAAGCAGTCATTGTCGGCGGCTGTCGGACGGCCATCGGGCGGTTCATGGGCAGCCTCGCAACGACGCCGGCGCCCCAGTTGGGTAGCATCGCAATCCGCGAGGCGGTGCGCCGCGCCGGGATCGACCCGGCCGAGGTCGACGAGACATTGATGGGCTGCGTGGTGCCCAACGGCACCGGCCAGGCTCCGGCCCGGCAGGCAGCCATAGCCGCCGGCATCCCGGCCACTGTCGGCGCCATGACGCTGAACAAGGTGTGCGGCTCGGGGCTCAAGAGCGTGATGCTGGCCGCGGGCCTCATCCGCGCCGGCGACGGCGACCTGTACGTCGCCGGCGGCATGGAGAACATGAGCCTCGCCCCCTATCTGCTGCCCCAGGCACGGGCCGGCTACCGGCTGGGCAACGGCGAGATCGTGGACTCGGTGGTTCACGACGGGCTGTGGAGCAGCTTCACCGGGCAACACATGGGCTGCTCGGCCGAGTTCATCGCGCGCCAGTTCAAGCTCACCCGCCAGGAGCTGGACGAGTACGCGTATCACAGCCACCGCAAGGCCATCGAGGCCATGGACGCCGGCCGCTTCCGGGCCGAGATCGTGCCCGTGGAGCTGCCGCAGCGCAAGGGGCCGCCCATTCACTTCGAGACCGACGAGGCGCCCCGCCGGGACACCACCGTTGAGGCGCTGGCGCGCCTCAAGCCGGCCTTCGATCCCAACGGCATCGTCACGGCCGGCAACTCGCCGGGCATCACCGACGGCGCGGCGGCGCTGGTGGTCACCAGCCGGCAAAAGGCCGAGAAGATGGGGCTCAAGCCTATGGCCCGTATCCTGGGCTACGGCCAGGCAGCGGTGGAGCCCGAGTGGCTCTTTATCGCCCCGGCCCACGCCCTGCGCCGCCTGATGAAGCGCACCGGGCTGCGGCTGGCCGATTTCGATCTCGTGGAGCTGAACGAGGCCTTTGCCGCCCAGGTCCTGGCCGACGGCCGGGAGATGGAGGGCGAGGGCTGGGATTGGGACAAGGTCAACGTCAACGGCGGGGCCATCGCCCTGGGGCACCCCATCGGCTGCTCGGGGGCGAGGGTGCTGGTCACCCTCCTTTACGCCCTCCAGGAGCGGGGGCTCCGGCGAGGGCTGGCCAGCCTGTGCCTGGGCGGGGGCGAGGCCGTGGCCCTGGCCGTGGAGATGGAAGGCTAGGGACGGTCCTGGAGACACACAGGCTGGCAGGCCGGGAATCCACACCGGCCTGCCAGCCTCTGGATGCGACCCGGCCGGACCGCCGCTAGATCAGGTCCCGCAGGTCTGTGCCCGCGCTGCGCAGCCCTTCGGCCACCTGGTCGTAGGCCGGTCGCTGGCGGACCAGGGTCTGCATGGGCTTGCGCTCCTCGTCGGGGCGGTCGGCGGCCAGGACGCCGGTCAGGCGCCCTTTGTCGTCAAAGTAGTAGAAAGCAAAGCCGCCCTCGTTCAGGTCTCCCCGCTGCACGGTTCGCTGCCACGAGGACAGGTTGCCCCACACCTCGAAGCTAAGGTCAAAGATGTCCGAGAAAAAGTAGGGCAGCGTGGTGTAAGGCTCTTCCTCGCCGGCCATGTTGCGTCCCGCTCGCTGGCCCTGATTCTTGGCCACGTCCCAGTGCTCGACGCGAAGGCGGCCAAAGGTGGGGTCAGGCCACGAGGCGATGTCGCCCGCGGCATAGATGTCGGGGTCGCTGGTGCGCAGGCGCTCGTCGACCACCACCGAGTCATCGCCGGCCATCTCCAGGCCCGCCTCGCGGGCCAGGCCGGTGTTGAGGCGGATGCCGGTGCCCATGACGACCAGGTCGACCTGCAGCGACTCTCCACCGTCGAGCTGGGCGGTGCGCACCGCCCTGTCCCCCTCCAGGCTCTGGACGGCGGTGCCGGGCACCAGCCGTACCCCATGTTTGTCATAGAGGGCGTGAATGGCTTCGCTCAACTCGGGCGGCGCCAGCAGCTCGAGAATGCGCGACTCCTGGAAGGCCACGGTGACCTCTGTGCCCAGCTCCGCCAGGCTGGCAGCCACCTCGGAGCCGATGAAACTGCCGCCCAGGACCAGGGCCCGTTTCCCGGGCCCGGCGGCGGCGCGGATGGCCTCCGAGTCTTCGATGGTGCGCAGGGTAAAGACCCGCGCCAGGTCGTTGCCGGGGATGGGCGGCCGCCAGGGATAGCCTCCCGTGGCCAGCAGCAGCTTCTCGTACGACAGCAGCCGGCCATCGTCGAGGCTGACGACGTGATCTTCGGGCTCCAGGCTTGTGGCCCGCACGCCGGTGAGGATCTGGATCTCGTTCTCGCGATAGAACTCGGGGTCGCGAAAAAAGACCTTGTCGCGCCCCGCCTTGCCCTGCAGGTACGTCTTGGACAGGGGCGGGCGTTGGTAGGGCTTCCACGGCTCTTGCGTGACCAGGATCAGCGGGCCGGCGGTGTCTACCTGGCGGATGGCGCCGGCCGCGCTGCCGCCTGCCAGGCCGCCGCCGACGATGATGTACTTGTATACCCGTAAGTTTCGCATGTTTGGTTTTCCTCCTACCACCCTCACAGGGCGGTGCCGGACAATGGCGGGGGATGCGTGGACCCTCAGCCCTCCGCCTGCATCCTTTCCAGGCGGCGTCGCGCCTCGCCCAGCGCACAGGGCTCCTGGAAAAAGTCGTGCCAGGGGTCTCGCTCCTCCAGCCGTCGAAAGATGTTCTTGATGGTGTAAATCCCGGCGTGGAGCCTGGCGTCGTCGAGCTCGTCCCAGTCGAGGGGCGTCGCCACGGGCGCGCCGGGCCGGGCCCGCAAGGCGTAGGGCGCGACGGACGTGGCGGCGTAGGCGTTGCGCAGGTAGTCGAGAAACAACCGGCCCTCGCGGGCGTCTTTGCGCAGCTCTAACGTGTAGCGTTTCGGCTCCCTCGCTGCCAGCAGCCCGGCGATGTCGCGGGCCAGGTCGCGGGTGTCGTCAAAGGTGGCGCGGCCGTCCAGGGGCAGGGCCACGTGCAGCCCCTTCGAGCCCGTGGTCATGAGAAAGGCTGGCAGGTCGAGCTCGGTCAGCAGCTCGCGCAGCGCCAGGGCCGCCTCGCGCACCACCTGGAAGTTGCCGCCGGGCGGGTCCAGGTCAAAGATGAGCTTGTCGGGGTTGCGCAGGTTGCCGGCGCGGCTCAGCCAGAGGTGGGTCGTGATGCAGCCCTGGTTGGCCAGGTAGACGAGGGTCGCCGCGTCGTCGCACACGACCTGTGGCTGCTCTTGCCCCTCTTCTTCCACGAGCACCGGCACGCGGCGGATCCAGTCCGGGAAATAGTCGGGGGCCTCTTTCTGGTAGAACCCGGGAGCCGCGATGCCGTCGGGAAAGCGCTGCATGCTGAGGGGCCGGTCGCGCAGGTGGGGCAGCATCGTGGGGGCGACGCGGTGGTAGTAGTCCACCACGTCGCCCTTGGTGATGCCCTCGTCCGGGTAGTAGACCTTGTCCAGGCTTGAGAGCTTGACCGCCTGGCCGTCGACGTCGATGGTTTCGCGCGCCATGCTGGCACTCCTCGCCGGGCAGCCGGCTGCTATTCGGACTCGCCAGGCTCCAGGAGCCAGGTGACGCTGATGTCCAACTCCAGGGTCTGCGTGCCCGGCTCGATGGGCACGGCCGACTCGACCTGCCTGCCCACGCCGGCATCCACGTCGCCGACGGGGCGCGGCGTGCGGCTGATCTCGGTGATGGACCATACCTCGCCCAACTGCAGGCCGGCGATCTCGGCCAGTTGCTCGGCCTTGTGCAGCGCGTCATCCCAGGCGGCCTGGCGCGCCTGGTCGAGGAGCGGAGTGGCGTCCGAGACCTCGAAGCGAATGCCCTCGATGCGGTTGCCGCCGGCCTGCACCGTCGTGTCCAGCAGCTCGCCAAAGCCCTCCATGTCCTCGCTTCTCACCTCGACGATGTTGGTCGCCTGGAAGGCAATGATCTGCGCCGTCTGGGTCACGGGCTGGCTGACCTCGGGCCGGGGCTGCTCGTAGATGGGGAACAGGCTCACGGCCCGGGTCTGGATGTTGTCCTCGGGGACGCCCGCTTCCTGCAGGGCGTCGATCAGCTCTTGCATCTGCTCGCTGTTGTCCGCCAGGGCAGCGGCAGCCTCTTCCGCCTGGGTTTCGACGCCCACGCGGATCACCACCAGGTCGGGGCTGGCCGAGATCTGCCCGGTGCCCGAAACCGTCACGGTCCGGCGCTGGTCGTCGTCTGCTGCCGGCTCCTGGGCGGCAATGGGATCGGGCGCCATGGGCACCAACAAGGCCGCGGCCAGGGCCGCGACGGCGAGAAATGTCCAGAAAATCTTCTTGCTCATGCTGTCTCCTTTTCGTGCTGCCTGGGCCTCAGCCGTGCCTGGCCGGCGCCTCGGACCGGATCTTCAGGACCCGGCGGGCGGCGTCGACGACGTGGTTGGGCATGAGGCCGTGCTTCTCAAGCAGTTCCTGGGGCTTGCCCGATTCGGCATAGCGATCGCGGATGCCAACAAAGGCCATGGGCACGGGATGGCGCTCGGCTGCCGCGCGGGCGACCGCCGCCCCCAGCCCGCCGTCCAGCAGGTGCTCCTCGGCGGTGACGATGGCCCCCGTCTCGCGGGCGGCTCGCTCCACGGCCGGCTCGTCCAGGGGCTTGACGGTATGCATGTCCAGGACGCGGGCCTCGATCCCCTCACGGGCCAGGCCGCCGGCTGCCTCCAGCGCCACGGCGACCATGAGGCCGCAGGCGATGATGGTCAGATCGCTGCCCTCTCGCAGGGTGTTGGCCTTGCCGATGCGGAACTCGGCGCCGTTGGGATAGACGACGGGCACCTTGGGGCGGCCGGTGCGCAGGTAGACCGGCCCCTCGTAATCCATCATGGCCCGGGTGGCGGCCCGGGTAGAGGGCTCGTCGGCGGGCACCAACACGGTGAACCCGGGGAGAGACGTGGCGAGGGCCACGTCTTCGATGGCCATCTGGCTGGGGCCGTCCTCGCCGATGCTGATGCCGCTGTGCGAGCCGACGAGCTTGACCGGGACCTGGGGGAAGGCGATGCTCATGCGGATCTGATCGTAGGCGTTGCACAGCAGAAAAGCGGCAAAGCTGGCCGCCACGACGTCCTTCCCGCTCATGGCCAGGCCGCTGGCGACGCCGATGAGGTTGCTCTCGGCGATGCCGACGTTAAAGAACCGCTCGGGAAAGTCCTGGGCAAAGTACTCGGTCCGCGTCGAGTTGGCCACGTCGCCGTCGAGGACGACGAGGTTCGAGTTCTCGTGGCCGATCTCGCGCAGGGCCTTGCCAAAGGCGTCGCGGGTGGCGGCGCCGTAGGTCAGTCCGATTTGTTTGCCAATGTCCAAGATCGTTGCTCCTGGCTGGGGTGCAGCGGCTGCCCCCCATGCGGTTAGTGTGCTGATGGTGGGCGCAGAGTGCTGCGCCCCTACGAGCCTTCTGGGCGGCGCGCTTGCAGCTCGGCCAGGGCCAGCTCGGTCTCCTCGGCGGTGAGGGTGACGCCGTGTTTGCGGTTGTCGCCCTCGTCAAAGGGCGACAGCCCCTTGCCCTTTAGCGTGTGGGCGACCACCATCTGCGGGCGACCCCGCACCCGGCGGGCGGCCTCCAGGGTTTTTACGATCTGCTCCATGTCGTGGCCGTCCACCTCCACGACGTGCCAGCCAAAGGCCTGCCACTTGTCGACGACGGGCGCCAGGGTGGGCATGACCTCGGCCACGGGCCCGGTCTGCTGATAGCCGTTATAGTCGAGGATGGCCGTCAGGTTGTCGGCCTCGTACTTGGCGGCGGCCATGCTCGCCTCCCAGATCTGGCCCTGGTCCGCCTCGCCGTCGCCGATCATGACGTACGTCCGGTAGTCGAGGCCGTCGACGCGGGCCGCCAGGGCGTGCCCCAGGCCGATGGACAGCCCCTGCCCCAGCGAGCCGGTGGACGCTTCCACGCCGGGCAGGACGCGCATGTTGGGGTGCCCCTCCAGGGGGCTGTCCAACTCGCGCAGGGTGTAGAGGAGTTTCGGGTCAAAGTATCCGGCTTCGGCCAGGATGGCGTACAGGCCCGGCGCGGCGTGGCCCTTGCTCAGGATGAATCGATCGCGCTCCGGCCAGTCGGGCCGGCCGGGATCGTACCGCATAAAGCCGCCAAAGTACAGCGCGGTCATCAGGTCGATGGCCGACAGGGAACTGGAGGGATGGCCGGAGCCCGCTCGCGTGGTGATCTCGATGATCTGCCGGCTCAACCGCCAGGAGATGTCCATCATGTCGTCGAGGGTGTGGCCGCCGGCCCCGTCTCTGCCCGCGCTCGCTACGCTCGCCAAAACACACCTGCCTTTCTGTGCGCCTGCGATTCCCCGGGGGTAGGCCAACACGGCGGATTCTAGCGTGCTGCCAGGGGATCGCATCGCCGGGGGGCACGAATACACCCCCTGTGTCGCCGTCAGAATATCATGGAACGAGGGGTGTGTCCATGTATCGAGATACAGAAAGGGGATACATTTTGAGATACATCCCCCCGGAGGCGACGGGATGGGCAAGAGGGCGCGAACGGGGTGGGTGGCGCCCACGGCAGGCGCCACCCAAGATTTCGCAAGGGGCGGCGTTCAGGGCGCAGGCTCGGGGGCCGCACCCTGGTGGGCGATATAGATCTGCAGCGGCTCGCCCCTTCCCTTGGGGAGAACGGGCGGCAGGGCCTCGAAGGTCCAGCCCTCCAGCCTGCCCCCGAGGCCCACGTAGACCGCCTCGGAGAGAATGATCTGCCCATGCTGCGCCAGCTCGACCAGGCGGTGGGCCGTGTTCACGGCATAGCCTACGAGCCCAAAGTTCATGTGCCGGGCCGCGCCGATGCTGCCCATGACCACCTGGCCCCGGTCGATGCCGACCCCCAGGCCCACCTCGATGCCGCGCTCGGCCTCCCATCTGGCGCGCAGGCGGGCAAAGGCCTGCTGCATGGCACCCGCCGCTTGCAGGGCGCGCTGAGGGGCGTCGTGCTGGATAAAGGGGACGCCAAAGGCGACCATCAACTCGTCGCCGGCCAGGTCAAAGACGGTGCCGTGGTGGGCGTGCACCACGTCGACCATTTCGGTAAAGAACTCGTTGAGGACTTCGATGACCACGTGGGCCGGCACGGTAGAAGTCATCCGCGTGAAGCCGCGCAGGTCGGTGAACAGGACGACGGCGTTGCGCCGCTCGCGACGATCCAGCATGCCGGCCTCCTGGGCCAGGATGCGATCCACCAGCTCGGGGCCGACGTAGCGCTCGAACATCTGGCGGATGTGGCGGCGTTCCTCCCGCTCGGCGCGCAGGCGCATGGACTCGAGCATCTTTAGCGCCGTGATATCCGTGATGACGGCTACCTGGCCCACGCCCGCCACGGGCGACACGCTGAGGTAATAGGCGCGCTCCTGGCGCATGATCTCGGCGCTCTGGGCGCGGCCCTCCTGGAGGACGTGGTCAAAGACGCTGAGGAACTCGGAGGGCAGGTAGCCGGCCAGGGGCTGGCCGAAGCGCGAGGCCACCTGGGCGCCAAAGAGCTGCTCGGCTGCCGGGTTGGCGAGGATGAGCTTGCCGGCTGTGTCGATTACGAGGACGGCGTCGGTGGTGCTGCTCAAGACGGCCGACAGCTTGCCACGCTCCTCGCGGGCGTCCTGGAGCAGCCGGGCATTGACCAGGGCAATGGCCGCCTGCTGGGCAAAGGTTTCGGCCAGGCGGATCTCGTGGGCGGCAAAAAGACGCGGCTCCCCCTGGCTGTAGACGTTGATCAGCCCCCAGAAGCGCCCCGAGGCGACGAGGGCCAGGGACAACTGGCCGACCACGCCCTCGCGCAGGAGCAGGTCGGAGCGCCCCAGGGGTTCCTCCTGGGCCAGGTCGGGGATCTGGAAGGAGCGCCCCCCGTCGCCGAGGTGAAGGGTGACCTGGCTCCAGGCCAGGCGCTCGCGGTGGGCGTAGCGCTGCGACAGGCCGCGCCAGGCGGCGATGGCCAGGTGATCGCCCGTCTCGTCCACGAGCATCAGGCTGGCGGCGGGAGCTGCCAGGAGCGTGCTGGCCTGGTCGAGGATGAGGTGGATGAGCACGTCCCAGTTGAGCTCGGCGCTCAGCGCCACGGCCGTCTGCTGCAGCATCTCGAGGTCACGCCTCCGGCGTTGCTCGACCTCGTAGAGCTGCGCGTTTCGCACGGCGATGGCCGCCTGGGCGGCGATAGAGTTGAGGAGGGCCAGGTGGCGGTCGTCAAAGGACCGGGGCTGGGGGTGGGTGGCCAGCAGAACGCCGATGGACTCGGAGGCAAAGAGCATGGGCGCGCCGATGACCGACCCCACGGGAAAGGTGTCGCCGGGCAGCACGAGCCAGCGAGGATCGCTGCTCGTGTCGTCGATGACGGTGCTTTGCTGGTGCTCCAGGATCCAGGCGGCGAGGCCCTGCTGAAAGACCACCGGGGTGACCCCCTCGGCGGCCACGGGCGGCGCGCCTTCGCGGCTGATGAACTGCCGGGCATGGCTGCGTTCCCGGTCCAGGATCAGGATGCTGCACATGTTGGCCGGCAGCGCCTCGCGCGTATGATCGACGATGCGGCGCAAGACCTTGTCCACGGCCAGGTGGCTGTTGATCCCCTGGCTGATTTCGTAGAGGAGGGCCAGGCGGTTGCGCTCGGTCTGCAGGGCGTCGCGGGCGAACTTGAGCCGGAGCAGCGAGCGGACGCGGGCCAGCAGCTCCTCGCGGTTAAAAGGCTTGCTCAAAAAATCGTCGGCCCCGCTCTCGATGCCGCGGATCCGATCCCGCTGGTCGTTGAGGGCCGTGAGCAGGATGACGGGGATAAACCAGGTGTTGTCGTTCGTCTTGAGTCGTTCGCACACCTGAAAGCCGTCCATCCCGGGCATCATAACGTCGAGTATGACGAGGTCGGGGGGCTGTTCCTCGATGAGCGCCAGGGCCTCAGGGCCGCCATAGGCCAACCTGGTTCGATATCCGGCGCGCTCCAGGTGCGCTGCTACCATTTGGGCGTGGGACACGGAATCGTCCACGACGAGGACCACGGCCTGCGACTTCCTATCCAGGAATTCGGCCTGTTCGCGTATTTGCATATCTCCAATCCGCTAGATCTTGATCTCCATGCCCTCGCGGGCGAGAAAGGCCCCGGCATACTGCTCCCTGGCCTGTCGCTCGATCTCCTCCAGGCAGTCGTCGTCATGGAGCGGATCGTGATGAAAGAGTGCCAGCCGCGCGGCCCCGGCCGCTTGTGCCACGCGGACGGCCTCCAACCAACTGCTGTGTCCCCAGTCGGCATAGCGAAGCCGCTCTTCGGGGGTGAACTGCGCGTCGTGGATGAGAAGGTCGACCCCCCGGGCGAGGTCCACCAGCCCGGGGTCGAGGCCGCCGAGGGGATGGCTCACGTCGCTGGCATATACCACGGCCTTGCCCTGGCAGGCGATGCGATAGCCGAACACGCCGCCCGGGTGCTCCAGGCTGCGGGGCAGGATGGTGGTACATTCGCCCACGACAATCTTCTCACCGTCCCGGACCTCCTTGATGAGCAGGTCGGCGCGCAGGTCTTCGATGGTGAAGGGCAAATAGGCGTCCACCATCTGGCCGGCCAGGACCTGCTCCAGGCGGCTGTCCATGCGGCGCTCGCCGAGGATGACCAGGCGGTTGTGCCGGAGGCGAGCCGGGCTGAAAAAGGGCAGGCCCTGGATGTGATCCCAGTGCGTGTGGCTGAAGAGGAGGACGGCCATGAGCCTCCCGCCACGGCGGGCTGCCAGGTCCAGGCCCAGCAGCCGTATGCCTGTGCCGGCGTCGAGGATGACCACCTGGCGTTGCTCGGTCTCGACCTCCACACAGGACGTGTTACCACCCACGCGAACGGTGCTGGGGCCGGGTACGGGGATCGAGCCGCGTACACCCCAAAACCTGATTCTCATGTTGACCTCGAAGGCTGGGCAGGGGCCACCTCACCCGGGATCGTTGCGGCGATGACGTGCAGCCCTGGGTAAGACTGCTAACGGGTGGATTCGGCCCCTTGACCGGGCTGTCGATTCCTTTCCAGGGCCAGCAGCACGTAGCTGGCCAGGATCTGCAGGAGCTCTTGGTCCTGCTCGCTGAATGGAACGTCACTTTCCCGACGGTCGACGGACAGCAGGCCCAAGGTGACCTCGGGCAGGCAAAGGGGCATCTGGAGCAGGGCCTTGACCTCGTCCTCGGTTTGCAGACGGATGGTGGTGCCCGAGGCAGCCCGGGTGCGCACGGGGGTGCCCTGGGTCAGTACGGGCGACACGTTCTCGGAACCCGACGTCTCGCAGAACTCCAGGCTCGTGCATCCCGTTTTGCCGCGCTGAGCGACCACCCGGAAGCGCGTGCCCTCGTCCTGGCGCAAGGAAAGCCAGGACGAATCGGCGCGGGTCATGTATTGGGCCGCATCGACGATGCGCTGAAGGAGCAGGTCGCAGTCCGTGCTGTTGACCAGGGCCTGGCTGAGGGTCGACAGGGCCTGCAGATAGCGCGTCTGGCGGTCCACGAGGGCCGAAAGGCTGGCCCTTTCCCGTACCAGCCGCCCCATTGTCAGCGCCTTTTCCACGGTGGCCAGCACCTCTTCGGCGGTGAAGGGCTTGATCAGGTAGCCGAGGGCGCCCAGGCGCAGCGCCTTGGCGGCTACGCCTTCGGAGCCATAGCCGGTCATGATGACGGAGGGGATGCTCAGGTTGGCGCGGTTCAATTGCTCCAGGATCTTGAGCCCGCCGATGTCGGGCAGCTCCAGGTCCAGGAGCAGCACGTCAGGCCGCGCGTGAAAGGCCAGGCCCAGGCCCTCCCAGCCCGTGCCGGCACTCAGCGTCTCGTAGCCGGCGAACGGCAGCAGGCTCTCCAGGAGAGACCGGATCTCCGCGCTGTCGTCGATGATCAGCACAGTTTCCGTGGTCACGTCGTCATTCCGTCCGGGGATGGCCTATCCCAGGATGCGGCCGCCAGGGCAGCCGCATCCTCGTCTATGGCTATGCGCCGCCCTTCGTCGACGTCGACAAACAGGAGGAGCGAGCCGCCGATGACAAAAAAGGTAATGAGGGCCAGGATCGCCAGGCGGCTGCCGCCGGCGAGCTGGCTCACGAGGCCAAAGAGCACCGGCCCAAAGATGCCGGCAAACTTGCTGCTGGTGCTGAAAAAGCCAAAGAACTCGGCCGCCTGGCTCTTGGGAACCATGGTGCCGTACAACGAACGGCTGAGGGCCTGGGACCCCCCTTGCACGGTGCCGACGGCAAAGGCCAGGATATAGAAGTGGAGGGCCGTTTGCATGAAATAGCCGGCGATGGAGATGAGGATATAGACCCCCAGGGCCAGCAGGATCGAGCGCTTGGTGCCCAGGCGCCCGGCGAGGGCGCCAAAGGCAAAGGCAAAGGGGATGCCCACGAACTGGGTGATGATCAGGGCAATGGTCATGTCGGTCAGCCCGATGCCGATCTCGTCGCCGTAGGCGGTGGCCATCTTGATGATGGTGCCGATGCCGTCGTTATAGATCCAGAAGGCGACGAGAAAGATCAGGAGTTGCCTGTATCGCCTCACCTGGCCGAAGGTGTGCCTCAGGCGCCGGAAGCCGGCCCCGATGGAGCTGGTGCCCGCCGCCGGGCCGGTGGTACGCACCACGGGCGGCTCGGGCACGTTGCGAAACAGGGGGATGGAAAAGACGGCCCACCAGACGGCCACGCTGAAAAAGGCCACCCGCAGGGCAACGCCGGCGTTGGCCATGAAGAACCACTCGGGCTGCATGTACCACAGGACATTGATCACCAGGAGGATGCCGCCGCCCAGGTAGCCCAGGGCATAGCCCCGCGTCGACACCCGGTCGATGTCGCCTTTTTTGGCGATGTGGGGCAGGAGCGATTCGTAAAAGACCTCGGCCCCGGCGAAACCGATGTCGCCCAGGATGAACAGCACCGAGGCGAGCAGGTAGTTATCGTCGCCCAGGATGACGAACAGCGCCGTGGCCACGACGCCCAGGGCCACGAAAAAGGCAATGTATCGCTTTTTACCGCCGGTATGATCGGAAATGGCGCCCAGGATGGGCGCCATGACGGCCGCCAGCGCGAGCCCGAAGGCGGTGGTGTAGGCCCACGCGGCCGTGGCATCCGGCTCGCTCAGGCCGGCGGCGATGGCGAGGGAGCGGTAGAAGGGCGGGAACATGGCGGCCATGATTGTGGTCGCAAAGGCCGAGTTGGCCCAGTCGTACATGCTCCACGAGTTGATGATCTTGCGGTAGGCGCGGTTCTCAGCTATTGCGGCCACGGTCGCTCCTTTCCACCCCCTTACGCGTGCATGGAAGGGCAGGTGACAGGCTCATTGTAGCTGATATGGGCCAATTCTGCAAACAATGCGAGAGATGATATGACACGTGTGCTCTCAACCCTGTCTCACTCGTCCGGCGACGCCTCGCCGCCCAGGGGCGAGCGGAGCGACTGCACTTCGGCCAGGTCGGGCCCGGGCCAGCCATAGACGGCCAGGTCGATCTGGCCCTCGGGCCCGAAACGCACGCCTTCTTCTTCCAGCAGGGCGCGCTGGACGGCGCCCCCCAACCCCCGTCTCTCCAGGCTGATGGCCCCGCGGGCATTGACCACCCGCTGCCAGGGCACGTCGCTGCCCTCGGGCAGATCGTGGAGCGCCCAGCCAACGGTGCGGGCGGCCCGCGGCGCGCCCAGGATGCGGGCGATCTGGCCGTAGGTGGCCACCTGCCCCGGGGGAATCAGGCGCACGACGCGGTACACTTGATGGAAAAAGGAGTTCATCGCTGCACCTCCTGCCTGTGCACAAGAGAACCAGGCGAACTATACTACAACTTGGCCCAGCCCGCAAGTGGTGGGCGGAACCATTATCGGCCCGCGAGCGGTGGTGGGAGCGGGCGCTGCCCGCGAGTGTTATGGTGTTGTGTTGTTTATGGACGTTCGTGGGGCGTGTACAACCAACAGATGCGCATGTGCGACGCCGGCAGGGCCGTGGGAACAATTTGCGTGCCGCTTGCGTCTCATAGCTGGCGAGCCTCGAATAACGGCTCGTCAGAAAGAGAGGGGAGAAGTAGAATGTCAAAATCCTGGCGACAGCGAGCCATCAGCCTGGGGCAGCGCTTGCTGCTCCTGGGCCTGCTGGTGGGCCTGGTGGTGGGCGCCTGCGCGCCGGCCCCCACGTCCGTGGCCAACCCCACCCCTGGCGACGATCAACCGGCGCCCGAACCAACGACGGAAGAGGCGACGCCCGTGCCCGAGCCGACGGCCCCCGATCAGGAGCCGGCGCCCGGCGGCGAAGAGTCGCTGACCGTGGGGCCGGCCTTTGCCCGCGACGCCGCCCTGGCCTACCTGGCCACGGCGTACGGCCGGGCTGCACCGGCGGCCGGCCTCGACTGGACGGAAGAGGACATCACCCCGGCCAACACCGTGGGCGGATCCAGCTTCCAGTACAAGGCCGGCGAGTGGGTCGTGACGGTGCAATATCCCGTCGTCCTCCCCGAGAACACCATCTATCACGTGACGGTGGACAATGGCGGCGATTTTCACTGGGAGGGGGAGGTGAATCCCGGCGGAGAGGTGCGAGAGCTGGTGTTGCCCCGCGGCGGGCAGGATGGGATCGACGAAGGGCAGGCGGGCGGCATGGGTGAGGACGCAGACCTGGCGGCGCTCGCGGAGGGCAACAGCCGCTTTGCCCTGGACCTCTATCACCTGCTGCGCGAGCAGGAGGGCAACCTCTTTTATTCTCCCTACAGCATCTCGGCGGCCCTGGCCATGACCTACGCCGGAGCACGCGGGCTCACGGAAGAACAGATGGCCCAGGCGCTGCACTTTGACCTGCCCCAGGAGGCCCTGCACGCCAGCTTTGCCCAACTGGCCGGCGAGCTTGCCGCCCGGGGCGAAGGCGCCGAAGGCAAGGACGGCGAGGGCTTCCGGCTGCACGTGGCCAATGCCCTGTGGCTGCAACACGACTTTGAGCTGCTGGCCGGCTACCTGGCGCTGATGGAGAGCGCCTACGGGGCGACCCCGCACCGCCTCGACTTTGGCGCCCCCGAGGAGGCGCGGCAGACCATCAACGACTGGGTTGCCGGCGAGACGGAGGATCGCATCACCGACCTCATCCCGCCGGGCGTCATCGATGCCCTGACCCGCCTGGTGCTGACCAACGCCATCTACTTTAACGCCGCCTGGGAGGTGCCCTTCGAGGAGAACCTGACGGCGGATGGGCCCTTTACCCTGCTGGACGGCGAGGAGGTCACGGTGCCCATGATGCGCCAGACCGAGTCGCTGCCCTACGCCGAGGGCGACGGGTACCAGGCGGTGGAGCTGGCCTACGACGGCGGCGAGCTGTCGATGATCGTCCTCCTGCCCGAGGAGGGTGGGTTCGAGGCCTTCGAGGGGTCGCTGGACGCCGCCCTGCTGGCCGAGATCGAGGCCGGTTTGGCCCGCCAGCACGTGGAGCTGAGCATGCCCCGCTTCGAGTTCGATTCCGAGTTCAGCCTCAGCCAGGCCCTGGCCGCCCTGGGCATGGAGGCGGCCTTGACCGAGGCCGCCGACTTCTCGGGGATGACCGGCGCCCCGGACCTGTACATCTCGGAGGTGGTGCACAAGGCCTTTGTCTCGGTGGACGAGGAGGGCACCGAGGCCGCGGCCGCCACAGGCGTGGTCATGAATCTCACGTCGGCGCCCGCCGAAGTGGTGCGCATGACGGTGGACCGGCCCTTTGTCTTCTTGATCCGCGACCTGGAGAGCGGGGCGCTGCTTTTCCTGGGGCGCGTGGCGGACCCCAGCCAGTAGAACCGACTGCGCTGCAGACCTCGGCTCCCTGCCCGCTGCCCTGCGGGCGGGGAGCCGCTTTTTTGTCGTGCCGGCCGACTGGTCAAGTGGATAGGTCTTGACTGCCCGATTGACTATTGCCCGCGGGCCAGCTTTGTGGTATGCTGGGAGCTGATTCCGAGGACATGGAAACCATCGCCGGACACTGACGGCCGGCGTCAGCTTGGTGGCAGAATCCTGTCGTGCGGGCTGCAGGCAGTTGTGCTATGATGCACGCCAGGCGGGTGTGACCGGCCGCCGTGTGGTGCGTATAGAGATCGTACCGGCGTCGCACCTGCAATTCGTATTTGTCTTTCATGCCGCAAGAGGGGGTGTAGCATGTATAGTGTAGAAGTGAACAATCTGGCCAAGAGCTTTGGCAGCGTCCAGGCCGTGCGCGACGTGTCCTTTGCCGTCGAGCCGGGCGAGATCTTTGGGCTGTTGGGTCCCAACGGCGCCGGCAAGACGACGACCATCCGCATGATCCTGGACGTCTTCAAGCCCGACGCGGGCACGGTGCGCGTCTTTGGCGGCGCCCTGGACATGGCGGGCAAGCGGCGCATCGGCTATATGCCCGAGGAGCGCGGCCTGTACAAGGACGAGAAGCTGGAACCGACGCTCATCTACCTGGCCGCGCTGAAGGGTATGGACGAACAGACTGCCCGCACCCGCCTGGCCGGCTGGCTGGAGCAGTTCGATCTGGCCGAGCACCGCAACAAGAAGGTCCAGGAGCTGAGCAAGGGCATGCAGCAAAAGGCCCAGATCATTGCCACGCTGTTGCACGAGCCGGACCTGGTCGTCATCGACGAGCCCTTCACGGGGCTGGACCCGGTCAGCACGCGCCAGGTCAAGCAGCTCCTGGACGAGCAGCGGCGGGCGGGCAAGTCGATCCTGATGTCGACCCACCAGATGTACCAGGCCGAGGCGCTGTGCGACCGCATCGTCCTCATCGCCGACGGGCGCACGGTGCTGTACGGGCCGGTTGCCGAGATCAAGCGCAACTTTGCCGGCAACGCCGTCGTCGTCGAGGGCCAGGGCGACCTGACCGGCATCACGGGCGTCCTCGAGACGCGCCGCGAGAACGGCACCTGGCACATGGCCCTGGAGCTGGGCGCCAACCCGCAGGACGTGCTGCGCCAGTTGGCCATGCGCGAGAACGTGCGCATCGAGCGCTTTGAGCTGGCCGAGCCCTCGTTGGACGACATTTTCGTCAACGTGGTGCAATCCGGGGAGGCGGGCAATGCGTAACTTCTGGCTCGTGGCCAAGAACGAATATCTGCGTACCGTGGGACGGCGCGCCTTCCTGGCCCTTACCCTGGGCGTGCCGGTCTTGGTGGCGATCATGATCGGGGCCATGGCCCTCATCGTCCAGATGAGCGAGCGCGACGAGCCCATCGGTTTTGTCGACCAGGCCGGCGTCGTCGACGCCAGCCTGCACGCCACGCTGCCCGACGCCAACGAGCGCGTCCAGATCCGGGAGTTTCCCGACCTGGAAAGCGGCCGCGCCGCCGTGGAGCGGGGCGAGATCCAGGCGCTGTTCGTCTTTCCGCCCGGCTATCCCGCGTCGCTGGAGACCGAGCTTTACTACCAGCAAAGGCCACCGGGCAACAACGCCTGGGAGGACCTGGACGACCTGGTGCGCGCCAGCATGCTCGCTTCGCTGCCGGCCGAAACCCGCGAGCGCCTGTTGGAGGGCCCGCAGGTGACGGTCCACGACCTGGCCAGCGGGCGAACCTTTGACGAGGGGCGCATCGTGGACTTTTTGCTGCCTTTCGCGGCGACCTTCCTGTTCCTGTTCGCCACCATGTCGGCCTCGGGCTACCTGCTGTCGGTGGTGAGCACCGAGAAGGAGAACCGCACCATGGAGGTGATGATCACCACCGTCACGCCCATGCAGCTCATCGGCGGCAAGACGCTGGGGCTCCTGGCGGCGACGCTGACCCAACTGCTGGTCTACCTGGTCACCGCCGTGCTGGCCGTGCTCATTGCCGCGCGCTTTGTGCCAGAGCTGCAAGGGATGCAGGTGCCGTGGACCTACCTGGGGATCGTGGCCCTCTTTTTCCTGCCGGCCTATGCGCTGCTGGCGGGGATCATGATCGCCATCGGCGCCGCGGTGACCGAGCTGCAGCAGGGCCAGCAGGTGGCGGGCCTCCTCAACCTGCTGTTTGTGGCGCCGCTGTTCATGATGCCCCTGTTCCTCGAGAACCCGCAGCACCCGGCCATCGTCGCGGCGACCCTGTTTCCCACCACCTCCTTCCTGACGGTCGCCCTGCGCTGGGGATGGGGCACCGTCCCGGCCTGGCAGCTCGTGGCCGGATGGGTCATCCTCGTCGCCTCGGCCCTGCTGGCCGTGTGGGCCGCGGCGCGGGTGGTGCGCGTGGGCATGCTGCGCTATGGGCAGCCGATGAGCGTCAAGGGCATGGTGGCGGCGGTCAGGCGCGGCTGGTAGGGGCCGGAGCCTGGTGAGGTAAGAGAGGAAATCTCATGCGCAAGCTATGGTTGGTAACGAAACACGACGTCAAAATGATCTTGAAAGAGCGCTCATTCTGGATCCTGACCTTTATCATGCCCGTCATCCTGCTGGTATCCAACACCGCGGGCTTTATGAGCGACGGCCCGGAGATGGGTGGCGTGCTGGCCGGCCTGGGAGAGGAGCCCGCTCCCTTCGGGCTGGTGGACCAGGCCGGGCTCGTCGAGGAGGTTCCGGCCGAGCTGGAGCCCCTGGTGGTGCGCTACGACGACCCTGAAGCGGCGCGGGCCGATATGGCGGCCGGCGACATTGGCGAATACGCCGTCCTGCCGGCCGACTATATGGCCACGGGCCGGATGGACGTCTATGGCCAGGAGGTTAGCATCCTGGGCGGCGAGGGCACGGCGGGGACCGTGGTGCCCTACCTGGTGGCCCTCAACCTGACGGGCGACGCGGGGGTGGCGGCGGCGCTGAACAACCCCACCCCCAGCACCCTGGCCGAGCAGCACGACCTGGCCCCGGCGACCCCGGATGGGGGCAGCAACCGGGCCATGGCGTCGATGGTGGCCCAGATCTTGCCCATGATGTACTACTTCTTGCTGGTCATGGGCAGCAACTACCTGCTGCGCAGCGTGGTGGCCGAGAAGGAGAACCGCACCGTCGAGGTGCTGCTCCTGAGCGTCGAGCCCCGGCAGATGATGATCGGCAAGATCCTGGCCGCCAGCGTGGTGACCGTCATCCAGGTCATCGTCTGGGTGGGCGGCGGCATGCTGTTGCTCAGGCGCGGCGCGGCGATCATGAACGTGGCCAGCTTTGCCTTCCCGCCGGGCTTTATCGTGTGGGCCCTGCTGTTCCTGATCCTGGGCTTTCTGCTCTTTGCTTCCGTCATGGCCGCCGGTGGGGCCATGGCCAACTCGGCGCGGGAGGGCGGGCAGATAACCTTCCTGTTGATCGTGCCCCTCATGCCCACGCTGATGTTTGCCCAGACGTTCCTGGACGAGCCCCATGGCCTGCTGGCGACGGCGCTGAGCCTGTTTCCCTTCAGCGCGCCCAGCGCCATGGTGACGCGGCTGGCGGTCGCCCAGGTGCCCCTGTGGCAGATCCTGGTCAGCCTGGCCGGGCTGGCGATCACGGCCTACCTGTTCATCGTCCTGGCCGGACGCTTTTTCGGGCCGGCCAACCTGCTATCGTCGCGGGCCTTTAACTGGCGCCGGCTGTTGACCGACTGGCGCCCGACGTAAGCGATGGGGGCCCGGGGCGCTGCGCCCCGGTCCCCTACGACATGGTGAATGAATCCGCCGGGGTATCAGGCTGCGCCCCGGGATGGGCGAGGAGTGTGCGAAACATGGAACAAGGAGCAGTCATCGTCGCCGAGGGGCTGACGCGCCGCTTTGGCGACGTGGTGGCGGTCGATCACCTGGACCTGGAGGTGCAGGCCGGGGAGGTGTTGGGCTTTCTGGGGCACAATGGCGCCGGCAAGACCACCACGGTGCGCCTCCTCAACGGCGTGCTGACGGCCGACGAGGGGCGGGCGCGCGTCCTGGGCCTCGATCCGGCAAGCCAGGGGCCGGCCCTGCGCGCCCAGACCGGCGTCCTGACCGAGACGCCGTCGCTGGACGAGCGGCTGACGGGCCGCGACAACCTGGCCATCTATGCCGACCTGTACGGCGTGCCGCCGGGCGAGGTGGCGGGACGCGTCCAGGCCCTGTTGGAGACCTTTCAACTCGCCGACCGCGCCGGGGAAAAGGTGGCCGCCTACAGCCGGGGCATGAAACAACGCCTGGCCCTGGCCCGGGCCCTGGTGCACCGGCCGCAGGTCCTTTTCCTGGACGAGCCGACCTCGGGCCTGGACCCCGTGGCCGCCCGGCACGTGCACGAGATGGTGACGGCCCTGAGCGGAGAAGGGGGCCGCACCGTCTTCCTGTGCACCCACAACCTGGCCGAGGCACAGAAGCTGTGCGACCGGGTGGCGGTCCTGGCCCAGGGGCGGGTGCTGGCCCTGGGCACGCCGGCCGAGCTGGTGGCCCGCCTGGGCCGCAGCCAGCGCCTGGAGATGGAAGCCGAGCCCCAGGGAGCGGCCCTGGAGATCGTCGCCGCGGCGGGGATCAGCGCCAGCGCCGGCGAGAACGGCCGCCTGGCCCTCCAGGGCGTGGGCCGCGAGGAGATCCCCGGCCTGGTGGCGGCCCTGGCGGCGGCGGGCGTGCGCATCTACCGGGTGACACCCGAGGAGCCGTCGCTGGAGGACGTCTACTTTGCCCTGCAGGGCGGGGAGGTGGCAGCGTGAACTGGCGGGCCATTCGAGCCATCGTCCGCAAGGACCTGAAGGTCGTTTTTCAGAACAAGGGGGTCATGATCCCCATCATTCTCATACCGCTCGTCTTCCTGGTGGTGCTGCCCGGGCTGGCGGCCCTGGCGCCGCTCCTGGAAGAGGCACCGGGCGAGACCCTGTCCGAGATGCGGGGTTTCCTGGAGGGGATGCCGGCCGGCATGCGCGAGTCCATCGCCGGCTACGACGAGGCGCAGACCGTCGTCGTCCTGGCGCTGGTCTATTTTCTGGCGCCCATGTACCTCATCCTGCCCCTCATGGTGGCCAGCGTCATTGCCGCCGACAGCTTTGCCGGCGAGAAGGAGCGCAAGACGCTGGAGGCACTCCTCTACACCCCCACCAGCGACCGGGACCTGCTGGTGGCCAAGATGCTGTCGTCCATGGTGCCGGCGGTGGCCATCGCCTGGATCGGCTTCCTGCTGTACTCGGTGACGGCCAACGTCGCCGCCTGGGGCACCATGGGCCGCGTCTTTTTTCCCAACCTGATGTGGGTCTTCCTGGCCCTGTGGGTGGCCCCGGCCGTCGCCGGGCTGGGCCTGGGCATCACCGTCCTGGTGTCGTCGCGGGCCGAGACCTTCCAGGAGGCCTACCAACTGGGCGGCGTCGTCGTCCTGCCCATCCTGCTCCTGGTGGTCGGCCAGGCCACGGGCGTCCTCTACTTTAGCTCCTGGCTGGTGCTGGCCCTGGGCCTGTTCTTCTGGATCGTCGACGCCGTGCTGTTCTACCTTGGCGCGCGGCGCTTCCGGCGGAGCGAGCTGGCGGCGGGTATGTAACGCTTCTCCATTTGCATTTCACCGCGCCTGTGCTAGAATCGCGCCCGGGCACATGGGCCCGGCGAGGAGGCACAGGGAGGAAACGGTGAAAGAGCAAGCGAACGGGCGGAGGACGTGGCAGCGGCGCCTGAGCCGCAGGCTGAGCGGCCTTCTGGACCGCTACCAGCCGCCCGAGACGGTCGTACTCATGGGCACCGCCCTGCTGGTGGGACTGGGCACCGGCGGCGGTGCCGTCCTCTTTGGCTGGATGATCGATGCCATGGGCCGCCTCTTTTTCGGGTGGGCGGGAGAAGGGCTGCCGGGCGGCACCATCCTCGTCCTGGCCCCTGCCCTGGGCGGCCTGCTGGTGGGCCCCCTGGTCTACCGTTTCGCCCGCGAGGCCAAGGGCCACGGCGTGCCGGAGGTCATGGAGGCGGTGGCCCTGCGGGGCGGGCGTATCCGGCCCATCGTCGCCCTGGTCAAGGCCGTGGCCTCGGCCATCACCATCGGCTCCGGCGGCTCGGCCGGTCGCGAGGGGCCCATCGTCCAGATCGGCTCGGCCCTGGGCTCGACGGTCGGCCAGGTGCTGCGCATGTCCGACGAGCGCATCCGCAACCTGGTGGCCTGTGGCGCCGCGGGGGGCATCGCCGCGACCTTTAACGCGCCCATCGCCGGGGTGATGTTTGCCCTGGAGGTGATCCTGGGCGAGTTCAGCGCCCGCTATTTCGCCACGGTGGTCATCTCGGCGGTAACCGCCAGCGTCATCAGCCGCATGGCCTTTGGCAACGTGCCGGCCTTTGCCGTGCCGAGCTACGAGCTGGTGAGCCCCGTGGGCCTCTTTTTCTACACCATCCTCGGGTTGGTGGGCGCCGTCGTGGCCGTCGGCTTTACCCGGGTCCTCTACCTGGCGGAGGACCTGTTCGACGCCTGGAAGCGGTTCCCCGAGCCCCTGAAGGCGATGGTGGGCGGCGCGCTGCTGGGGCTGGTGGGCCTGGCCTACAGCCTGGCCGCCCGCGCCGGCGGCTGGGGCGCGCCCGGCGAGCCGGTGCCCTTTTACGGCGGCGGCTACCCGGCCATGGACTGGGTGCTGTCGAGCCAGGGGACGGCCGGCATCCTGCTCCTGTTGGTGTTGCTCAAGATGCTGGCCACGTCGCTGACCATCGGCTCGGGCGGGTCGGGGGGCGTGTTTGCGCCCTCGCTGTTCATCGGCGCCATGCTGGGCGGCGCCTTTGGCCAGGTGGTCCACGGCCTGGCGCCCGACCTGACGGCGCCTTCGGGGGCCTTTGCCGTGGTGGGCATGGCCGCCGTCTTTGCCGGGGCGGCGCGGGCGCCCATCACCGCCGTGCTCATCATATTCGAGATGACCGACGACTACCGGCTGATCCTGCCCCTGATGCTGGCCACGGTGGTCAGCACCGTGGTGGCCGAGGCGCTGAACAAGGAGTCGATCTATACCCTGAAGCTGCTGCGGCGGGGCGTGCGGCTGGAGCGGGGGCGCGACATCGACGTCATGCAGGGCGTCCTGGTGAGCGAGGCCATGACCACCGACGTGGAGACGGTGGGGGCCGACGTGACGCTGGCCGAGCTGGAGCGCATCTTTTCCGAGACGCACCGCCACGGCTTCCCGGTGGTGGACGGCAGCGGCGACCTGTTTGGCATCGTCACCCTCCAGGACCTGGCCCGGGCGCGGGAGGCGCCGGGCTGGCAGGAGCGGACGGTGGGCCAGGTGGCCACGCGCTCGCTGCTGACGGTCAATCCCGACGAGCCCATGTGGGTGGCCCTCAAGCGGCTGGGCGCCCGCGACGTGGGCCGCCTGCCGGTGGTCGACCGCCGGGACCCGCGGCGCCTGCTGGGGCTCATCCGCCGCCAGGACATCGTGCGGGCCTACCGGGTGGGCATCAGCCGGCGGCTGGACCTGCAAGAGCGGGCCGACCGGCTGCGCCTGGGCAAGCTGACGGGCACCGAGTTCGTGGAGATCGTGGTCGAGCCGGGCTCGCCCCAGGCGGGCAGGCGGGTGCGCGACGTGCCACTGCCCGACGACTGCCTGCTGACGACGGCGCGGCGGGGCGACAAGGTGCTGCTGCTCCACGGCAACACGCGCCTGGAGGCCGGCGACCGCATCGTGGCGCTGGTGGCGCCGGAGCGGGCGGGGGAGGTGCGCCGGGCGTTTGAGGGGTAGGGGGCGGCCTGGACCGCGAGGGACGCGAAAGGGGGCGACACATTCGCTTCGCTCAGTGCACGAGGGCGCGAAAGGGGTGGGGGGCGGGCGGGCAGGCGCCGAGTCAGCGGATCCTGGGTGCCTTGACGACGTTGCCGGCCTGGATGGTGGCGTTCGGCTTGCTCGGGCTTCTGCTTTTGATCGGCAGCGAGGTCAACGAGCGGGGTTAGGCGGTGAGGGAGCAACGAGACGAGGCGGGAGCGCCCTCGCTTGTCCTTGCTGCTCCCGACCCAAGTTCCCCACGATAGCAGTTTTCCGGGCGGAAAAGCTCAAGATCCGGAGTTTGCAGTTATTTTAGAACGGTGGTATAATCTGGGAGGGTATAATCAACAGCGTTAGCAAATCCGGGGTTCCACCTCGTGAGTGTGCGTTTGGCTGAAGGCAGGCGCTCAATGCAGAGATACGAATACTTGCAGTTAATGCCCTACTACGCCGGCGCTATTTACTCTTTGACCTCCGTTATCAGTACTGATATCTCTGCGCTCAAAACCATACGTTCTATTGTGGAAAGCAACACGAGAAACCCAGAGATAACGACGAAGACAGACCTGGTTGGCCAGCCCTGCGGCTATACCTTTAGGAAGCTAGACAACAAGGAAGAGGCATTCTTTCTCTCAGTGCTCGCATGGCTCCGTGACGAAGGCTGGGAACCGTTTGCGGTTCATCAAACACGTACAGCGGGAACCCTGGTGTATCACTTTCGAAAGCTAGTAGAGGCGATGCAGCAATGAGTAGCCCACCTATCCCGTCTGGAGGAACCAAAACCCCGCCAAACTACCGGCGGGGTTTTCATTTTGTCACTTTTCTAAGACATTGCCAATGAAGCCAGAACAACTCCAGCAACTTGTAGGAAACAACATCCGGTACTACCGCGTTCAGGCTGAGTTAACACAAGAGGACCTGGCAAGACGAGCGGGGATAAACAGGTCTTATCTCAGCGATCTTGAACGGGGGGAAAGAAACGTGCGCCTCGCAACATTGGTGCTCATCGCCAATGCTCTGGACGTTCATCCGGTTGAGTTGCTGGCCGAGCCCGCGGAGCAGAAAACAGAATGAGCTCTTGCCGTGAAATCGTTTCTATTGCCCAGTGCGCACACCGAGCAGTACACATTCCCTTGGAGGAAGGACGTGCCTCTTGATCTCAGTCTTCATACCCTGAAGTTGGACCACATGGTGCCCTTGGTGAGTAAGGCTATCCAGTTCTTCGAAGAGACACCTGTAAGGGAGATGCCACCCGAGAGGTTTGTGGGAACTGGGGTGTATGCGCTGTACTACTTGGGAGGCTTTGATCCCTACGCCAGACTCGCTGCTGTGAATAGGGAGTATTGCAGGTACCCTATCTATGTGGGCAAAGCGGAGCCAAAAGGCCGTAGGACAGGCAGGGCGACGACGTCTAACCGCCCCGTTTTATGTGGAAGACTTAGAGAGCACGCGAGAAGCATAGAGGCAACAACGAATCTGCGTATAGAGGACTTCCGGTGCCGATTCATGATCCTATCAGGTCCAGAAGCCGACTTGATCGTACCTGTGGAATCAGAATTGTTCAGAACGTACAAACCAATTTGGAACAGCTGTATGTCTGGATTCGGCATTCACGTGCCCGGCAGAGGGCGAGGAGGGCAGCAGCCGTCTGAATGGGACACTTTGCATCCGGGCAGAAAATTCGCAGCAGTTCTAACAGGCCAATCTCGCTCCGTGGAGATCATTGAAGCTAAGGTTCGCAACTGCTTAGACCGCCTTCTTTAGCTCTACAATAGCCTCGTACAACTGGTGAGAGCTTTTTGCCTTGACGACGCGAACATCAGACTGGATGATGCTGTTTCCAACACGGGTGGCCCGGGGCACATCAATCCTCACCAGCTTCAATCCCACCAGCTCTGCGATTTTGCCGAAGTAGACGTCAGTTGGTATAAGTACACCCTGTAAGATGCTGTTGCCTATGACGACCAGGGCCGTTCCACCCGGCTTTAGGCAGTAATCAATTCCTTTGGCAAACCTCCAACAGTCATTGAAGTATGATGCCGCATAGTTCGCCCACCCGTTCCCGCCGTATATCCCCCTATCGGGCTTTATTGTTCTAAGAACTTCCAACTTCTCGCTAAGATCAACCCCCGGAAGAGAGAAAGCCAAGTCAAGTCGGTCCTGTTCACGCACTGTTTGCCAGAATTTGCCAAAGTTTTGCTGTTCAAGGGGTTGGAGATCACCAGGCTGCTCAACATAGCCCAGCCAATATAAGTGCGGCCGTGTGTTGCGGTTATAGTGATAGTTGTTAAGATAGGGAGGCGACGTAACAAGCAAGTCTACCGACTCAGACTCAATGTGGGATTCATACTCGAAGAAGGATGCATTGAACACCTGCGATTGCGGTCTTCTAAGCCCGAGTTTCCCCTGAAGCCACTCTACATCCTCAGCTATCTCTCTAAGCTTGCTTAGGATCGCATGACCAACCGGGAAATCGTGAATCTCCGACTTACCAGCACTTGCTCTTCTGCCTAGGCTTGGCTCATAGGAGTAGTTCGAGTACCCAACCATTGTTGAGGCAAAGGCCAGTCTGAACAGATCACGCAAGGCAGAATTCTGAATGGTGCCGAGAAAATCCTGAAAGATCAAGACCTTGCGTAGCACTTTGGGGCTATAGAATGCAGAACGAGTCTTAAAGCCGGGCGGAGGACTGCTTTGCGGAGTATAGTCGCTTGTTGCCTTTTCGTCGTAGTCCCTGCGAAACCTTGACATCTCGCTGCGCAGTTGGACGACGGAAACGCTATAAGCTACTAGCTTGGTGCGTGATGCAAGGGCTGCGTATGGGTTTATCTCAAATCCCACAGCATTGTCACCGTGCAGAATGGCCTCAACAAGGGTGGTGCCAACGCCGGCAAACGGGTCAAGGACCGTCCCGTTGTTGGGGACGTAACGACTCAGCACGTCACTAACAAAGTCACTCGCAAACCCAGCGATCCACGGTACCCATCGATGGATCGGCAGCGTTTTGTTGCTGGCAAAGGAAGGATCATTAAAGTATGAACTGCCATTCTCAGAGGGCAACGTCAGTTCGATATCAAGGTCGAGCTTCAATTGCTTAGGCGTTCCATCTTGGGATCTATCCGAACGAGCCATCACAACATGTCCCCTATCTTCAGTAGCAGTCTGCCACCCAGTACCAGTATACCATGAGGTCGCGCTACCTACAAGTCAGACGCTGAGCCACAAACGTTGCTATTTTGTCGAAAAATGGTATAATGAGTGCCACTATGAGCGACTTTTTTCTTGCCCGAACAGAATGGGCCGGCGTCTCTTTGGAGCGCGCCACAGACAACGTACCGCATGATGGCAGATTCCACATCCTTGTGGATGGCAAGATTGTCAAGTCTGTAAAGTCACAGCCGTCTGCCATGAAAGCATACAAAGAGGCGATTGCCGGCACAAGCAGGCAACCGCCACCGAGAGAGAGCGAAGAACTCAGTGCGGCCGAGATCGCCGCGGCGGAAGAAAACGCACGCCAATTCTATCTTTCGGAGATGTACTGGGGTTCTTCGCACAACTATTCACGGCCGGACAAACTGCGCGGCAAGAAGTAAGAGCAATAGCTGCATGTTGCCCAGGAACAGGGGCTACTGACAATACCAACAGAGCAGGACAATGTCGCCAATCATCGGAATGTGTTGTTCGTGATTCCACCCATCTTTCTGGGGTCCTTCTCTACTGGGCAGACAAGCCGGCAGTAGAATCAAGCGACCCCCTCTGTGCCTGGTGCGTCTACCGATCCGGCGACGACTTCACCCATGCTGACAGTTCTATGAACGGGTCTGCCTTTGGGCGAGTTTGCAGCGGGAGGTCAAGTGCAAAATGCGAGACACGAAGCGCTGATGCCTGCAAAAATGCTCTCCGAATATTCGTCATTGAGGTTGATATGACAATGGGCAGCGAAATAGTTGTCAATGGCATGGTTGCAGTTGTCAGTAGTCTATTGAGCAGCCTGATGGTTGGGTTGTTCATGTTCTGGCTTGAGGAACGAAGGGAACTTCGCGACAGACGGCGAGAAGATTACCGCGAGGCAATCAACTGGGATCACAGCGACGACAAATACAGTTTGCGCAACTATGATCTGACAAAGGCAAATCTTTCGGGACACAAGTTCGTTGAGGCAGATCTGGAAAGTGCACTTCTTGCAAGATCGAAGATATGGGGTGGCGACTTCAGCAACGCAAACCTGAGGCTGGTGAGTTTTCGCAAGGCCGAACTGGTTGGAACGAAGTTCATCAAAGCAATAATGATTCGGGCGGAATTTGGCAACGCAACTATCAGACGGCGCGAAGATCCCGACTTCACATATGTCCCGGATTTCTCGGAGGCGTGTCTACGCCGAGCCATCTTTCGAAAGGCACATCTGGAGGGTGTTGTTTTTCGGAACGCAAATCTGACATCAGGTGATTTTACGAACGCTAGAATTATCGATTGTGACTTTACCGGTGCAGACCTTACGGACTCCAGTTGGCAAAGGGTCAGAGAAGCGAGCGGCTGCATCTGGAAAGAAGTCAAAGTCGGAAGTGCACTTGACTTTCCAGAAGGAATCTGGCAGGAGATTCAGGAACAGAAAAGCACACCGTAGTCGCCTGCTGTGCCTGGTGCGCGTACCGGAGTGGTGACGACTGCACTCATCCTGACAGTCCCGTGAGCGGGCGTGCCTGTGGGCCGGTGTGTAGAGGGGATGTGAAGTGCGGGCACCGGCTCATGTTAATGCCCGCACTTTCCGCCCGGAAACGCTATTTGAACTCCCTGATGAAGTAGTAGGTCACCCAACCACGCTTGCCGTTGCTTAGTTCGATCTGGACGCCGTCTCCCGACCGGCGCACCACCTCGACCTTCTCGCCATGCCGTCCTGTGCCCACTGTCCCCGCGTTGCGGTCGTTGTAGTCCTTCCAGACGTTGATGGTTTGAACGGTGATACCCGCTGCTTTGTCATAGCCGTCGAGCGTGACGTACCAAGGGGTAGGTGTTGAACGAGAAGGGGTGGCTTTGTATCCAGAAATGGTCGTGTAGGTGACTCCACTCCGCTTGGGCATGGCGACTAACACACAGGCAAACAGCGCGAGCACTACCAATCCGACAAGAACTGAACGTTTCATTGCTCCTCCTTGTCCGTCATTATACCAGAAATGGCAACATCCCGCACATTATAAGTCCACAACGGTGAGTGTTTGTCGCATCTTGAGCGGCCGCTTTTGCATCACGGAGCGCATCCCTACAGCGCATCCAGCGGCGAGCGGTACATATCCTTCGCATCCCGAGCCGCGATCTTGACGTACTCGCGCACAGTCGTCATATCTTCGTGGCCTAGCAGATACTGGAGCGTGTAGGGATCGCCACCACCTTTCAGGAACATCAAGGCGAAGGTGTGGCGCGGCCTATGAGGGTAGACCTTGATGCCCACGCGCTGCCCGATGTTGCGCACGATGATGCGCATTCGGTCCCTGCCGATCTCTCACAGCTCAGCGCTGCCCGGAAGATCCGCGGATGTGATCCGCGGCGAGCACTGAGGGGACAAGGATGCGGCGGCGGCCGGCGAGGAAAGCGGCGATGGCCCGCCGGCGGTCAGCCCACGGGTCAAAGGGCGCCGCCGGCGCGCGTGTACCTGGCGCGTAGGAAAGCGTTCCTTCTGTCCCGAACCGACGTGCCGTCGCCCCTGTAGGGTTTCACCGTGTCGCAGGTTTCGAACTCGTCGCAAGTCGCGCAAAAGTCCTTGCCCTTCGCCATGGCACACAAACGGATGGCGCACGCCGCGCAATCCGTGGCGATGAGTTTCACGTCGCAATACTTGCAACCCAGGCAGACAAAGTCGGTGGCATCCGTTTTCTCGGTGCCATACTCCTGATTCATTCTGGCGAGCAGCGTCTGGTCGCCTGTTATCGTCCCCACGTAGGAAGGACATTTGTCACAATTGATGCCACAATGCGCTATCATGGAGGCCTCCTTCCGGACCGATGGCGCGTGCCGTTCCCGGCCGGGGAAAGTATAAGGTTGGCCGGCCTGGACGTCAACTTTGCATCGCTTGCAGCGCGCCTGGCGGAAACGTTCAGCGGCCGGGGCCGCCGGGGCACCCGCGAGGGGGCACCCGCGAGGGGTGCCCCTACACGCCTAACACGCACCCGCGGGGGAGGGCGCCCGCGGGGGGGACCCGCAAGGGGGGCACCCGCGAGGGGTGCCCCTACGCCATGGCGGGNNGGCGTCGACGCGCCGGGGGTGCCGGGGGAGGCCGGCGGCGGTTCACAGCCGCCGCGCTCTGCTCCTCGCCGTTGCCGTTTGTCGTTTTTCTTCTTGTAAGAGGATCGATCTTCTCTTTCCCGTCTTACGTCTTTTTCTTTTTCTTATACGCCTGGAACTTGTGCACGTGCACAACCTGACTTGTGCCCGGGCACAAGTCCGTGGTGCCTGTGAAAGCCGGGGACACACAAGGCGAGCCCGCAACCGCGCCGGGCACAATGGGGAACGGCAAAAAAAAGAGGGCCGGTTGCCCGGCCCCCTGGATGGATGCCTCTCGATGCTACCCTGGCGCCCTGCTTCCCGGCGCCGGGTTGTGCACGTGCACAACCTCTGTCGTGCTTTTGCGTCGCCGGGTTGTGCACGTGCACAACTTTGCCTTGCTTTTGCGTCGCCGGGTTGTGCACGTGCACAACCTTGCCTTGCTTGCGCGCCGCTGGGTTGTGCACGTGCACAACCTTGTCGTGCTTTTGCACTGCTGGGTTGTGCCCGGGCACAAGGTCGTCGTGCTTGAGCGCCGCTGGGTTGTGCACGTGCACAGGTTCGATGGGGATGCGCGCCAGGATCGCGTGGGGATGGGCGCCAACCCGGCGCTCTTCCAATTCTTTGACCGCCGTCGCCATGGATCGTCCTCGTCGGTAGAGTGGCTCCGTCCGGGCGGCGAGACGGCTGTGCTCGCCACTGCCCCGCCCGGGGAACAGTATAGCACAGGTTTTGCGGCCTGTCAATCTTTTTCGGTATGATGTGAAAATTAACCTACAGGAAAGTAGGGTATGCGAATGCCGAATACAAGGGCGGCGTCCCCGCTCCTGGGCGGCGCCGACCCGGGCAACGGTAGCCCGAGGCCGGCCCTTCCAAATACGGCCCTACAAGCCGTCGCCCCGCAACACCAGGGGCAGATAGATCCTCCGGACCGAAATGACGTCGACGCCGGTGGGTATCCCCGGCATGGTCAGCCTCTTGACGGCATAGTTCGAGAGGTCTACCACCCGCAAATCGGGCAGGGCGTCGCTCGTGTCTGGATAGCTGACGTAGGCCTTGCCGTTGGCCACCGCGATGGTGTCCACACCAAAGAGCGGTTTGCGGTGAGCTCTATGGACAGCCTTCTGCGCCTGGACATTTGTCTCTCCACTATAGCAGGCTTCGGGGCGAAATGCAACAGGATCTTGGTCCGGGAGAAAAATTCTAGAACATTTGCACGAATGCCGCATTTTGTGCTATAATGGCGCGGTGAGGATTCATTAGAGATGGCCAAGAGACGTACGACGAAAAAGAAACCGGGAGGCATGGACCTCGGGGGCACGCTGCGCCCCGAGATCTGGGGCATCCTGCTGCTGTTGATGGCCCTGCTCACGCTGCTGAGCCTCATCCCCGTGGAGCGCGGGCGGCTGATGGAGAACTGGATCGAGCTGCTGGAAACGGCGGTGGGCTGGGGTGTGTGGCTCATGCCCATCGGCTTTGGCGCCGTGGGCCTGTGGCTCATCTTCCTCGGGCTGGGCCGGCAGATGAACCTGGAGCGGGAAAAGCCGTGGGGCGGAGCGCTCCTCTTTTTCCTGGCCCTGGCCTTGATGCACATGATCGCCGGCGGCGAGGATCCCCTGGCGACGGCGGCCAACGGCGAGGGCGGCGGCTACGTGGGCTACGGCCTCAGCCAACTGCTGGTCAGCGGCCTGGGCACGCCGGGCGCGTGGCTGGTGCTGGTGGCGCTGTCCATCATCAGCCTGATGATGCTCCTGGGGCTGTCGCTGGGCGAGATGTGGGCCATCCTGGCCGACGCCGTCGCCCGGCTGTTTCGCCGCCAGCCGAGCCTGCCCGGCATCCGCATCAACCGCCCCGACAGGCCGGCCGGCCTGCCCTCTCCGCCGCCGGCGATGCCCGAGCAACAGCCCGAGGGCATCGACGCCCGCCCGCTGGAGCCGGCCGGGCACTTGACTCCGCGGCAGCCGGGCAGCGTTTTTCCGCGCATCATCGGCGGCGAGCAGGTGTGGCGGCTGCCCAACGTGGACGACATCCTGGCCGACGCCGTCGAGCAGGAGCTGAGCCAGGCCGAGATCCGCGAGCGGGTGCGCATCATCGAGGACACCCTCAACAGCTTTGGCGTGCCGGCCAAGGTCAAGGAGGTGAACCAGGGGCCGACGGTCACCCAGTTTGGCGTGGAGCCGGGCTACATCGAAAAGCGCAACAACGAGGGCCGGGTGGCGCGGGCCAAGATCAAGGTCAGCAAGATCGCCAACCTGTCCAACGACCTGGCCCTGGCCCTGGCGGCCTCGCCCATCCGCATCGAGGCGCCGGTGCCCGGGCGCGACATTGTCGGGATCGAGGTGCCCAACTCCGAGATCTCGCTGGTGGCCCTGCGCACGGTGCTGGAGAGCGACAGCTTTCGCTCCATCAAGGGGCCGCTGCCCATCGCCCTGGGGCAGGACGTGGCGGGCAACGCCATCGCCACCGACCTGACGTCCATGCCCCACCTGCTCATCGCCGGTGCCACCGGCTCGGGCAAGAGCGTGTGCGTCAACGCCATCATCGCCTCGCTGCTGTGCAACCGCACGCCCGACGAGGTGCAGTTCATCATGATCGACCCGAAGATGGTGGAGCTGACGTCGTACAACGGCATCCCCCACCTGCGGGCACCGGTGGTCATCGAGCTGGAGCGGGTGGTGGGCGTCCTGAACTGGGCCACGCGCGAGATGGACAGCCGCTACAAGATGTTTAACCGGGCGCGGGCCAGGAACATCGAGGCCTACAACCAGGCATTGCTGGCCAAGGGCGAAAAGCCCCTGCCCTACGTGGTGGTGGTCATCGACGAGCTGGCGGACCTGATGATGGTGGCGCCCGACGAGGTGGAGCGGTCCATCTGTCGCATCGCGCAGATGGCCCGGGCCACGGGCATCCACCTGGTCATTGCCACGCAGCGGCCCAGCGTGGACGTGGTGACGGGCCTCATCAAGGCCAACTTCCCGGCCCGCATCAGCTTTGCGGTGACGAGCCAGGTGGACTCGCGGGTCATCATCGACTCGGTGGGGGCCGACAAGCTGCTGGGTCGGGGCGACATGCTGTTCATGGCCCCCGACTCGAGCAAGCTCCAGCGGCTCCAGGGCTGCTACGTGTCGGACAAGGAGCTGTCGGCCCTGGTGCGCTACTGGAAGGGCGTGCGCGGCACCCAGGAGGCGGTGCAGCCCGAGGCGGTGGTGCAGCAGCGGATGTGGGACGAGATCGAGGCCAGCCAGGCGCAGGCCGCCGGCGAGGACGAGCTGCTGCCCAAGGCCATCGCCCTGGTCCAGGAGCAAGACCGGGCGTCCATCTCGATGCTCCAGCGCCGGCTGCGCATCGGCTACTCGCGGGCGGCGCGCCTCATCGAGACGATGGAGAAAAAGGGCATCGTCGGCCCCTCGCCCACCGGCGGCGGGTCGCGGCAGGTGCGCGAGGACACCGAAGCGGAGCACTGGCAGGAACAGAACCTGCCGCCCCTGTGACGCTGCCGGGGGTTTCGAGCTTGTGCCGATGGGCCGGGGTTGCCAGACCCCGGCCTTTTGGCTGCCGTTGCTGGCTCGCGCCGGGAGCGCCGAGCGCCAGCTTGGCAAGTTGCGCGTAGAGGGAAAAGCCGAGCCGGCGCTCGGCGGTCCCAGCAGGGCCGGCTTTGCAACACACTACACAATTGGCGGTTGGGCTTGCTTATCCGTACGAGTTGGGGTATAATGGCGTTGTTGGCCCGAAAGCCATTAAGCGCGGCGAAGGAGGTGAGCGATATCGAGCGATCACTCCGCAGTTTCGTTCCTGTAAATCTCGGCTACGCGACTCATTTTGCAAGGGAGGGGAAAATGCGTAAGGGTAGTTTCAGCATTCTGGCGATGCTGCTGGTCATGTCTCTCGTACTGGCCGGCTGCGGCGCCACACCAGAACCGACTGCAGTGGTGCAGGAACCAACACAGGTACCGGAGGCAACCACGGCCCCCGAGGCAACCACGGCCCCCGAGCCCACGGAAGCCGTCGAAGAGCCGACCGAGCCCGCGAGTGGTGAAGGGTTCCAGGTTGGCATGGTGTCGGACGTGGGTGGCGTGGACGACGCCAGTTTTAACGAGAACACGTGGGCCGGCCTGCAGCGGGCACAGGACGAGCTGGGCGTGCAGGCGCAG
>MTKX01004660.1_pt2 | contig 37311 bp, 34 predicted proteins | sample 1042771 | NCBI WGS metagenome assembly MTKX01 (sample SAMN06212183, study PRJNA360534) | anaerobic digester metagenome | biome: Wastewater treatment plant; material: sludge; isolation source: anaerobic digester fed with sludge from wastewater treatment plant | place: Denmark: WWTP Randers ...
AAGACTTCCCAAAAGAGGAAGTTATGACTTCCGAAAAAGGGAAGTCAAGAGTTCCCGAAAAAGGAAGTCAAGACTTCCCAAAAAAGGAGTTAATTAATACTGATCTTAATAAGACTGAGGTTAATGAGACTGAGAAGAATGAATCTAATCGATCAATCTATCCATCAAAGAATTCGCACGCGATTGAAAAAGAAAATGAGATGGATCGATGGATGGAATTTCGGGATGTTTTCAAGAAAAATATTGACTATGAAATCATGATGCAAAGATACCCTGACTCGATTCCTGAAATCCTTGAGATCTTAGTCGAGACAGCATGTTCAGGTTCAAAGTATTTTCGTATCAACAGCTCGCAGATACCTGCCGAAAGAGTCAGGGAGCGGCTCCTAAGTCTGAACTCAATGCATGTCGAGTACGTTTTGGACGCGATGAGGGATAACTCAAGTGATGTGAAGAATATCAGGGCTTTTCTGTTGTCTGCACTCTATAACGCCAGCAAAACGATCAACAGCTATTACCAGGCCAAAGTAAATCATGACCTGTACGGTAACCCCAAACAAGGATGGTGATCATGCAGGAAGAAGTATCCCAAAAAAGCATGGCTTTCATCATTCAAACTGGCAAGATGACCGGGAAGGTTTTCTTACAAGCCATCGAAAAGTACCTTGCCCAAGAACGCCAAAGAAGGCAACTGAATGCCAGAGATAAAGCACTTCATCCAGCATACAAAGGTCGCATGACGATCAGGGAGATGATGAAGGAAAGATCAGGGCTTGCCAACATTGAGATTCACGATGAGCACATCCATGATTTCGAAAGAATCGCCAGACGCTATGGAATTGAATATGCCATCAAGAAAGAGCGAGACAAGACTCCCCCGCACTACCTGGTTTTTTTCAGAGGTAGAGATACAGATGTCCTCCAAACTGCCTTCAGTGAGTTTGTCAAAAAGCGATTGAAAGTGCAGGAACGCCCTTCCCTTCGGGATAAGCTTCAGCAGTTAAGACAGCAACATAAAGACAGAGCTACCAAAATCCCAGAAAAAGTTCAGAGAAAAGAAATAGTTCGATGAAAAACCGATTCAATAAAGAATTAGCTTTCAACCTGACCTATCTGATCCCTTTCTACCTGGGAAACAAATTAGCTCAAATCTTTCGCCTGCTCCAAGGTGGTGACTTCATCGACAAGGTCATTACCAGCTTTGCCAATTTGTCCTTCATCGCCCAGCATCCTTGGTTATCCTTCAAGCTTCAGGACCTGCTGATTGGGCTCATAGCAGCAGGGTTGTTGAAGCTGATTGTGGTTATCAGAAGTCAAAACCGCAAGAAATATCGTAAGGGCGTTGAATACGGATCGGCTCGTTGGGGAACTGCCAGAGATATCGCTCCATATATTGACAAGAACCCCAGAAATAATATCATCCTGACCAAAAGGGAGTCTCTCACCATGGAGAGCCGTCCAAAAGATCCGAAAAGAGCCCGTAACAAAAATGTGCTGGTGATCGGTGGCTCAGGATCAGGAAAGACGCGATTTTTCGTCAAGCCCAATCTGATGCAAATGCACTCAAGTTATGTCGTCACCGATCCAAAGGGTACCATTCTCACCGAATGTGGCACGATGCTCAAACGCAACGGATACCAAATCCGGGTGCTTAATACGATCAACTTCAAACGCAGCATGCACTACAATCCTTTCGCTTATATCCATTCAGAGAAAGACATTCTCAAATTAGTCAACGCGATCATCATCAACACCAAGGGAGAAGGTGAAAAAGCGGGTGAAGACTTCTGGATCAAAGCGGAACGTCTCTATTACTCTGCTCTCATTGGATATATCTGGTATGAAGCTCCAGAACGTGAACAGAACTTTACAACCCTACTGGAAATGATCGATGCTTCTGAAGCACGTGAGGATGATGAGAGTTTCAAAAATCCTGTGGATGAGCTCTTTGATGAGCTGGAAGAAAAGTCCCCGGATCACTTTGCTGTAAGACAGTACAAGAAATACAAACTGGCTGCTGGGAAGACCGCCAAGTCGATCCTGATTTCTTGTGGCGCGCGTTTGGCTCCTTTTGACATCTACGAATTACGGGAGCTGATGAGTTACGATGAGATGGACCTGGACTTATTAGGAGATCGGTTATCTGCGCTCTTTGTGATCATCAGTGACACTGATGATACCTTCAATTTTGTGGCAGCCTTGCTCTACACTCAGTTGTTCAATCTGCTTTGTGATAAAGCCGATGACGTTTATGGTGGCAGGCTGCCCATCCATGTGCGCTGTCTCTTGGATGAGTTCCCCAATATCGGTCAAATTCCTCGCTTTGAACGCTTGATTGCCACGATCCGCAGTCGTGAGATCTCTGCATGTATCGTTCTGCAAGCCCAAAGTCAGCTAAAAGCGCTCTATAAAGATCATGCCGAGACGATCGTGGGTAACTGTGACAGTATGCTCTTCTTAGGTGGGAAGGAAAGAACCACGCTCAAAGAAATCTCTGAGTTATTAGGAAAAGAGACGATTGACCTGGATAACACATCTGAGAATAGAGGTCGAGAGAAATCGCATGGGATCAGCCATCAGAGAATGGGGAAGGAGCTAATGAGCCAGGATGAGCTGGCGGTGATGGATAACTCAAAGTGTATATTGCAATTACGAGGAGAACGTCCGTTTCTATCGGATAAGTATGATATTACCAAGCATCCTAAATATAGATACCTTTCAGATAATGATCACCGATTGGCTTTTGATATCGAGAGCGGGACGAAAAAATATCTTAATCGCATAAAAAATCAATTTGTTGAAGTTTACAGCTTTTAAGATATTTAGATATAAACATCGAATACCACAATTTGAAAAAATCATGCGTTTGGGTCCAGCTTATGTATCTTCCTTCTATTCGTCGATAAAGCAAGAATCTAGTCAATGAAAGTCCTCTCGCAAATGAATGGAAAAGCTTCAATTCCTCACTAATTCGAACCAATAATTTGTCTATGTGGAAAGAACCATCATACTACAGCAGGTATAATTATATATATTGCCAATAATTCCATGAGATTGGCGAATTTTTATACCTTTACGAAACATATGGAATCCCTTACTTCGAACCCATCTGATTCGGAATAAAGGTAATAGCTGAGAACTCGTTAATCTCTAGAGAGATTGATCATGCAATTTGAAAGGGATTCCGCATGGAAGTAAGAAATCTAGGATTTCAGAAGCTAACTCCAATCAGTGATGCTGATTTATCTGTATACGAAGAAGCCATTGATTATGTTTTTGACAACAACGATATTAGGAACATTGCACTTTCAGGGGCATACAGTTCAGGAAAAAGCAGTATTCTTGAATCTTACAAAAAAAAGCATGCGAACCGCCGCTTTGTGCATATTTCACTGACTCACTTTCAATCACCAGAGCAAGATGATGGGCAAGTTGATGAGCCGGTGAAAGAATCAGTTTTAGAAAGAAAGATCCTTAACCAGTTAATTCACCAGATACCTGCAGCAAAGATTCCCCAAACAAACTTCAGAGTAAAAAAAGATGTCCATGAAAAGGACATCTGGACCTTTACTATCTTCACAGTCTTGTCCATCTGGAGTGTTCTTTTCTTACTCTCTTCTTCAACTATTGTCTCGTTTGTTGTAGGAATTACTGATGATAGGATAAAATCTATTCTCTCAAAATTCTTCATTCCTGGTACGACATTTTTTGCATATGTGATTATTGCTAGTTTCATATTTATGGTAGTTTTTTCCATAATAAAAGCTCAGAAGAATAGAAACATATTCCGAAAAATCAGTTTACAAGGAACGGAAATAGAAATTTTCGAGGAGCAAGACGATTCTTATTTTGATAAATACCTAAACGAAGTCTTGTACCTATTCGAAAATGTCGAGGCTGATGTAATCGTCTTTGAAGACATGGACAGGTTTAATTCAAGTCGAATATTTGAGCGTCTTCGTGAGGTTAATGCCTTAGTCAATTTTCAAAGTGAAAAGGGAAATGTAAATAAAGTTGAACCATTAAGATTTTTTTATCTGTTACGCGACGATATTTTTCTATCTAAGGAGCGAACAAAATTCTTTGATTTTATAATCCCTATCGTTCCTATTGTCGATAGTTCCAATTCATATGAGCAATTCTTAATACATATAAAAGCTGGTGGTTTTCTTGACAGATTCGATCAGAGTTTTCTTCAACGTTTATCTTTATATGTTGATGATATGCGTATCTTGAAGAACATTTATAACGAATTTGTAGTCTACATCCACCGTCTAGATATAACGGATTTAGACTGGAATAAAATGTTAGCAATGATTACATATAAGAATCTATTCCCACGAGACTTTAGCGACTTGCAACTCGACAGAGGATTCGTTTATTCTCTTTTTTCGAAGAAATCTGAGTTAATAATAGAAACCTCTGAATTAGAGAATGATCACAAAAACGAGTTATTGGAGAGAATCGGATTAGCGAAAAGTGAGACCTTGGAATCACTTCAAGAATTGGATGACGTATATGGAGCGAAACTGCAAAGAATGCGATCAACCTCTGGATATGGTCTGGATCAAAACAAAAGAACTGAGCTTGAGGATGAGAAAACGAAAAGGAAACAAGCGATTCAAGATTATTCAGATGGGATTATTTCTGAACTCGAGAACGAATTGTCCACTATTAAGTACAAGCTTTCTAAGATAGCAACAAAATCCTTGAAGGATCTTTTAACGAGAGAAAACATTGACAAGTACTTTACAATCAATCATTCGAATGAAGTCGGAGAGACGAATAAGTTTACGGAACTAAAGAAAAATGAATATTTTCCTCTTTTAAAATTTCTAATTCGCTCCGGATTCATAGATGAAACCTATAAAGACTACATGTCCTATTTTTATGAAGAAAGCATAAGTAGCAACGATAGGTCGTTCTTACGGCGTATTACGGATAAAAGAGGTGCAGATTATACATTTACGATCAGAGAACCTCTAAAAGTTCTTGCATCACCTATTTTAAGAAACGTAGACTTTGAACAAGAAGAAATACTAAATTATGACTTATTAGAATGTCTGCTAATAAACAATGAAGAGGCAAACTATGAAGAATATTTAAAGACCCTTATTGAACAACTTAGAGGAAGTAGAAATTTCGACTTCGTATCAAAGTTCTTAGATACTGGTAAAGGATATCAGAACTTTGTAAGTTCTCTCAATGATTATTGGCCTGATTTCTTTTTTTCTTCTTTAACAAGGAAAGAACTGACGGTCACTCAACTCACGCGATATTCTTTAGAGACCCTTAATCTTTCAGATAAAGACGTCTTAGAAGCTGTCAACCGTGAGAATTGCCTGACAAACTTCATTTCCCAATCCCCTAACTATTTGGAAATCAATCAGCCGGACACGGATAAATTAATTTCCAGTTTTATTGAATTGGGGATTGTTTTTAATACTCTCGACTATGATGTATCAAATAAAGATCTTTTCGATAAGGTTTATGAAAACAACTTATATGCCCTAAATTTTGAAAACATTGCCTTGATGTACAGAACAAAATATGGCATCAAAAGCGAGCGCGATATCCTTCATAAGAATTACTCTTTGGTACAAAGTCAACCAGATGCTCCTTTAGCAGCATACGTTGCAAATAACCTTTCTGATTATTTGGACATAATTCTCGACCATTGCGACAAATTAATAAGTGATGAAGAAACCTTTGCATTGGAAATCATAAACAACGATTATCTTATGCTTGACACAAAAAAACGATATATTGAATACCTAACGACAGAAATAAAGGTAATATCTGAAGTGACTGACAAGGAACTTTGGACAGAATTGTTGGATCAGGATATCGCTCAGTTCTCCGTAGAAAATTTCGTAGCCTACTTCAAGACACACGGTATGGACGAAGCACTTGTGGGATATTTAAACAACGAAATTCCAAATCACGATTTTTCGAAAGTTGCCGATGATTTTGATAATGATCTGGCAGTAAATTTATTTAATGCAGTGGCGATGACTAATACCATTGAGAATGAAAAATATAAAAACATATTGGTAGATCTGAATTATCTTTTTGAAAATTATGAATTCACCGACATATCCGATAAAAAAATCGAGATCTTAATTAGTGAAAACATAATAGAGATGAGTCTAGAAAGTCTTGAATATGTTCGTAAAAACTACAGTACACACCTTGACTCCTTTATATTCACTAATTTAGAAGTGTATATTGAGCTTTCACAAAAGGGAGCTCATAGAATAGAAGAAACTTTGAGGGTTCTTTCTTGGAAGATCGATGAACAAGTTAAAATTAAACTCCTCAATTTAACTACCGAGAAGATTTCTTTAATGACCAATGATTATTCAGATGAAGTTACCGCATACATCATTGCAAATAATCTAAAACCAGAGGAAACACCCTACCTATATGAAAAGTATTCGACATTTGGTGATTATGCAAAGACAGCAATTGTTGAATTAGCAGCCGAAAGGAAGGGGGAGATTATCTCATTGAGATTACAGATGGATAATGCCCTTCTATCCAAGTTATTAAATTCAGGGAGTATCACCCATGATGATAAAGTCAACATCTTCATATCCGCGATTCCAAGATTAACCAAGGATACGTGTCAAACTTTTCTTAAAGGCTTGGGATTTGGTGAATTATCAAAGTTCTTCGATAAACGTAGAGGCCGGAAAAACTATACAAAGGTAAGCAATTTATCTCGCATCCTGGATGAATTCAAACTGAAAGGATGGATTTACGATTATCATGATGATAAGCGAAATAAGGACAAGTTTGAAGTTTTGAAAAACAAACCTCGAATTCAGTAATCTGATAAGAATGATTTACACCTAACAATACACAAAAAGTAACATTTGTGTCTCGTTAGGTGCGATGGCGACAGATATATATCCGCTGGCAGAAAAGACAATTGAAGAGAAAGGCGAAATCGCTACCAATGCTGATTTTCAAGCAAATGGTCTGAAAAATTAACAGATCACGAAACTATTTGATCAAGGGTTTCTGGAGAGGATCAGAAGAGGTTACTATCGACTGGTTTCATTCCAAGAAGCTAAGGATGAAAGAATTATAGCTAACCTGTATCTTGATTCGATAATCTGCATGGATTCGGCTCTATATCATTATGGCTACAGTGATCGAACATCTCTGGAGTGGACGATCGATTTTCCCCGTTCCGTTTCACGCACACGCCTAAGAACCAGAACCCCAACAATCAAACTTACTTCGTTCAAGAGGATTTTTTTCGACAAGGAATGACAAAAGAGGAAATCAACGGTGTTATTCTATCAATTTTTGATACGTAGGTAGCGGACAATATGTGTTTGTTTCAAGTATCAAAACAAGATCGACAGTTAATTCTTCAATAAAGCAATCCTTGCCTACGCAAAAGACAGGGAGAAGAATATAGGCAATCTTTCTAGGTATGCGAAGAAATTACAGATATACAAGAAAGTCGCAGAGATCATGGGTTTGTTGATCAATGGCTTATAGAACTTTATGATCACTAGGTATTATCGCAGTTATTGGTTTAATGGGGTCCAAGAGAATTTACGTAAAGACATCAGATGATAATCATCAGACTCTAAGCGTAAAAACTATATATTGGAATCAACCAAAGCCAGCTCGAATAGAGATAGCCCAATATGAAATCTTTGCAAAACTTAAAAAGGTCAAAGCTAATGTGTGGTGACTGTGCAATGAAGGCGACGATCACATAGATATAGAATTGCACCTGTTTTAATTCTTCTGCAATGCTCTCTGCTTTCATTTTTGGATTCTTTTAGGATCTGAAAGTAATGAAACATTTTCTCCCTTAAACCGTTTGTCTTAATAGAAATCAGATACAGATTCATAAATGAAATACCAATAATGAGTTTTTTGATTTACTAATAAAGGAGGTTAGCTGACGAATAATCGACCAATAACAAAAAAGTGCCAAGTTTGCTTTCTAATGAAAGGTGAAACGAATGAAAAGAAAGTATTTGCTTGTGATCGTTTTAGTAATCTCATTAGTAGCTAGCAGCTCAGCGTTTGCTCAAACTGACATCACCGATCTAAGTACTACTTCTCAACTGGGGATTTCATAAAACCGCTGGATATGGTTGTGGTCAAGATCCCTTCGTTACTTGTGATAATGATTATACAAGAGGACGGTCATACACCACCCTTATGGAACTTGCTCCTCTCCGAGGTTGAGAGATCAGGGCATTGTAACGTCCGCTTCAAGTTTCAATATTCAATATGGCGAACCTAATCCTGAGATTCTTTCTTATCTCTGGCCATACTGGAATTGGGGAGTGTATGTAAAATATTGGCATGACACTTATTAGTTGTCGGAAGCAAATATGAGATGTGAAGGTGCTCAGCTTTTTGGGCTAGGCACCTTCATTGGAGAAGAAATGAAAAACAGAAAAGCGGCATTAATAATCATTTTAGCTTTGGTACTCGTCATTCTTGTTCTCCTGGAAAGCTCGACCCATTTCGTTCATAGGATTATCGATGACGTTTTGTACGATAATTACCATCATTACCTTCAATGTGAGGATCTGCCAGAGATTACAGCGGTTGAAAACGCAGTCACTGAACATCAGGAGACAATAAGAGAGATTGAAAGTCTTGCTGAAGGTCAGGTTACAGTCAATGTTGATGCATCATCATGTCCAGGAAGAGGAAGTATTGTAATTTATTTCCCTTCACATACAGTCAGAGAACAAATAGAAGATATTCTGGGTGGAAGATCTTTTTATGGTATTCCAGTAACCCTAATAAACTGGTAATTACTGTTAGATGATCAGGTAATCTTTGATGAGGCGTATCCCTTTGAATACTCCCTGGAAAACTGATCGGGTTCAATAGCTCTGCGACGAAGCCTGCCAAAAGTTGCGAGAGATTAACCGTAATAACTAACAAGAGGATAACGAAGTCTAAGTGGAACATGTTTTTCCCGATTAGCGTCATTATTAGTGAAAAGAGAGAACTAAGATGAAATATAAAAGCATCCTGATAGCAACAATTTTCTTGCTCTGTTCTTGCAGCAGGCCTGATTATGCAGACCAGGCAAGTCAAACCGAGTTTCCCCAACCTGATGTGGATACTTTCGTCATACCAACCGAAGCAAATATCATCCCGGAGCAAATGAGTTTTGAGAAAGAGAATGTCCAAATTTCGGAGGATGATTTTGTTCCTTATCAAAACTATACCAAAGAAAACCCCATCACAGACCCGGAAACGTTAATCCAAATCTTTAACAAACTTGAACCACGCTATTTTGCCATTTTTGACAAAACCGGATGGTATCGCTTTGACTTAGGGTTAATCAGTCGCGATGATCCAAACTCAAGCAAGAGCTTTTGGCTTCATTTTGCGAATTTGGACGAGATGCGTTTTGACAGCTCCTTATATATCTACGACTATCCCAACCTTTACCCCGAAGGTAAATTGATGCTCAATTCCGCTTTCATTAATGGTATGGCTGGAAGCACAAGCTATGATTTTGAAAGCTGGAACTATCACTTTAATAAGCCTTTCGATTACAACCCGGATTTCCAGATGCCAGAACCAATTTTAGCAAATTACAATGCTTATATTCCTGACGATACGCCCTGTTCTCCACCCTTAGGCCATTGCTGGCTATATCGAGAGATTGACAATATCCAAAATCCAGTCTTTGAAGATCGGGAAGTGAAGGATGTTAGCAGTTTCACAGGCTGGTTTGAAACTAAGAATGGCATTGATAGCTTCGCCTTAAAAACAACGACCGATAGTGTAGGTGTGTTGAGGGCAGACTCAGACACAAACAAACTTGCAACCAGGCGAACGAGCATACATTATTATGACCTGGAAAACGGTGGTTTTTTCTTTACAGAATTTTTATCAGACTATACCGATGGAACATCCAGAGCTTATACTTGGGATGAGGCATCTAACAAGGTTGAATGGTTTGAGCGACTACCAGATCGGGTTCAGGAAGTTTACGATGAAGCCCTGCCGAAATTAGAAGAACTCTATGGAAGGAATTAGGTAGAAATTTGACACTTCCCATTGAGCCACCATCAAAAACCAAGCCTGGTCATATTTTCAAATCCGAAATTCAGCGCGCACTACGCTCGCGGGGCTTTCTGATCGCCCTGATCATGGCAAGCCTTTTGCTGCTTGTCGGCTTACGTTTCGCCTATCAGTTGCCAGCACAACGCTCTTTCGTTGAGGAATGGTATGTCAGTTATACCCAGAGTTTTTATCACCTGATGCTGCCGTTGATTGCCTGTTTCCCCTTTGCCGATTCGCTGGTAACCGATCGCAAGCAGGGCTATCTGGAACGTTTGGCAGTGCGCGAACGCTTTGGCAAAGTAATCTCAGCCAAATTTTTGGCAAACGCGCTTGCCGGTGGACTGGCAGCTTCAATTCCGCTTGTTTTGCTCTACGCCTTCACCAGCCTGACCAATCACAACCTCCTCAATCATCCCATTTTCAACACAATTTTTGCTCGTCCCTATGAAATTGCTGAAGTAACGCAACTCTACCAAAACACTCCCGACCTTTTCATTTTGCTTGTGATTGCGGTGGTTTTCGTCGTTGCGGCAATTTTTGCTAGTCTTGGAATGGCAAGTACGCTGCTGGTAAATCAGCGTTTCGTTGCTTTCAGCTTGCCCTTCTTATTGGCAAATACGCTCCAATATTTCGCCAGTGACGCCAGGCTAATCCCCTGGTATTGGGCACCTTCCGAAGTTTTGCTCAAAGCGAATTTTTCATCTACACACAATTTCGAGGCGGTCAACGAAATCCCATACCTCCTGGTTTTGCCACTTTGTCTTATTCTATTGATTGGCTTGCTGATAATTTTCTTTGGCAAACGCAAACAGGTGCTCGAAAATTCTCTGAGCGAGAACCGCAAGCCAAAAGATGGTTTCAGTTTTTCCAAATTAGTTCCCTCCTGGCTGCAAAACTTCCCGGTGAATGAAAAGCGTTTGAAAAAAGGAACTGTTTTTGGAAATTATTTCCGCAATTTGCTCAATATTCACATTCAACCAATTCGTATAGTCCTGATTGTTCTGATTGTCGCCGTCCTGACGGTCGTCATGTTCGGATGGATGAAATTGCGCATGCCCTCTTTTTTTGCGCCAGATTTGATTGGCAACCCACCCAATACCTGGGATCTCTATTTCATGACGATTGGCGACCCGCTAACCATGGCACTTATCATCGCCAACCTTTTCCTTTTTATGATTAGCGACCTGCAACCGCAAAGTGCTTTTGGACAATTGGCGGTCAAAAGGCTCGGATCGCGAAAGCAAAGCTGGTTAGCGCACATTCTTTTTCTCTTTTTATCCTCAATCGCTTATAGCCTGATTGTCTTTCTGACCATGCACCTGACCGGTCGGCTTTTGGGTTTGCCCTTCTCCAACCAATGGAGTATCTACCGTAATTCTGCTGAGCACATAAACATTCCCGTTTTTTTGACCATTCCGAACACACATTTCCAGGCGTTTCTGGCGGTTTTTGGGATGTCGACGCTCGGTTTTTTTGCAATGAGCCTTTTGGTTTTGCTAATCAACACGCTCACGCAACGCCGTCTGATTGGATATTTGATGGTTGAAATTTTGCTGATTGCCAGTTTGCCGCTCTCGTCAATCTTCCTGAATGTGCCGGTTGTTTTGCAATATCTGCCGATTATTCGCAATTTGGTAATGCGCTTTTACCCCTTCGTTTTTCGTAATCTTGACCAAGCCTGGCATTCTGTCTATGCCTGGCTGATTTGGCTGGCGATTTTGATCCCTGTCACCTGGCTTGCCTATCGCAAACAAGATTATCTCAGCCATCCCGACTATGATTAGAGGAATTTGATTATGACAACCATATTATCCGCAAAAAATATCAGTAAGGCTTTCAAGGGCAAGCAGGTTTTGGAAAATTTGGACTTTGAACTCGAAGAAAATCAAATTGTAGCCATTTGCGGTACAAACGGCAGTGGAAAATCGGTTTTTATGCGCATTCTCGCTGGTTTGGTTGTCCCCGATTCGGGAACAGTTACAATTAACGGTGTCCAACTGGGCGGAAAAGTGGAATTTCCAAACTCAACCGGGGTGCATTTTGACAATTCTGGTTTGCTTTTAACCGAAACTGCTAAAAATAATCTGCTTTTACTGGCGATGGTGAGCAACACGGTCAGCAAAGAGCGGGTTGAAGAAGTGATTCGTCTGGTTGGTTTGGATCCGAATGACAAACGCCTTGTACGCACCTATTCCACCGGAATGCGCCAGCGTTTGGGCATCGCTCAGGCATTGATGGAAGACCCAAGCTTATTGATGTTGGACGAACCGACCACCGGACTGGATTTCGCCGGGCAAGATTGGTTCCACGAGCTGATTTGGCAATTACAAAAGGAAGGCAAAACTATTTTGATCACCAGCCATAGTAAAGAAGAAATAGCCAGCTTTTGCGATAACGCTTACGAAATGGCTGGAGGGCAATTAGCGCTTATCAGTTGACAGACGACCGCACTAAACTTTGTCAAAAAAAATGCACCTCTTCGGTTGGAATTATTGTCCAACTTTTTGGGTGCAGTTCAATACAGGGACGCAATTGTTTATTGGAGACAAGTGTCTTGGTCTAAGTGAAGCCTTGATTGAAAATGATCCATTGGACAGGGTCCAACGCTGCATGGTGCATTTCTGCAGTCTTCTCGATAGTACCCAGAGGTAAGGTCAAGTTGGTAGCAGCCATGCTCAAAGCCATCCATCCCAAGGAAGATATAGAAACTTCGGCTTTTGAAACCCTGGTCTACATGGACTTCCCCAGAGAGCACTGGTGATGGACTAGATCGAACAATGCCATGTAACGATTGAAGCAGGAAATCAGGCGCTGAACCAGGACGGTTGGCACATTCCCAGATAGCCAATCGGTATTGATGTTGGAGTGTGCTAGGCTGAGGCACATGCAAGACTTGCTCGGGGGACAGAATACATACTTGAACATGCAACATTTGGAGGATAACTTACTAAGTGTTTCTTAAATGTGCGAAAAATTCTTGACACTACCTAACAATACACTCCTTATGTACTATTGAATAGTAGATCATACAATTCGGCTCGAAATCACCGATACTATGCTAATTTTTTACATTATCCGACTACCATGGAAGCTCAGAAACATCTGCCTAAAAAAAGTTCAAATATTACACAGACTCTGCAAATCCGGTTTTACATTTTTGATGAAAATTGTTCTCGTAATCACTGTTCTGCCTGGATAAGTTGATTTTGGACAATTAAGTAGTTACTCAAGAAAAGTAAGGTAGAAATGCATATTCGAAGAATAAGTAAAAATGTTTACATATTCGACTTTAGTAAATGACTTCAAATTCTTGGGAATAAGCACAAAGACTATTTTTGTTTTTGAGGCTTCTTAGGCTCAATATGTTAATTGGATGGCACTGAGACGATATTCGACAATTTGATACTACTATGCCAGAAGTGGTAGGTATCCAAACCTTGCATTACTTCATCATAAACATTTATTACTTTTTCTGGATCCCGTATTGTAAGGATTAAACAAAAATCTTGACTGGGTGTTCTTCCTTCAAGCATATATCGTTGTTCAGTATTTGCTCTATACAACCCACTCAAGAAAAGAAACCAATGTTTGTCGTCAGTCAAATAGTTCCTTTTATTTGCCTCTGAAAGTTCTGATAAATCAACAGCATATTTTTTTACAGGATAATACTTGTCACCGTATTGTATCAATAGCCTTTCTCTAAGAGCGAAATCGGACTGGTTGTCTCGCATTAATCTTTTGCTGTACAAGCTTCCCTTGAAAAGATTCTGTGTCCCTTTCCTTCCTACAGGATTGAGAATAGTTTGACGGCTAGTATCCCTCTCTACCTTCTCAGAGTAAGAACCAAATTTTATATCCAAATTTGATTGACAATACTCTATTCCTTGGGTTGAATCAAGAATAGGATCATAAACAAGAGTTGCTGTAATTTGTCCTGTATAGAAACCGTTCCGGATCAACAACTTAGGCATAGGAAAGTCCATAATATCAATCTTATCTCCTCTAGAGAGGGTATCCCTAAGTATCAACGTGGCTTCATAAGGTGAATTATACAAAATCTGGGAGATGGACTTGGGAATTCCAAATCCAAGTTGGTTCGTCCGTTCCGATGTTGGGATATGGAGTTTCTCTGAATATGAAGCAGAGTGGATTATCAGGCTTTTCAACAATAGTGGATCGAACTCTTCATCTAATGCCTGATAAAGCCCAGTTGCTAGCGAGGCAATTCTAGGAGTGGAAAAGCTGGTACCAACTGCGGTAGCGACGCGCCCATCTATCGAAAAAGATTTCACACCCGATTGCACAGTTTCCCCTTTGTTATTGATGCCTGCATTCCCTCCGTAGTGAGAAACCTCGGGCTTAATGATGAACTCAGGGCCAGGTCCCACTCTCGAAAAGGGCGAAGGGTTATCGATATCAGCTATATCGTAAGGCCCTTTACTTTGTGCAACAGAGCCTACTACGAGTGAACGGATCGAATCAGCACCTTCATGAATTCTTTCTTTTGGTCTGCCACTTACAAAGTTATTACAATTTCCAGTTGATTTACATATTAGAATATTGAATCTTGTTTGGAGATCATCAAGGGCTATCCCCAAATCCGAAAACTTACTGTCGCTGACTTGACGAGTTACGCTAATCGAGAGGTTCCAAATCTTTACCTTTTCATGATTGTGTTCAATGGCTTCACTAATATTTGCAATTAGTTCATCCTCAGCAAGTTTTTCTTTACCCCCTGGAAATACCGCAGCGTCAAAAATTTTGATCCCATGGTGATCAACCCATTGATTTGATTCGCACTTGTCACCGTACAATGCGACCCCAGCAACAAACGTGCCGTGTCCAGGGTCAATAGATGACTCAGGATAAACCGACCAGCGTTTATCTGTTATCCAAGGATTGAGTTGAGGGATATCAGCTACTCCTGAATCGAGAAGTCCTAAGGTTTGATAAAAAGTGTCAGGTAATGGTTCTATTGTTTCGATTGGTGCTTCATCCACAATCATATCAACTCTTACGCTATACATTGGCATTGGCTCAATGGAAAAAAGCATATCAAATTCAATAGTATTATCGAGTTCATCAAGAAAACTTTTGGTGGACGTTTCAATTCTATATACTGGAAGGTTATTTGTATAATGAGTCTTTCGATATGGAACCTGCAGTTTAATTAACTTTCGTTCAAACAAAGAGTGTATTGAATTATTCATTTCGTAATCTTGGAAATCAATCAATTTTACTTTTGCTATGTTATCTGGCTCTGCGTCAATGATGTTAGGTTGAAAATCACTAAAAGTATCCAAACAAGATATTGCGAACTTATTTTGATTATGGTCCTTCAATCGGGAGGCAATTGTTTCAATTTGTTTTGAGGAATCAACTTTAATCAATAACTCCCCTGCATCTGCTAACCCAATAAGGTTACTGCGATCACCAGTCCGAAACACCGATTCAACTTCTCGCCTACGAGTCTTTGATGTTGAATCATCCTTGAGTTTTGCAACAAAAACAAAAGGGACCGGTGATTCGCGATCCTCATGTCGCTTAAAATTGGTAACTACTAAATCGAAGGCAGCATCTAATTCATTTGCTTTCTGAAGCAAATCATCACCAGTCAAGACCCATTGAGGTATGGCTGAACTGCCAGAGCCTTCGATCCGTAACTGGTCTATTTCACGAGTTACAAAAAACATAATAGGAAGCTTGTCGTCTGACATGGTTTATATTTCCTTTCTGTTCACATTTCTAGAAATACCCTGGATTCTGCGGAACGGGATGTTCATATTTTCATTTATCTCTTTATGCGTCACTCCATTCTCCATCATGTACCTAACAAGGTAATCTTCATCTTCTATAGAATGGTTCAAATGAAAGAACGTTTCTTTTAAGACCTGATAATTAGTCAAACATTCTGCCTCAGTCAGAACCGCCGATCGCAATGCATTTGTAATAATGTTTTTTATGTCAGCGTGACTTAGTCCGTATAATGCGTTTGTAACTAGGTTGAGTTTTTTAGGATTTGACAGAAAATTTGTCTTTTTCCCTCTTAACAGACTAAGGAGCAAGAGATTGACCTCTTCTAATTGGGGTTTTTCAAGAGCTAGAATTGTATTGAACCTCCTCCAAATAGCAGGATCAAGTAGTTTGTGGTGATTAGTTGCAGCTATTAAAATGCTGTCTTCACTAAACTCATCAATATTTTGAATCAAGCTATTTACAACTCGTTTTAACTCACCTAATTCGTTCTTATCATCCCGTAGTTTTGCAATAACATCAAACTCATCTAGGAACAGAATACACTCTCTTTTTGAAGCATAATCGAAAACCTTTCGTATGTTCTTAGCTGTACTGCCTAAGAGTGATGAAACCAGTCCATCAAGTCTTGCGGTTACTAATGGCAAATTCGTGATTGATGATATGAGTTGAGCTACTGTTGTTTTTCCACACCCAGGCGGGCCGTATAACAAAAGGGAATTATTTGTACTTAAACCTAATTTTTGGAAACTATCCCGACGATTGTAACTTTCAATGAAATTAGCCACAGCTTCTCGAGAATATTTACTCAAAATGACTTCATTCGGATAATCTTGAGGGGAAGTTATTTCCAGTATATCCATTCGACTTTCATTATCGACTGGTTTGGTTGCAAAACTATCTAATGCTGTTAAGGCACCTCTTTTTTTTGTGAGAGCAGATCTGATTTTATTAGCAAGGGAGGTCTCTCCTTGACGTTCAAGGTTATCTGCTAACACAGTAGCAAAGTTAATAACTTTTTCTTTGTCATTGGCAAGTCCACCTTCGATTATCTTTACCAACTCCGTGTACATAATCACTCTCCTATATGAATGTATTGAATATACTCGTTTCTGTTGGTATAGTCAACTATTTCGTAAGTAACATACTCTATTCTGTAATTATTATGTCTTTTTAGAGATTAGATGCATGAAATGCAAAGTTAGCGTCTCGTCCACAACTTGGAAACGAAAGATGAATTTACACTTTTAAAAATGTAGATTAAATCGAATCTCAAAAAATTGGCAAAACTCCACTGACCGTTGTTTATAGAATAGCGCAATCAATTTCGAGGTGCTAATTCAACAAGCAAGGTCAACATATGGAATTTTTCAACGAAGCAGTCAACATTCTCAAAATCTTGGTCATTGCCCTGGGAATGGCGGGTCTCTCCGTCTGGAGGGTTATCAACCTGCTCGAAGGTTATGGCAACGATAACCCTGGTGCCAAGAGCCAGGGCATCAAACAGCTCATGGTCGGTGGTGGCATCGTCCTGATTGGTATCAAACTGATCTCTCTCCTGGCTGGTCTCTTCGGATAATCCCAATGCAAGGTCTTTTAGACAAGATCGAGCAGGCTTTCCGTGAGTTTTACTTGGGGCTGATTGAAAGCAACCTGACGACCATGTTCATCGATGTCAATGAAAAGACCGCCACGATCGCCGAACAAATCGGTCAAACCCCGCAAGGTTGGAATGGCAACATCTTCAGCATGATCACCGAAGAGAACAACCTGCATGACGAGGTCAGCTTCAGTTTCTTCAAGTATTTCCTCAAGATGTGGGTGGCCGTCTTCCTGGTGACCCATACCTTCGATATACATATATTCATCTAAGCGTACACTAACCGAATGCGTCATCCCTATGCCTAAAAAAATCAGGATAGATAGTTAAGGATTTGCCAACTTGATTATTATTCTAGTTCTTACAGGTTGTTAATTATATTTACCCAAGAAGTTATTACTCATAACATTCTAGAAGCAGGAGATCACAAAACAGGGTTGGACTTTATGGGAATCTAATAAGTAGCAAACGCTTTGAAGATGAAAGTGGAATATCGGATAGTTTTTTGTCCAAGTAGTCATCTGTATGTGATGTAACATATAAACCTGTACTATCCTCCTTGGTAACAAAAACACTATGTGATCCAATCCAAGTACCATCCGAACCCAGTATTTGCAATTGAATCACATCTCCAGGAGCCAACATAATAGCAGCAGTCGAATAACTACTCGTCCAGCCTAAGTTTTGAGCATAACTATTGTTATAGGTAAAGTACCACTTGAAATGATCTACGACCGTCCAACCAGTTGACCACTCAAAATACCTGCCATCACCCAAACAAAATATTGTAGGGTCAGGATTTGGAATCATATACCACTCAGAATATGTATTTTCCGAACGGCAGCCATCACCGTCACCACTCATTCCAAAACCACCACGCTTTACTATTTGACTGACAAAATTTTGACAATCAGATGTGAATGCGGGGTAAGAAGAGTTGTAATTATCATAATAATCCCTCGCATACTGGATAGCAAGCGAACGAGAGTAACTGAAGGTTTGATTTTTGTCATCTGAAAAAGACTGTGGCTCAACATATGATTCTGCTGGGGGATCTGGAGGCCCTGGAACGTAATCATCATATAAGATTTGAATCACAGTTTCTATACAATACGCTTCTAAAGCCTCAAGATCGTACTGGTCTTTGACAAAGTCTGTTCCTACTTTTGAGAGCTCCATAACTCCGCCCCACAATATGCTATTCAGGAATTGAGCATACTCTTCAGATTCAGGTTCTAGAGATATTCTTTTTTCTAGAAGATATCTTTCGACAATAAGCTCCCCGTCTGAAATCAATTTGTCTTGGCCAGCTGCAGACTCACTTAGGAAAATAATCGAAAGACAGCAAATAAGTATAAGGACAATTGATTTTACAGGTTTCATTTTTTCTCCTTTTTGATTATCCATTTAATGTTTCCGAAGAAAAGATTGTTTCTTATTATATAAACGGTCTAAGGCGATGAAATGTTTCATTTTTTTCATTTTCGAAACGGTGTCAGTTATAAATTTAAAGTTTTTTCAATCTTCAGTCTTAGCAAAATCCAGCTGACCGTTGTTTAAGTAATAGCGCACTCAATTTCGAGGTGCTAATTCAACAAGCGAGGTCAGCATATGGAATTTTTCAACGAAGCAGTCAACATTCTCAAAATCTTAGTCATTGCCCTGGGAGCGGGTCTCTCCGTCTGGGGTGTTATCAACTTACTGGAAGGGTACGGCAACGATAACCCAGGCGCCAAAAGCCAGGGCATCAAACAGCTCATGGCCGGGGGTGGTGTCGTCCTGATCGGCATCAAACTGATCCCCCTCCTGGCTGGTCTCTTCGGATAACTCCCGATGCAAGGTCTTTTAGACAAGATCGAGCAGGCTATCCGTGAGTTCTTCATCGGTTTGATCGAAAGCAACCTGACGACCATGTTTGTGGATGTCAATGAAAAGACAGCCACGATCGCCGAACAAATTGGGCAGACACCCCAAGGCTGGAATGGCAATATCTTCAGCATGATCCGCTCGCTCTCTGAGACAGTAATCATCCCCATTGCAGGCATGGTAATCACCTTCGTGCTTTGCTACGAGCTGATCACCATGATCACTGAGAAGAACAATCTGCACGACGGGGACAGCTTCAGTTTCTTCAAGTACTTCCTCAAGATGTGGGTAGCAGTCTTTCTGGTAACACGCACCTTCGATATAACCATGGCGATTTTTGATGTTGCCCAACATGTGGTCAACGCAGCTTCAGCTTTGATCAGAGGCAGTGCCTATATCGATATCAACACTGTCCTGGCGAGCATGCTTGCCGGACTACAGGATAAAGGCATTGCCGAATTAGCTGCTTTGTCCATGGAGACATTGCTCGTGGGAAATGCCATGAAGCTGCTCTCCGTTCTGATAACGGTGATCCTCTATGGTCGCATGATCGAAATCTTTCTAACTTGTTCAGTTGCTCCAATCCCCTTTGCCACTCTGGCTAACCGGGAATGGGGTCAGATGGGTAACAACTACCTACGCAACCTGGCAGCCCTGGGTTTTCAGGGCTTTTTCATGATGGTCTGTGTGGCCATCTACACCGTGCTGGTACAAAGCATCATTCTTACCGAGAACATCCATGCCAGCATCTTTCAAATAGCTGCCTATACTCTGCTCCTCTGTTTCTCTTTGTTCAAGACCGGGAGCTTGTCCAAATCGATTTTCAACGCCCATTAGGAGAAAGGAGTCCCCTCTTGGCTTATGTCAGTGTGCCCAAAGACCTCAACCGGGTCAAAACCAAATTAGCGCTCAACCTCACCCGCCGACAACTAATCTGCTTCTCGGCAGCCGGACTGACCGGAGTTCCCCTATACCTGTTCACCCGCTCGACCCTGGGAAACGATCTGGCCGCCCTGCTGATGGTGATGGTGATGCTGCCACTGTTCGCCTTCGCCTTATATGAAAAGGACGGCATGCCTCTGGAGGCTTTCATCGGCAACTTTATCCGTGTGCGTTTCCTCTACCCCCGCATCCGACCCTATCAAACCGATAACTTCTACCGCCTCCTCCAATCCGAACTCAACCTGAGAAAGGAGCTGCTTGCCCGTGCAAAGAAAAAAGCAAAAATCAGAAGTTAATCCGATACCTGTCAAGCGGCAAACACATAATAAACCGCAGCAGCTAATCCCCAAAACAGCGCAAAAGACGCTGGCCTATAAGCTGATCTATCCGGATGGGATCTGTCAGGTGAACGAACGCTTCTATTCCAAAGCGATCCAGTATCAGGATATCAACTATCAGCTCGCCCTGGAAGAAGACAAACGCGCCATCTTTGATAAATACTGCGAACTGCTCAACTACTTCGACAGCTCAATCAAAGTACAACTCTGCTTCTACAATCATTCCGGCCGTATCGAAGACTATCAAACTTCGATCGATATTGATGAGCAAGCAGATGCTTTCAACGCTATCCGCCGTGAATACGCCGAGATGCTCAGCTCCCAACTGGCTAAAGGCAATAACGGGCTGGTCAAAAGCAAGTACCTGGTCTTCGGCATTGAAGCGGATTCCTACAAAACTGCCAAAGTGCGCCTGGAGCGTATCGAACTGGACCTCTTTGGTCAATTGCGCGGGCTGGGCGCGATTGCCCAAAGTCTGAACGGGGCAGAACGCCTGCGAGTGATGCACGACCTGCTGAATGAAAGTCAGGAGAAATTTCATTTCGACTGGAAACAGCTCAAAGCCAGCGGATTGGGAACCAAGGACTTCATCGCGCCCAACGGCTTTGACTTTCACGAAAGCAACAGCTTCCGCATGAGTGGAAAATACGCCCAGGTCTCCTATCTGCAAATCCTTGCACCGGAGCTCTCCGATGAGCTGCTCAAGAATTTCCTCATACTTGAAAACGATCTGGCAGTCACGCTACATATTCAAAGCATTCAACAGACTGAAGCGATCAAGCTGATCAAACGCAAGATCACTGACCTGGACAAGATGAAAATCGAAGAACAGAAGAAAGCCATCCGTTCGGGTTATGACATGGACATTCTTCCCAGCGACCTGGTCACCTACGGTGCTGAAGCCAAGACGCTCTTGGAATCCCTGCAAAGTCGCAATGAACGCCTCTTTCTGGTGACCTTCCTGCTGATGAATATGGCTAACTCTAAAAGTAAGTTGGAGAATGACTTTTATCAGGCGGCCGGGATCGCCCAGTCCGCCAATTGTAGTCTGCGTCCCTTGAATTTTCAACAAGAGCGGGGGTTGACCGCCATCCTGCCTTTGGGCATCAACCCAGTGCCGATTGAAAGGGCACTGACTACCTCTGCCACTGCTATCTTCGTGCCCTTCACCACCCAGGAACTCTTTCAACCCGCTCCGGCTTTGTATTATGGTCTGAACGCACTCTCGAACAATCTGCTGATGGCAGACCGCAGGAAGCTCAAGACCCCCAACGGTCTGATCATCGGCACACCTGGCTCAGGCAAGTCCTTTGCTGCCAAGCGGGAGATCACCAACGCTTTTTTGGTGACCGAGGATGAGATTTTCATCACCGACCCGGAAAGTGAATACGCTCCCTTAGTCAACGCCCTGCAAGGCGAGGTGGTGCGCATCTCAATCAATTCCAGTCAATACATCAATCCGCTCGACCTCAACCTGGACTACAGCGAGGAAGAAGACCCGGTCGCGCTCAAGATGGACTTCATCTTTTCCTTCATGGAGCTGGCAGCTGGCAGGAAAAGTGGGCTCAAACCTGAAGAAAAATCTGTGCTTGACCGCTGTGTTCAGCTGATCTATCAACCCTACCTGCAGGACCCCAAACCAGCGAATCTGCCCATTTTGGAAAATCTCTATGTGCGTCTCCTGGAGATTGATGAGCCTAGTGCCCGTTATCTGGCAACCGTACTGGAAATCTATGTTACCGGCTCTTACAAGGTCTTCAACCATCACACCAACGTGAATACCGATAACCGCCTGATCTGTTTCGATATCCGTGAACTTGGCAAACAACTCAAGAAGCTGGGTATGCTGGTTATCCAGGACCAGGTCTGGAATCGCATCACCAGGAACCGGGCAGCCAAGAAGACCACCTGGTTCTATCAGGATGAGTTTCATCTAATGCTCAAGGAAGAACAAACCGCTGCCTATTCGGTTGAAATCTGGAAACGCTTCCGCAAATGGGGTGGCATCCCAACGGCTATCACTCAAAACGTCAAGGACTTGCTGGCTTCCCGTGAGATTGAGAACATCCTGGATAACTCCGATTTTATCTACATGCTCAATCAGGCCAGTGGTGATCAGGAAATCCTGGCCAAGCATCTCAACATCTCCAAAGATCAGCTTTCCTATGTTACCCACAGCGGTGAGGGACAGGGATTGCTTTTTTATGGCAATACCATCATCCCCTTCAGCGACCACTTCCCCAAAGACACGCAGCTTTATCAGATCATGACCACCAAACCGGATGAGGTCTAGAAAGGAGCCTGGGATGAGCCAAAAATCAAGATTGAGAAGTAAAGAAACCTATCAATACCAACCAAAAAAGGAAGGAACGGTACCGAACCAAATACTTGCGGGTGATCAACCATCTGTGGAGGCGCCTCCTAAAGCTGTTCATGATGCAAGCGTCCCTATACAAACAGCTTTAGCAGAACAAGCACCACAGATCGCAGTAAAAGATAAGGCCACATCCAGACAGAGAGCCTATCGAAAACTCAGCCATACCTTTGTGGTTGAGCAGTCCAAGGTAGTCGCTTTGCGACAAGAGGAACAAATCCAGGATGCTAAGCCCAAAGTTTCCAAATTGCGTTTTGAAAGTCAATTGGATTCGCCTGTTTCTGCCCTGCAATTCGGGAAACCAGTCAAGGTGGCAAAGCTTAAGAAGCCAAAGAATCTGAGCATTGCTCCTGCCCTCTGGCTCAGTATCCGCCTGCAGGAAGAGACCAAAAATGCTGAAGATCAGAACTCCGGGACTGAAGCACTTCAGGCAGGTGAAAGATCTGCTTATTCGCTGCAATCCCGAATGCGCCTGCTTCAGACCAAATCAATCAAACGGTCCGTCACATCCATGCGGCAATTGCAAACCCGCAGCCTACGTCAGCAAGCCGAAGCTTTCGCAACAGATACGCTCAAATCCAGACCTGTAAGAAATCCAGTGCTGCGTTATATCCAAAAGCAACGCATCAAGCGTGAGTACATTCGCAGCTACAGAGCCGCAGCGAGTCTACATTCTGCATCCACTCGCCAAAGAACAGCTCGGGTAGCCAATAAGCTCTTCAGCAAGGTTGTGCAGGTCGTCAAGAGCCGGGCGGCTTTATACGCCTCGATTGCTTTAGTCCTCTTGCTCCTGGCTGGCTCACTGGCTTCCTTTGCCGTTTCTGCTACAACCGTGATGGGCGGCAATATCATCGGGGGGCTGGCGGAGAGTTTACGCGGTTCCGAGGGCATGGTCGAGGTCGCCCGTTCCCAACTGGGTCAGGTTGGGGGTGAACCCTATTGGTCCTGGTATGGCTTCCCCAGCCGGGTGGAATGGTGCGCGATTTTTGTCTCCTGGGTGGCCGATCAGAACGGTTTTATCGCCGATGGGCGCTTTCCCAAATTTGCCGGATGCAGCGTTGGAGAAAGCTGGTTTCGTTCAGCAGACGCCTGGCAGGAGCGAGACTATCAGCCTTCTCCTGGGGAAATAATCTTCTTTGACTGGAACGGTGACGGAGTTCCAGATCACGTCGGCATCGTCGAAAGCAGTGACGGCAGCACAGTCTACACCATCGAAGGCAATTGGGCGGACAGTGTGCATACCGATGCCTATCCGATCAACAGTTCCCAAATCTACGGGTATGGCACCCCTAACTATTTTGACTAAGGAGAACACCATGAACCTGAGCCAACTCAGAAAAGAAAAAGAACAAATCCAAAAAAGAATCCAGAGCCTGCAGGAAAAATTGACACACCTGGAAAGCAAAGAAACCGAAATGGAGAACAGTGAAATCCTCAAGACGGTACGCGCCCTGAAGCTGAAACCCTCTCAATTGGACGAGTTGCTTGTCCATCTCAAGCGCAATCCTTTTACCGAAATCCACAACATTCCAATCTGGGAGCCTGAAGAAGATGAAGATCAATAAAATCCCCTTATTTGTCCTTGCCATTTACACGTTTATCTCCGCATTTACTCTTAGCAGTGCTCAGGCAGCCACAGCCTACCCGCTAAAAATATCAGCGGCACAACGCCTCACTCCCGCTCCTCCCACAGATGCCAAGGGCAGTCTGGTTGCAGAGATGCCCCCAGGGCCTGCATTGATGAGCGAATACACGATTGTGCGCCTAGCCATGGGTGGTGGAGCAACGCCCGTTTCCACAGAAGAACCCACAGTCGAAGCGACCCCCAGACCACGCACAGATACCGACCTGCAACCGCCACTCCTGATCACAGCAATTCCACCTCAGAAAGAGTTCTACATTATCAAGACCCGCAATGATAAGGTCTTCTATCTGATCATTGACCACACCAAGGTCAGCGACAATGTTTATCTGGTAACCGAAGTGGATGAGGCTGACCTGCTCAATTTCGTGGAAAGTACCCAAATGCCTGCTTTGCTCCCGTTCCTGCCACAAGCCACACCGGTGTCACCCACAATTGCACCAGTCGACCCGAATCCCAGCGTTCCAACTGAGTCTTCCAAACCGGTTTGGGACAATCTTCAACCTGGCATGATCATCGTTGGGGTGGTCTTGCTTCTGCTGGCTGGCGCTGCCCTCTTCTACTGGAAAGTGATCAAACCCAAAGACAAATTGCCCGCAGAAGCTGATTTTTATGCCGATGAATACCTCGAAGACAGTTCCAGCAAAGTCAATGCCTGGAAAGAAAGTGAAGGAGAAGAATGAATCTCAAAGAATTGATTTTTGATTTGATCGGGGTGGTAGTGACCAGTGAGAACATCGCTGAAATCCGCCTTGACCCACGTGCCTTTGTTCAAACCGAAGAACAAGCCCAGGACTTGGAAGAGCTGCTCTTCCTGCTGGAAAAAAGCGAAGAAAGTGAGGATGCTGTATGAACCCTGCTGAAGAAACACGTTATATCACCGCCTATGCTCGCATCATTGGGGTGCAGGAGGCAGTTGTTACCGAATACGCCCAACGCAAGGGTATAGCTGCCCTGGTAGATAATGCTTATCAATTGCTGGAAACACCGGAACAGCTCGCCAAACACCAGGCGTTTCTCGATCTCTATCGTATGAGCAGTTCCCTGACCCGCGAAAAGCCGATCCTCAGCTCACCCAGTATCGCGGCAGGTTACATGCACTCTGTGATCGATCAGGTGCATGACAAGGAGTCTCTGGTGGTGGCTTTTCTGAACACCAAGAACCGGGTGATCGACTATGAACAGGTTTCAATTGGCACGATCAACTCTTCGGTAATCCATCCCCGGGAAGTCTTTCGCAATGCCATTCTCAACAAAGCCGTTTCAGTACTGCTCTGTCACAACCATCCCTCGGGAAACCTTACTCCAAGTCCGGAAGACCTGGCGGTGACTAAATCACTCAAAGAAGCCGGGGAAATGCTGGGTATCCCAGTGGTGGATCACATCATTATTACCGGACTCAATCGTCAGGATGTCTACTCCTTTCGCGCCCAGGGCGTTCTGGAAGCGCATGGCCATTACCAGACAGAGAGTACGCTGGCTGAAAAGAAGCCTGCCTATGATTCCAAAGACAAAGCCCTGGATGAGATCACTGCACGACTGGAGGAAGGCATCAAGGAAATCTTCAGCAGTGGCAAGTATGCCGACTACCTGAAGGTGATGTCCCGTTTTCATCGCTACAGTCTCAACAACACGCTCCTGATCGCCATGCAGAACCCGGAAGCTTTGCTGGTTGCCGGATACCACGCCTGGCAAAAGAAATTCGAAAGGCATGTTTGCAAAGGTGAACAGGCAATCCGTATCATCGCCCCGGCTCCGGAGAGGCGCCTGGTCCAAAAGGAAAAGCTCGATCCGGTCTCCCAGCAACCCATACTGGACAAGGATGGTCAGCCAATCATGGAGGAGACAGAGATCAACGTGCCCAGGTTCAAGGTGGTGCCAGTCTTTGATGTTTCACAGACCGAGGGCAAGGAACTGCCCAGTCTTTCCAAGGCTTTGGATAAACCGGTGCAAGCCTATGAACTGCTCTTCAATGCCCTGAAAAACGCTTCTCCCGTTCCAATTGCTTTTGAAAATATGAAGGCGACCAAGGACGGTTACTACCATCTCAAGGATAAGCGCATTGCCCTGCGCAAGGGGATGAGTGAATCCCAAACCCTCGCCTCTGCTGTACATGAGATCGCCCACGCCAAATTACATGATCGCGACCCTCAGGCCCGGGGTGCCCAAGCAGGTGAAAAAGGAAAAGATCCCCGCACCCAGGAAGTGGAGGCAGAAAGCATCGCTTATGCTGTCTGTCAGTATTATGGCATTGAGACCGGAGAAAACAGTTTTGGCTATGTCGCCGGTTGGAGCGGAGACAAGGAACTATCGGAGCTGAAAGCCTCACTCAAGACTATCCGCGATACCGCTTCAGACCTGATCGATTCAATTGACGCAAAGATGCTTGAATTGAAAAACGAACTTGATAAGGAACCAGCCCAAACCAAAGATACTGCCCGGAAGACCGTCAGGGGCAAAGCCGTTGCTCTTGCAGAAGAACTGCAGGCATATGGCTTTGAGACAGCTACCATCACACAAACAGGTATTGAAGGACAAGGTTTGCGCCCCTGGTTGCGTGCTCTGGTACAGGAGGATGCTTCCCCCTATACCAGTTTTGCCAGTGTCTTGTTGAAAGACCTGAATGAAATCGACCAAAACCGAGCCACTTACCTGCTTGAAAACGGGGAACGTTTATCCCTTCTGCGTGAAGGCGAAGGTATTCAATACCAGCTTCAGGATCCCGCTCAAAATCTGCTTGCAGAGGGTTTGCTGGCCGAACCCGAGTTGTTGCTGGATGCAGCCAAAGACCAAGTTCTTAGCCAAAGTGGAAGATCAGAAATCCAAACTGAGAGGATCTCTGAACGAGAGCTTGAAGCACTGAGCATTTTAGGAGCAAGTGAACCTCAGGTGACCTTTACCCGTAGTGAACTCGACGATATCCCTTCTGGCATGAGCCTGCCTCTTTCTCAAGCCAATCGTCTCATGGAAAGGTTGGATCAAAGGCAGGCGATCGACCGGCAAAGGTCCGATTACGCGGGTCCCCTCACCTATAGCACAGACTTCCGCATCGAATACATCAAGGAAGGTATTCCTGCCGCATACACAGGCAAACAGGAAATTGGTGCAGGGGAAGGCAGTCTCTCTCACCACATGCAGCTGACCGTACAGGAGGCTCTATCAGATCGCATCTGGCGCAATTACCTCAACGAAATGGGCGAAACGCAGTTGCAAGCCGATCCCAATGCCTTAGAGGATGTACGTAATGGACTCTTACCCTATTTCAATCAGCATCAAGCCCTTACCTTCCTCAAGGAACGTACGGAAGGCTATCAGGCAGGTTTGCCCACGGTTGCCGAGGAAAAACGGGATGCTCTGACTGCTTACTATGCGGATGTGGTAGCTTATGTGCAGGATAGTAGGTTTCAAATGAACCTCAGTTCGAATCCTCAAGTGCCTGAGTTCCCCCAATTATCCAACTACAGCCAAGAGAAAGTTACTGAAAAGGATCTCGATCATGATGGCTCACCGGAAAGCGTGGATATTGAGGACCATGATAGCCGGGTGCAGGTTACTCACCATCTGGACAAGCGAGATGGTGTTACCGAGAAGCAATCCATCCATGATAGGCTTCGAGCTGGAAAAGCTGCTACCGATGAACGTCTGGAAAGTAGAGCTAACCTGAAAGAGGTCGAGATAAACTAAAGCTACATTTTTTGAAAATGCCAAGCCTTCCGGTTGTAATGCCGGAAGGCTTATTAATTAAAGATAATCTTCAGGAGGTAAGACTGGTGTTGGTGTAAGCTTGGGTGTCTGATCATCAGAATTTTGTATTTTCTGAGAGGGCGTGATCTGAGTAAGAATAACGTTTTCTCCTCTTTGGTATTGGATTTCCATCTTCATTTCTTCTGTGTTTGACCGGATCAATTCCCGAACCTTATCCCTTTCTAAGGTTACTGAAAAGCCATCTAAGCTAATCAGTATGTCGCCGGACACAAGACCAGCTCTCTCCGAAGCGCTTCCGGGTTCAACATACAGGATTTTCCCGTCGCTATCAATAACAATCCCGAGAACTGGCTGTGGAAACGAAGCAAATGTTACTATTTTTGTTTCTTCGCTTTGATCAGGAAGCTCTTTTGTCGAGTTTTGCGAAATACACCCTGTTACCAAGCATATGAAAAGTAACGAAAATTCAATAAGTGTGTAAATTTTCTTTTTATTCATCACGTCTCCTTCTAATTACAAGAGTCATATTAGTTTAATGCACAGGGCCCTTCTGGCGCAGGCCCCTGATAATCACTTTGATATAAGTATTTACTTCCATTTTTTGCGTCGGTATCAACAACCTTAAGGACACCTGTACCTATTGACCGATACATCAGATTGTTAGAAGACCCTGAATGACATAAACCTTGCGCATGACCAAGTTCATGTTGCATAACCGATTTTAAATCATAATAGTTTGAAGGGAGGGTCGGAGCTTGAGTTCCGTCGTAGAAAGCATAACCACTTCCTATATTAACAACAATTTTGAATTGGTAAATTGGGTTACCCCAGACTGAAGCCTGAGCAAGACAACCATTGCAGCTACTAGCAATATTCGATGCTTGGATATGGTTAGAGCTTGAGCTATTCGAAGAAAATCCAAACGCCCCAAGCTGTGTCCAAATACTTGCAGCCGAATTAAATCTACTAGACCAACCAGTACCTTGACTACTAAAACTTGAATCGATAACGTAAGTCGTAGAAGTAGTAGACTATTTTCCCGACATAACGGTGTAAGCTTGAGCAATTGAGTTTTGAACTGAAATCAAGAGAACAAAGCTGAACAGAACTAATAAAATTGTAAGTTTTCGATTGATTTTATACATTTTGCTCCTTTATTGCCTGTTAGCGTTGATAAAATACTGAATTATTGCCTTGTTGTCGCCAGTACTTTAACCGGTCTTATTCTTTTTCAAATTTGGAGTGTTCTTGGAAAAAAGTTCATTTTACATCTCCTCTAAAAATTAAAAAAAGGTATTACATACATTGGTGAGCTAATCATTTGCTAAAGTAAAAGTAGTTTGTAAAACCTCCTCTCAATACTTACACCATGATTCTGTCATAAAGACCACACTCCGTTGATGGGTTATTCTCTATTAATATAGACGAAATTCCTTCATAAGTGTTTCATATGAATTAGATTTTAAGCGAGTGATTGCGAAAGCTAAAATACTTTCCCTTAATAACCTTATATGTGCCGTATGCCTCTTCCTTACTTTCTACAACATCAAGCCCTTACCTTCCTCAAGGTCGGTACTTCCAAAGCTACTTCTCAAGCTCCAGTCAGTAATTTACGGGTGTAATGCCCTGCCCGTGTAACCTGTCTCGCCTTTGTGCGCTCATACTTGCGAGCATTGGTAAGTTGGTCTGCTTCTGCGTCCAGCAGGCTGTTGAGCACCTCCTGCACACCTTGCCTCACAAGTTCCTTCAACTCGGTCTTTATTACTTGTTCATTTAATTGTACAAATTGTTCTGACATGGTTCTTTCTCCTTTGGTTTTTTTGGGCTAACAAAATATCACCAAGTGATTCAGGACCATGTCCTTTTTAAATGCGCGAAACTTATGTTACCTTATCGAATTACGAATTGATGAAGAGGGAACGAGTCTTCAGGTCAGCAGATCTGTTAGCAGATACAAACTTAATCGTTCAATCTGCCAAGGTCATAATCCGTTTTGGTAAAACAACTTCAGAATTTCTGGATCGTGTAGATCTGGCTTACCTATCGTTATTATTGCAATACGATAGCGCTTTGAAAAAATTCGACAAATAGTTTGCACCCAATGAGGTTGTAGATGATACTAAGTTTTATAGTATACAAATGTTACAATTGTTTATTGGGCACATATCTCAACTTTTGCTTCAAGGAATTCTTTTAGGAAACGAATCAGACCGGGAAGGAGTTTCAAGTTGGGAGTTTGTGCAATTGTCACGTGTGTAAATGACCTGAAAGTAGCAAAACAAACAACTCATTCGAATTAATTTTCACACAAATGAATGCTTTCACAGGCTTTGTTTCAATGCCGTGAGAAGCGCTCAACCTGCCGGTTTCTCTGATGCAAACAGAAGGTTATAGCAAGTAGTAGGAAGCAGATAATGGCGTAAAACAATTTGTTAAATAGGAGCGCACTAATTGGCGCTTCATACCTGAAATAAATCGCCCACTCAAGGAAAGGAAAATACCTTGGGCCAAATAAAGTGTACAAGGAGGGCGACCAGAAATACAGTATCACCCAAATAAATAGTCCTGCAATGATGCCTACTGTAGTTGAACAACTCAGCGCGCTGAACAAAGCCATAATTACACTAAAAAGGAGGGCCTGAACCAAAAGCGTGAGTGCAAAGATAGGAGGAAAAAGCCCTGGAATTAGATGGTTCATGATACCAAGCAAGGCAAACATAAAAAACGCAACCGTGAAGAAACTCAGTAACAAACGCCTCAACCAGAGCACACCCAAGTTAACGCGACTACACGCAAAGGTCGCTGTGTGTCCGTCTCTCTCTCTCATCAGCCCACTGTTGGTTAGCAGCGCAATCAATATTGGGAAAAATACTCCCAGAATGTACATGATGAACATCTGCCTTTCTGAGATTTCAAAACTTCCTTCCAAGGTGAGGAATAATGAGACAAGAGCAGTCACAACCAATGCAATCAATAACGAAGGCTGAACCTTGAAAATTTCATAATACACCAACCGCATGTATCTTTTCATAGTAAATCTATGTACCTGTTTCAACACCATCACTTTGCTCAGGGAGTGTATCAATCAGTTCCAGTAAAACTTCTCCTTCTATCCAACCTCCGTTTGATTTGTCAAAAGCCTTCAACAATAAATCCCAGAAGGCTTCTGAGCCATACTGAGCGTCGAAATTATTCAACCTAATCAGGGTTTCCACATTCTTAGGAGTAAATCTGAATGGAGAGTAAATGGAGGTAGCTTCATTCTTTAGCAACAATGAATAGGATTCCAGCAAGGCTTCATGGTCAAATCCGGATACTTCAGCCTCTTCTACCAGTTTTAAGGCTGCGTAATACAATAAAGGCAGACTGCTTGTATCATCCTCCTTATCTCCAGAAGCTTCTTCGCTTTTTTCATACGAACAGTCAATATCAGACCCCCTAGAGAACAAACCATACGCTAAATCAGGGCAATGTTGTTCCCTGCACCACCAAGACAGCAAGACATCCATTGCAACATTTTCGCTATACTTGGCCATATCATCTGGCCAAATATAGTCAATTTGTCTGGATCGCTCCGGTATGATTAGAGTAGATGCTTCGCTTTCCCAATAACTCTGCTTTATCAACGGCAACGGGATCAGTGTAGAACCCGATCCTTCCGCATCATAAAGATTCTGCCACACTAATCGAAAGAAGGTACCATATTGCTCATTCCGGTCTTCTTCCCGAAGTCCAGGATTTGGTGATAGGTAAATCTGATCTTTTTCCTGCTCTTCAATCTGGTATTTTGCCCCGGCGATGAGCAGAATGTGATCGGATGCTTGCTGCCACTGCAACCGTCTCATATCTCCATCTATTGACTCGGTATCAGCGCTGTTATAATTGATCGTGATATCAGCAGGCAAAATGAGTGTGATCTCATCCGGGGAGCAAAGGGCATAGGGATGCCATTCCCCCAACTTTTGCAGAAAGATCAGGTTCTTCTCTAAGTAAGCGCCGGGGGCATAGCCAATTTGTTCGATTTCTTTTGGAAGGCTGTAGACCGAATAAGCATAATATGGTACTACAAACCTGCCGTGATATTGGAGTTCAATCCGTATTGGATCGCCATCCCTGACTTCAAAACGATCAACCGCTAAACCGGTGTTTAACAAACTTAAAGCGGATATATCACGTCCAGGAGAAAGTTCCACTTCAGCCAGACCTGAAGCAATGGCGCCATCAGCGGAAAGTTCCAAATACAAGCGGTAGGATTGAAAGTGCGAACAGACAGATCTCAGGTTTTGGCGCGTCTGAAAATTCGGTTCGACAGAGCGCAAATGCTGAAGGTCAATTAGTTTTTTCCCCCAGAAGACAGAGAGAAATAAAGATGCTAGGCTCAGGATTGATATTGCAGCAACTGCGTTCCAACTATGCTTTGTCTTCACCCTAGGAAGTCGAAGGTCTGTAACTAAAAACGCAATCATAAGCAAGAATAGAGCAACGCAAACATAGAAGAGACGTTGGTAAATCAGCATCTCTGTTTCAGGGCCAAAACCAATTAGTGCGGAATTCATTTGTAAGGTAGGCATGAAAATCAATAAGTTCCCCAGGTCTACAGGTCTGGTTAAAACAAACCCAAGGTAAATAATAATCACACCGGAAGCTACCAAAATATGGTTGATCAACAATCCAATCAAGGAACATATACTAATAACAAAACAAACAGGAGGAAGCAAAATAATCACCCAGACCCAGATGGCATTGAGGGCATTCGCAATCCCAAAGAAAGCAACACTCAAGATGAAAGTTAGGCAGACCGTTGGTGAAATAAGGGTCAGAAAACCCGCTATTCCAACTCCTGCTTTGAGTATCAGGTAATCATCTCCAAACACATTGCGACTCCACAGATGGTTGTGACCTTTTTCAGTTTCGTTTAAGAAAAAGCGCAGATACAGGATGACAAACAGCAAGCAGGCTATATAACCTGTAATTCTTGCTATGTTCTCAATATATCCCAACGCTGTGGTCTCAGGTAATTCAGAAATCGGATTCGTCACCAGGGCGACCACAAGCACAAGCAAGGAAAACAACCAGTTGACCTTATCCCAAACAAAAAGTTTCCACTGGGCAGTAAAAGATCTCAGGAATATCTTCATTCAGCTTGCTCCGAGTTATGTTGGCAAATGAGAAGCATATATGCATCTTCCAGATTCGGTGTCAACGGGGTGCTGCCCTCGGTTACCATGCTGCTCAGGGGGGAATAGCGAGCGATCACGCTATGGGTTTCAGCCTCGTGAACAAAAGAAAGAATAAGATTATGATCTTTAAAAGTGGCCCAGTCCTCTCTTGCGACCGTGCGTTCCCATACCTTTCCCCGACATTGGTCCAGCAATTCAGGAATGCTCCCCGAGAATATCAGTCTGCCCTTATGGAGAATCGATAACCGATTGGTAACTGCGGTGATATCCTCAGTAATATGGGTGGAAAGCAGTACCGTGCGTCTAAGACCCAGGTCTGAAAACATATTTCTGAAGCGTACCCGTTCTTCTGGATCCAATCCTGAGGTAGGCTCATCTGCAAACAGGACCTGTGGGTCATGTACCAGGGCTTGAGCAACCACGAGGCGTTGTTTCATGCCACCTGAAAAAGACTTGATCTTCTTTTTAGCCACGGAAGCCAGGTTGACCTCCTCTAACAGCCTCATGATCGTTTGGCGANNAGCAGAGAATTCCGGATATAGCAGATATTCCTGCGGGATGATCCCAATGTTCTTTCTGACTTCACTGACCTGACGCTGGGTGTCAAAACCACATACGGTTGCCCGACCAGCTGTTGGCTGAATGAGACCAGTCAGGATGCCAATCAGGGTGGTTTTGCCAGCGCCATTCGGACCCAAAAGCCCATAAACGCCTTCATCCATTGCAAGGTTGACGTCACGTAAGGCAAAAACACCGGCTTTGTACTGTTTGGTCAGGGAGTGCGTTTGTATGATCATAATCTCCTGCTTAAAGCAAATCGTGGAACTCGTCTTTCATTTGTTATGGAACAGATTCTTTATCAGTTATACCCGTTTATGGGCATTGGGTCAGATCTTTACAGCGGTATTCAGTCCAACTGTGGCAGCCGCTGCTATCACAAAACGAACAATAACGGGATTGGGTATCTTGCTGACCTGGCCACCAGGTCTCGCAACATGTACCCGTATTCACCCATGATGTGCAGGAACCTCCTGCAGCAGATACTGGCTTGCTGATGAATGCAGCAACCGCCGTAGCAATTACAGCGATGATCAGTAAACTAAGAAATACTCTTTGCTTTGTAACAGAAATACTACTGTACATTTTTACCTCCCAGATTAACGATTGACGAGTTCCACGATTTGCTCTTTTGTTGTTGCATGATTTGCATTAGCTATTTTCCCATTAGCATCAATAAAAAGTAAGGTTGGCGTAGCTGAGATTTGGTATTGATCAAAAACCATTTTTGTTCCCTGCAGGACAATCCAGGGAAGCTCACGCTCTTCATCATATTCTTGAATAAAGGCTTGATTTTCATCAAGCGAATTAGAAGTCACAACCACAATTTTGTATTGTGGGTATGATATAGAAAATTTAACCAAATTCGGGTATAGAGTCTTACATGAACCACAATCATGGGAACTAAAAACCAAAACTATTGGAGAGCCAGCAAGGTTTGAAAGTTTAAAAAGCTGATCGTTTACGTCCCTTAGTTCAAAATCAGAAAAGGATTCCCCAAAAATCTGAAATTCTTCTTCTGTGTTATGGGTTGAGATGAGTAGTTGGTTTTGAGCTACAAGATTACGTATTGAAATTAATATTATTATGGAAATGATACTCTGCATGATGAGTAACCCAACTGTTGTGGCAGAAAGGATATTGTTTAGTTTTTCTTGTTCAGATTTCATGTTGCTTCCTAGTTTAAAAGTAAATTCTCATAAGTTGAAACATCTTTATTTTGATAATCTCCAAAATCGATTCAAGCTTGATGTGCGGGGGCAACACAGCAGTCATCACGCTATGTGTCCAGAGAATAATCTCTCCACCTCAGAGGAGTAGAAATTCCCTGGTGGTAAGAAAATCATTGTCAAAACCCATAGGCGAGATATATCTATAAAATCTTCTTCCGCGTAATTGAATTAGAAAATCAATTTCATTCCTCCTATTCTGATCGAATTGAATATATTTAGAACAGAAATCCTAGGCTCTGCTAGCTTCCGCTAGATCGCCGATAATTTATTGCTGATATTCACCTCCTCTGTAATTATACATTTTACTGCGCTTACATAAAAAGCACATGTTCGACAATATCTTCCACCATCTACATCAATTGGTTGAGGCATAATTTCTGTTTCAAAGTGAATCGGCTGAGGCATGTTCATCTTTTCCTCTATGAAGTCAACAGATGTTTGGCGGATTGCTTTCTACAGAAAATCATCATATGTATCGTCTATAATTTTTCATAATTGGCCATTTGGAGACAAAATGATTGGATGTACAAGGTTGTTCATCTTAGAAATGATGTTAGGTGATTTTTTGAAGACTACCTCGTGGTTCTCAAGAATAACGACAGTTACAGTGGAGTCCTCCGAATTGAAATCAACACTTTGGATATCGATCATGAATTTATAGTCAAGATATTCTAAGTCGTTTTTATTTGCATTCAATGACTCTAATCGCGACTTCTCGATTTCTTTGGAAAGGAAATTTCTAGCTTTTTCAAAATTCACAGCAATGAAATGACTAAGGTCAGGGATAACATTATTCTTTCTTGACTCATATCTTAGTTGGAAATATTGATCTAGAAGGTTTTGGATCTCATCTGTATTAACATTGTAAGTTGCGTTAATTGTTGCAGTTGCTGGAGAAAGACTACCAAACAATAAAATGACAGCCAGTCCAAAGAACAGAATACTCAATGCAAATTTAGAGTTTTTCATGGTTTCCTTTCATTCCTCTTTTTTGTTGGCTAATGCCTTGTGTATATTAATTAAATGGAGCGAATCATAAAACGTTTCATTTGCTGTTTTTTTGATAGCTCAATTCCTTGTATTACAAGTTCATATATTTCGTTTGCTCACACGGATAAACATACTACTTTAGCAAGCCCTTTCTCTCGAAAACTAAAGGAGGCATATCCATGTCCGAAGAAAGGCGCATTTTGAGATGTTCAATTCTCGTTTCAGACATCTCCTTGTCTTCCGAGTCTTTAATAAAAGGCTCTACCAACTCGGTATAGTCGTTACCGATTGGAATAAAGAACGATTCGATGTTATCTTTAGGTCCGATTCTGTAAAGAATGTATACAGAACGAAACTCATCTGGACCCTCCAGTACTTCTGCACAGTTAGTTACCAACAAGATCACGTCTTTCATGCTGTAAACTGGTTCCCATTCACATACAAACTCATTTTGACTAGAAAACTTAAGAGAAGTCTGACCGATTAACTGCTCCGTTTCTTTAAAGTTTTCAGGGGTATTGTAGTAATCAAATCTGTTTGATTTATACGGCTCTCTAATGGAAATCCAGCCTCCATACTCCTCGATAAGCGAGAGTATTTTCCGTTCTTGAGAATCCCTGACTATGAAGATAGTCATTAAAACAAGAGCAATGACAATGACAATTAAAGGGAGAATTCGTTTGCTTGACATTAGTTGTTGTATCCTGTGATATTCAATGCAAAGAAACTTGAGGGCGAAAAGTAAGCAAGGTTATATGAACCAAATGGCGTATGACTTGCTACTTGGATTTTGGTGTAATCGTGACAGCTTCCGGTCAGCGAGGTAACCAATACTGCATGCCTCCACCCACCTGATGTATATTGCATTACGACAACATCTCCACCGCTAAGATAGCACATGTATGATCCGGAACTATACCCAACCGGACCTCTACCGGTGTTAGATGTGAGAAAGCTATAGAAACCACCAACATTAATCCAGGGATACGAACCTGTCTTCGTGTAAGAATCAAAATACCACTTATTGTAGTAATCATTGGGAGTGGACATTACTTGGTT
>MTKX01004802.1_pt1 | contig 37067 bp, 33 predicted proteins | sample 1042771 | NCBI WGS metagenome assembly MTKX01 (sample SAMN06212183, study PRJNA360534) | anaerobic digester metagenome | biome: Wastewater treatment plant; material: sludge; isolation source: anaerobic digester fed with sludge from wastewater treatment plant | place: Denmark: WWTP Randers ...
CCAACGCTGGACTGCCCTCCCGCATGAAGGCGGCCCTTAGCAAGTTTTGCGGTACTGCGAATATACCAACATGAACCAAATGATGTCCACATCGACGTCAGCCGCGACCCTCTCCGTGCTGTCCGCGATCGGAGCAAACCAGCCTACATCAGAGGCACGGCCATCATTATCTCTCTTCCATTCGAGGGTGAGGCAGTACTCTTTCGATTTCAGCCCTCTACCTTCACCTTCAATCCACCACGAGGCGAAATCGTCGGACAGGAAGTTCGTCTGACCTATGAATTCACGACCCCGGATCCCAAGAGCCTGAAGGCGAGGTTTGACCGAGACCTAGAGAGTATTCAAGTGTACCTGCAATGGGTCGAGAGGGATGTTGTCTCTTTCAATCGATCTCTACATCAAGAAGCCGGCCAAGCAATCTCGCGACGGAAGAACAAGCTTCTAGCGGATCGCAACATGTCAGCTGCACTTGGCATTCCGATCAAACAACGTCAAGATGCACCTCGGACCTACACAGTGCCAAATGTAAGGCGCAAACCGATCATTCAGCGTCCCAGTGTGTCAACCAGCGAGCCATTTCAGCCAGAACCGGCGCTTGCTGATTCCGAGTACGAGAATATTCTACGAATCATCCAGAACATGGTCACTGTCATGGAAAGAAGCCCTCATGCATTTGTGGAAATGAACGAAGAAGATCTACGCCAGCAGATCTTGGTACCGCTTAACGGTCAGTACGAGGGTCAGGCGACCGGGGAGACATTCAACTTCTCAGGAAAGACAGACATTCTGATTCGAGTCGAAGGTAAGAACATCTTTATTGCGGAGTGCAAATTCTGGCGGGGCCCGACAGCGTTGGCCGAAACCATAGACCAGCTCTTGGGCTACACAAGTTGGAGGGACACCAAGACCGCTATATTACTCTTTAGCAGGAATAAGAATTTTGGAAATGTCTTGGCCAGCATTCCGGGCGCGGCGAAGGAGCACCCATGCTTTAAACGTGATCTTGGAATGACCGGGGAAACTATCTTTCGCTATGTGTTTCACCAACGCAACGATCCGAATCGTGAACTGCTGTTAACCATCTTGGCTTTTGACATCCCACGCAAAGACTGATGAATAGGTGTGGCTGCAACCTACCTGAGAAAGGCGTGGCATGAAGTGGTGATGTAATGCAACTGAAATGGAACAGGCCGCCCCAGGACGACCAGGATTGCGCCGCCAAGTGCCGCCAAATCTCCCTACTTCACAAGTTGACACTTATGTCAGCACCCCAATCTTGCCTTTTCCCCGCACCGATGCTATAATGGCAGCCAACTAAACAAGCACTTCGCGCCTGATCTATTCAGGGGCACAGCCGGGGCGGTGACGGCGCCCAGCACCCATTCCAACCTGTCCGCCCGCCGTTTGAAGACCGGCCGGCGGATTTTCAGTCCAATCCAGGAAGCGACAGGCCATGACAAAACGAGTTGTCGAATATGTGACCAAGACCACGCCCGACGTGACCGCCGACCAGGTGGCGCGCCTGCGCGAGATCTTTCCCGAGTGTGTCGCCGAGGGGCGCGTGGATTTCGAGCGGCTGCGGGCGACGCTGGGCGACCTCGACGCGCTGGCAGGCGAGGAGACGTACTCGTTCACCTGGGCCGGCAGGGCCGACGCCTTTCGCGCCGTGCAGACGCCGAGCGCCGCCAGCCTGCGCCCCGCGCCGGAAGAGTCGGTGAACTGGGACACGACGCAGCACCTGTTCATCGAGGGCGAGAACCTGGAAGTGCTCAAGCTCCTCTACAAGTCGTACTTTGGCCGCGTCAAGATGATCTATATCGACCCGCCGTACAACACGGGCAACGATTTCATCTACCGCGACGACTATCGCCAGCCGCGCCGCGCCTACCTGGAAAAGACGGGCCAGATTGACGCCGAGGGCAACGTGTTGACCAGCAACCCCGAGGCGAGCGGCCGCTACCACTCCGACTGGCTGACGATGATGTACCCTCGCCTCTTCCTCGCACGTCAGTTGTTGCGCGAGGATGGACTAATTCTTGTGTCAATCGATGATGTAGAAGTTGCCAATTTGAAACTGATGCTGAACGAGATCTTCGGCGAGGAAAACCTGGTAGCGCACGTTCTCTGGCAGAAGCGGTATGTATCAAACGTAACTGCTCGATGGATCTCGGATATGCATGATCACATTTTGGTCTATGCTCGGCAGAAAGAGAATGTTCAGGTAAACCGGTTGCCCCGTACGGAAGACCAACTTGAAGCCTACAAGAACCCTGACGGTGATCCCAGAGGGCCTTGGCGGCCACAAGACTTGTCGGCGAGCAAAGCCTACAATGCGGGACTTTACACGATCACAACTCCATCTGGAATGCAAGTCAAGCCACCACCTGGGAGATACTGGCGCTGTAGCAAGAAGCAGTATGAGGAATGGTTAGCAGACAACCGAATATGGTTTGGCATCAGTGGGAAAGGACGTCCTATGCTCAAGGCATTCCTTTCAGAAGCGCAAGAAGGCATCACACCAAATACATGGTGGGACTATGAGTTTGCTGGCCACAACAAAGAGGCAACGCTGGAAATGAAGGAGCTCTTCGACGGTGGCTCGCCATTTGACACAGCGAAACCAGTGAAGCTCCTCGGTCGGATGATCGAGCTCTTCAGCGAGGCTGACTCGCTTGTATTGGACTTTTTCGCTGGTTCATGTACTACTGCTCATGCAGTATTGGAACATAATCGGTCAGATGGAGGCTGCCGTCGCTTTATAATGATACAGATTCCAGAAGCAGTAGACACATCAGCGGAAACAGGAAAGAACGCAGAGCGACTCGGGCTTGCATCTATTGCCGACATTGGCAAAGAGCGCATCCGCCGCGTCATCGCACAAATGCAGGCGGACCGCGAGGGACAACTTCCTCTGGACACCCGCGACACCCCGGAAGACCTTGGCTTCCGCGTCTTCAAGCTCGCTCCGTCTTCGTTCCGCCACTGGGAACAACCCGGTGGCGACTCGGCCGCCCTGGTGCAGCAGCTCACCTTCTTTGACCGCGGCCTGGAAGAGGGGGCCGACCCGCAGAACGTGATCTACGAGGTGATCCTGAAGGAGGGCTATCCCCTGACCTCGCGCATCGAGACGCTGCCGCTGGAGGCCAACCTTGTCTACCGCATCACCGACACCCGCCGAGAGGATCCGCCCAGCTTTTACCTGTGCCTCGACGCCGAGGTGCACACGGCGTCCCTCGACGCGCTGCCGCTCGACAAAATGACCGTGTTCATCTGTCGCGACACGGCCCTGACCGACTCACAAAAGGTGAACCTGGCAGCGCAGTGCGTGTTAAAGGTGGTGTGAGCGATGAAGCTCCACTTTGACCCCGACCTGGAGTACCAACAGCGGGCCATCGAGGCCGTCGTCCGCCTGTTCGAGGGCGCGCCGCGGCAGGAGAGCGGCTTGCAGCTCCTGTCGGCCGGCGGCGTCGTAGGCAATCGCCTGGCCCTGAGCCAAGAGGCACTGCTGGCCAACGTCCAGGCCGTGCAGCGCGATCCGACCTTGCACAACGGCAGCCCGGTTCCCGTCACGGAATCGCTAGGCAGCCTCGACTTTTCCGTGGAGATGGAGACGGGCACCGGCAAGACCTACGTCTACCTGCGCACCCTGCTGGAGCTACACCGGGCCTACGGCCTGCGCAAGTTCATCATTGTCGTGCCCTCGGTCGCCATCCGAGAGGGCGTGCTCAAGACGCTCGACATAACCCAAGATCACTTCTCACGGCTGTACGGCAACGTGCCTTACCGCTTCTACCAGTACGATTCGGGCAACCTGGCCCGCGTCCGCCAGTTCGCCACCAGCAACGACGTCGAGATCATGGTCATGACCCTCGACTCGTTCAACAAGGACGCCAACGTCTTTAACCGGCCGGTGGACCGGATGATGGGCCAGCGGCCCCTCGACCTGGTGCAGGCGGCGCGCCCCGTGCTGGTGCTCGACGAGCCGCAGAACATGGAGAGCGACATCGCCCGCGCGGCGCTGGCGCGCCTCAATCCGCTGTTCAGGCTGCGCTACTCGGCCTCGCACCGCGAGCTGTACAACCTCGTCTACCGGCTGACGCCGGTGGATGCCTACAACCTGCGCCTGGTCAAGCAGATCGAGGTCGCCTCGGTGGTGGAGGATCATGATGCCAACAGGGCGTACGTCGAGTGCCTGGCGGTCGACGCCAAAAAGACCCTGATCAGCGCCAGGCTGCGGATGTACGTGCGGCAAAAAACCGGCCCGGTGCCGGTGGTACGCACGGTGCGCGTGGGCGACGACCTGCGCCAGATCACGGGGCTCGACGCCTACGACGGCTATGTCGTCGAGTCGCTCGACGCCGGCTGGGGTGAAGTGGTTTTTGCCAACGGGGTCACCGTGACTACCGACGAGGCGCTGGGCCCCGACTACGAGCTGATCGCCCGGGTGCAAATTGCGCACACGGTCGAGGAGCACATGCGCAAGGCGCACCGCCTGCGGCGCAAGGGGATCAAGGTCCTGTCGCTCTTTTTCATCGACGAGGTGGCGAATTACACGCGGGCCGAGGGCTACATCCGGCGCGCCTTCGAGGCCGAGTTCGAGCGCCTGAAGGCCCTGGACGCACCCTGGGCGCGCCTCTACCGCGATGTGGACGTGCGATCCGTGCAGGGGAGCTACTTTTCGGTGTACAAGACCGAGAGCCGCATGGAGTTGGACGAGGACGCGTACGATCTGATCATGCGCGACAAGGAGCGGCTGCTGTCGCTGGACGAGCCGATGGAGTTTATCTTTTCCCACTCGGCGCTCCGCGAGGGGTGGGACAACCCCAACATTTTCCAGATCTGCACCCTCAACCGCACCATTTCCACGATCCGGAAACGGCAGGAGATCGGGCGCGGCATGAGGCTGGCCGTGAACCAGGAGGGCCACCGCGTGTTCGACGACCAGGTGAACCGCCTGACCGTCGTCGCCAACGAGAGCTATCGGGAGTACGTCGCTCGACTGCAAAAGGAGTACGTCGAAGAGGTGGGCAGCGGCCAGGCGCCGCCGGTGCCGAGGGATGCGCGCCAGCGCCGCACTGTGCGCCTCAAGAAGGGGTTTGAGCTCGATCCCGAGCGCTGGGAGGAGTTCCAGGCGCTGTGGGCGCGCATCGCCCGGCGGACGCGCTACCGGATCGAGCTGGACGTGGAGGCGTTGGTGGAGGCGTGCGCCGGGGCCGTGGCGCCCATCGCCGTCGAGCCGGTCATGATCCGCACCGAGCGCGGGCGCGTCGACCGCATCCGGGAAGCTGGGATGTTCGAGACAACGCTGCTGGGCCAGCGGGCGGTCGAGGTGGGCGTGAGTCACGAGGTGCCGCACGTGACCGACGTGCTGGCCGGCGAGACGAACCTGACGCGGCGGACGCTGCGACGCATCCTGGAGCGGGCGGGCAACCTGGAGCAGGTGTTTCACAACCCGGCCGAGTACTTGCAGCGGGCCGGCGAGGCGATCAATCGGGCGAAGCGGCGGTTCCTGGTGGATGGCGTGCAGTACGTCGAGGTACAAGACATCTACGAGATGTCGCTGCTGGAGGACCTGCAAGGCTACGAGGACCACCTGGTGCCCATCGAAAAGTCGGTGTACAGCCACGTTCTCTACGACTCGGACGTAGAGCGAGATTTTGCCCTGGCCCTGGAAGAGATGGACGAGGTCAAGCTGTTTCTGAAGCTGCCCGACTGGTTCGTGGTGGACACGCCGATCGGCGAGTACAATCCGGACTGGGCAATCGTGTTTCACGTCCAGGACGAGTTTGGCGAGCTGCGTGAAAAGCTCTACCTGGTGCGCGAGACGAAGGGGAGCACGGATCCCGACGAGCGGCGGGGCACGGAGAACATGCGGATCGCCTGCGCTCGCAAGCACTTTGCGTTTCTGGACGTGGATTATGATGATGTGACGACGGGGCAAGAGTTTCGCCGAAAGCTGCTGGCTGCCTCCTCGGCATGTACATCCACGACCTGAGTGTGAGGGATATGGATCGAAGGGAACGTAGAGGCTATGAGCGAGAGTAAAGACGAGCCTCTCACGAATATCTCCAAAGCGCGAACTGCGGAAGAGATAGGCGCCTTCTGGGACGAGCATAGCCTGGCTGACTTCTGGGATGAAACGCACGAGGTTGAATTCGAAGTCAGGGCTTCGCGCTATCCCCAGGGGCAGGCGGTCCCTTGCCGCACCTCTCCCTGCCTTTCCATCAAATGACGTAATCTATTCCATCGTTTGCCCGATGCGCGGCCGGCCCGCACGTGCTATCATGGTGCGGCAGGGGCCGGCCCTCCCCTGCGTTGTTGGCGTCCCCGCGTGCGGTGCGCTGTGTGGACCTCCCATCCCTGCCCGGAGTGAGCGACATGGCCTATGGCGAACTGGAGATCGGGCTGCACCGCCGCGACGCGGAGCACTACGAGGTTGAGCTGCGCTTCAGCCAGCCCGAGAGCGACGCCGAAGTGCGGTTGTCCCGCGGCGAGCCGGCCCTGGCCCGGTTTGACGTGGAGCGCCTCCGCGCCCTGCAGGCCGACCCCGCCGCCTACGGCCGAGAGCTGGGCGCCTGCCTCCTGGCCGACCGGGGGCTGCGGCAGGGCCTGGCCCAGGCGCGCAGCGCCGCCCAGGGCCTCGGCGCGCCGCTGCGGCTGCGGCTCTTTGTGGGGCCCAGCGCCCCCGAGATGCACAGCCTGCGCTGGGAGACCCTGCGCGACCCCGACGACGATGCTCCCCTTTTCACCGGGGAGCACGTTCTTTTTTCCCGCTACCTGAGCAGCCTGGACTGGCGGCCCGTGGGGCCGCGTCCGCGGGGTGCCCTCCGCGCCCTGGTGGCCATCGCCAATCCCTCCGGCCTGGAAGAGTACGCGCCGGGGGGGCAGCCCCTGGCGGCCGTGGACGTTGCCGGCGAGCTGGAGCGGGCAAGGGCCGGCCTGGGCAACATCCCCCTCACGGCCCTGACGACCCCGGGCAGCGCCAGCCTCAACTCCCTGGCCAACAATCTGCGCCAGGGCTACGACGTCCTCTACCTCGCCTGCCACGGCGCTTTGCTGGACGGCGAGCCCTACCTCTGGCTGGAGGACGAGGCAGGGGCGGTGCAGGTGGTGAGCGGCAGCGACCTGGTGGCCCGCGTCCGGGAGATGCAGCGCCGGCCGCTCCTCGTCGTCCTGGCCTCCTGCCAGAGCGCGGGCGACGATGCGCGGACGGCCGACGGCGGGGCGCTGGCCGCCCTGGGGCCGCGCCTGGCCGAGGCCGGCATTCCCGCCGTGCTGGCCATGCAGGGCAACGTCTCCATGGACACCGTCGCGGCCTTTATGCCCGTCTTTTTCCGGGAGCTGCAGCGCGACGGGCAGATCGACCGCGCCGCGGCCGTGGCCCGGGGCGCGGTGCGCCATGCCCCCGACTGGTGGATGCCGGTGCTCTTTATGCGGCTGCGCAGCGGGCGGCTGTGGTACACGCCCGGTTTCGGCGAGGACGGCCACGGCCTGGAAAAGTGGCCGGCCCTGCTGCGCAATATTCGCCTGGGGCGCTGCACGCCCATCCTGGGCCCCGGCCTGTCGGAGCCGCTCCTGGGCTCTCGGCGCCAGATGGCCCGCCGCTGGGCCGAGGCCTACTCGTACCCCATGGCGGCCCACGAGCGCGACAACCTGCCCCAGGTGGCCCAGTACCTGGCCGTGAACCAGGACCCCGTCTTTGCCCGGGACGAGCTGGCCGAGTCGGTCCGCGGCGCCATCCTGGATACCTACGGCCCCAACCTGCCGCCTGAGCTGCGCCAGGCGACGCTGGACGAGCTGATCTCGGCCGTGGGCAGGCAGCGGCGCACCGTCGACCCCCACGATCCTCATCGCGTCCTGGCCGGGCTGCCGCTGCCCCTCTTTATCACCGCCGGCTTTGGCAACCTCCTGGCCGACGCCCTGGTGGAGGCTGGCAAGGAGCCCCAGGTAACCCTGTGCCCCTGGAACGAGCACGTGGAGCTGAGCCCGGCGTTGTACGGCGCGGAGGCCGGCTACCGGCCCGAGGCGGCGCGCCCCCTGATCTACCATCTCTTTGGCAACCTGCGCGAGCCCGACTCGGTGGTCCTGACCGAGGACGACTATTTCGACTATCTCATCGGCGTCACGGGCAACAAGGGCCTCATCCCGCCCGTGGTGCGCCGCGCCCTGGCCGACACGGCCCTCCTGTTCCTGGGCTTTCGCATGGACGACTGGGACTTTCGGGTGCTCTTTCGCAGCCTCATGAGCCAGGAGGGCCGCGGCCGCCGCAGCCGCTACGCCCACGTGGCCGTGCAGATCGACCCCGAGGAGAGCCAGATCCTGGAGCCGGAGGGCGCCCGCCGCTACCTGGAATCCTATTTCGAGGACGCCGACATCAGCATCTACTGGGGCAGCACCGAGGATTTCGTCCAGGAGCTGGGCCGGCGCTGGCAGGAGGCCGGATCGTGAGCGAGGTACCGCCCCGCGGCCCGAACCCCTACGTCGGCCCCCGGGCCTTCCAGCGGGGCGAGAGGCTCTACGGCCGCCAGCGGGAGGTCCTGGAGCTGGTGGACCTGCTCATCGCCGAGCGGATCGTGCTCCTCTACTCGCCGTCGGGCGCCGGCAAGACCTCGCTGCTCCAGGCGGCCCTGCTGCCTCAGATGGAGGAGGAGAGTTTCGTCGTCCTGCCTCCCATGCGCCTCAGCATGGCGCCACCCCAGGCGGGGGCCGGCGCGGCCCGGGCGGGCAATCCCTTTGTCCTCAGCCTGCTGCTCTCGCTGGAGGAGGGCCTGCCCCCGGACGAGCAGACGCCCCTGCCCGAGCTGGCCGGGATGACGCTGGCCGGGTACATGGACCGGTGGCAGGACTCGCGGGACGGGCGTGAGGACGTGCTCCTGGTCTTGGACCAGTTCGAGGAGATCCTGACCCTGGAGGCGGGCAACCGGGCGGCCAGGGAGGAGCTTCTGGCCCAGGTGGGCACCGCCCTGCGCGATCGGCGGCGGTGGGCCATCCTGGCCATGCGGGAGGAGTTTGTCGCCGGCCTGGATCCCTACCTCCCCCTGCTGCCGACCCGGCTGGCGACCCGCTACCGGCTGGAGCTGCTGGGCCTGGACGGCGCCCAGGAGGCCATGCAGCGGCCGGCGGCGGACGGCGGCGTGACGTTCAGCACGGAGGCTGCCCGCAAGCTGGCCCTGGACCTGGCGGCGGTGCGGGTTCAGCAGCCCGACGGCTCGGTGGCCGTGCTGCCCGGCGACCACGTGGAGCCGGTACAGCTCCAGGTGGTCTGTCACCGGCTGTGGGAGCGGCTGCCCACGGGGCAAACCGAGATCGGCCCGGACGAGCTGGAGGAAGTGGGCGACGTTGACACAGCGCTGCGCGACTATTACGCCGCCAGCGTGGCGGCCGCCGCGGCCCGGTCGGGCGCGCCCGAGCGGGCCATCCGCGACTGGGTGGAGGGCCAGCTCATCACCGAGCACGGATTTCGGAGCCAGGTTTTGCAGGGGCCGGGCCAGAGCCAGGGGCTGGACAACCGCGCCATCCGCTCTCTGGTCGACGCCCACCTGGTGCGCGCCGAGCAGCGGCGCGGCGCCACCTGGTACGAGCTGGCCCACGACCGCCTGGTGGAGCCGGTGCTGGCCGACGGCCTCGCCTGGCGCCAGGCGCACCTCAGCCCCTTGCAGCGCCAGGCGGCCCTCTGGTCCGAGCACGGCCGGCCCGACGGCCTGCTCCTGCGCGGCGGCCTGTTGGAGCAGGCCGAGGTCTGGGCGGCTGCCCACGAGGCCGAGCTGGCCCAGGCCGACCGCGCGTTCCTGGACGAGTGCCGCCAGGCGCGGGCCATCGAGGAGCGGGAGCGACGACAGGCGCGGCGCATCCGCCGCCTGGCCATCGGGGCGTCCATCCTGGCCGTCGCCGCCCTCGGCCTTGCCCTCCTGGCCGCGCTGCAGTGGTCGGCGGCCCGGCTGGAGGCCCGCCGGGCCCTGGCCGGGCAACTGGCGGCCCAGGCCCAGGCTGCCCTCGGCAGCCATCCCCAGCAGGGCCTGCTCCTTGCCCTGGAAGCGCTGGACGTCGAACCCCTGCCGGCGGCCGAGCAGGCCCTGCGCGATGCCCTGCTGGGCGCCGGGGGCCGGCCCCTGGTCGGTCACACCGGCGCGGTGCTGCGCGTCGACTATAGCCCCGATGGCCGCTGGCTGGCCACGGCCAGCCGCGACGGCAGCGTGCGCCTGTGGGACCTGGCGGGCGAGGCGCCGCGCCAGGTCGGCGAGCTGTGCGGCCACGAGGGCGACGTGACCGCCGTGGCCTTTGGTCCCGACGGCCGCTGGCTGGCCACGGCCGGCATCGACGCGACGGTCCGGCTGTGGGACCTCCAGGCGGACGATCCGGCGGCAACTGCCCGGGTGTTCCGGGGCCACGGCGACATTGTCTGGTCGGTCTCATTTTCCGGTGACGGCCGCCGGCTGGCCACTGCCAGCTCGGACGCCACGGCCCGCATCTGGGATTTGCAGGCGGCCGACCCCGCGGCAGAGCCCGTCGTGTTGGTGGGGCACGAGGGCATCGTCTATTCGGCCGAGTTCAGCCCCGACGGCCGCCGCCTGGCGACCACGTCCCGCGACACGACGGCCCGCATCTGGGAGCTGGGCGGCGCGCCCGGAGCCGAGCCCCGGGTGCTGCGGGGCCACGAGGGGGCGGTCTTCCAGGCGGCCTTTGACCCCGGCGGGCGCCGGCTGGCCACGGGCAGCGAGGACGGCACTGTCCGCCTGTGGGACCTGGACGCCGGCGAGCCCGTCGTGGCGCGCGAGCTGCGCGGCCACGACGATACGGTCTTTGGCGTGGGCTTTGGCCCCGATGGCCGGTGGCTGGCCACCAGCAGCGCCGACGGCACCGCCCGGCTGTGGCCCCTCGACGAGGCCAATCCGGAGGCCGGGGCGCGGGTGCTGCGCGGCCACGAGGGAGACGTCACGTGGGTGACCTTTAGCCCCGATGGCCAGTGGCTGGCCACCGGCAGCATCGACGGCACTGCCCGGCTGTGGCCTGCCGAGACCGGTGACCCGGTCCTCGATCCGTGGGTGCTCCCCGGCCACGAGGGGCAGGCATGGTCGCTGGCCTTCAGCCCCGACGGCCGGCGCCTGGCGAGCGGCGGCGCCGACCGGACGGTGCGCCTGTGGGATCTCGAGGCGCTGGCGGCGGGCGGCAACCCCGGGAGCCTGGTCCATGCCCTGAATGGGGGGCAGGTGAGCGCCGTCCGCTTTGATCCGGGGGGGCGGTGGCTGGCCGCCGGCATCTGGGACGGCACCGCCCGGCTGTGGGATCTGGACGCCCTGGGAAGCGATCCGGGGCAGAATGGCGACCTGGCCGCCGCCGAGCGAATACTGGCCGGCCACGGGCAGGGGGTCAGCGCCCTGGCCTTTGACCCCGAGGGGCGGTGGCTGGCCACCGGCGGGCAGGACGGCTCCGTCCGCCTGTGGGACCTGGCCGGCGATGGGCCGGCGGGCACCGCCGCCTTTGCCTGGCAGGCCCACGAGGCGGGGACAAACGCCCTGGCCTTTAACCCCGACGACCCCCGCTGGCTGGCCAGCGGTGGGACGGATGGCGCGGTGCGCCTGTGGGACCTGGAGTCGGGGGACCCGGGCTCCGGGGGGCGAGGGTTGGAGGGGCCGGCGAGCCCGGTCTTTGCCCTGGCCTTTGGCCCCGACGGACGCTGGCTGGCGACCGGCACCCGGGGCGCCGGGGACAACCTGTGGCTGTGGGAGTTTGACGGCGAGGAACCCGGCGCGCCGCGCTCTTTGCGGGGACACACCAGCAACGTCACTTCCGTGGCCTTGAGCCCCGAAGGCCGCTGGTTGGCCAGCGGCAGCGCCGACGCCACGGCCCGCCTCTGGGACCTGGGGCCTCCCCAACCGGGGGCCAGCAGCCGCGTGCTGCGCGGCCACGAGGGTCCCGTCACGGCGGTGGCCTTTGACCCTGCCGGCCAATGGCTGGCGTCGGCCGGCAGCGACGGCAGCATCCACCTGTCGCGGGTCAGCGTGGACGAGCTCCGGGCTGTGGCCTGCCGGGTGGCGGGGCGCAACCTGAACGCGGCCGAATGGGACACGTATTTCCAGGGCGAGTCGCGGCGGGCGACCTGCCCCCAGGCGGCCGAACCGGTCGCCCCGAGCTGCCAGGCGCAGCCGTGAGGCCGGCGCCTGAAGAGAGTGTGAGATGAGCGAACACAGATCGTCAACCCTGGCCCTGCGCCTCAGGGACACGGGCCAGGTCTTTGCCCTTGGCCGGGAGCCGCTGACCATCGGCCGGCGACCTGACAATACCATCGCCCTGCGCGATTCGTCGGTGTCGCGCCAGCACGCCCGGATCGAGTGGCGGCCGGAGGGACCCGTCATCGTCGACCTGGGCAGCAGCCACGGCACGTATGTCAACGAGCGGCGCTTGTCGAGCCCCAGGCTGCTGCAGCCCGGACACGTGGTGCGGGTTGGCAACACGGTGCTGATGGTGGAGAGCGTGCGGCAGCCGGCGGCAGCGCCGGCCCGCGAGGCGCGCGGCCGGAGCCCCGGCTGGCTGCTCATGGCCGGCGTCGCCCTGGCGCTGGTGGCAGCCCTGGCCCTGCTCCTCGCAGCGGGCGGCGCCCTCCTCCCGGATGGCGGCGAGGCGAACACCGCCTTGCCCGGCAACGGCCAGGGGGAGGAGGAGTCGTCGCCCACGGCAGCGCCGACGCAGGCCGAAGCGGCGACGGTCGCGCCCTCACCTGCCCCGCCCACTGCCGAGCCGACGGCCGCGCCGCCCACTGCCGAGCCGACGGCTGCTCCGCCCACCGCCGAGCCGACGGCCGCGCCGCCGCCCACGGCTGCGCCGCCTTCGCCCACGCCCGTTCCCGCGTACCCGGCGCCGGCGCTCGTCGCCCCCTCGGAGCAAGAGGCCAACGGGGTGCGGGGGCCGGTGACCTTTGCCTGGAGCTATCCCCGGGCGCTGGTTGACGGCGAGGGCTTCCAGGTGTTGATCTGGAAGGACGGCCAGGAGCACAACGGGGCCGCCAGCCTCACCCGCGAGACGCAGCAGACCATCGACCTGGACGTGGTGCTGCCCGGGCGTGGCGGGGACGGTGAGTACCTGTGGACCGTCGTCGTGCGGCGCGACGCGCCGGGCGAGGCGCTGCTTAGCCCCGAGGCCGCCCCCAGGCGCCTGGTCTATGCGGGGGTTGACTCTGGCCCGGCCCTGCCCAACGAATGCGCCGCCTTTACCTGCGATGGCTGCGATAGCTGGAACAGCGACAATCCCCTGTGCACCCAATGCCAGTGTCCGTGAGAGTTGGCCGTCTCTCGCTTTCCCAGAATTGACAGCCTGGAACCGTCAAGGTATAATAGGCCGCCAGTTCGTGGTTAGGAGAGAAGTAACGTGAGTGCTGACAACATGATAACCCTCGCCGAGATTTCTACAGGACAGAAGCTGCAGGGCACCGTCAAGAAGGTCACCCTATCGGGGGCCGTCGTCGACGTAGGTGCTGCGGTCGATGGCCTGCTGCACATTTCGGACCTGGGCGAAAGACGAGTAACCCGCACGTCCGACGTGCTGAGCGAGGGCCAGGAGATCACCGCCTGGGTAAAGCGGATCAATCCTGAGCAAAAGAGATTGAGCCTGACGCTCGTACAGCCCCCCGATCTGACCTGGGGTGACCTCCAGCCGGGCATGGTGGTCCAGGGAAAGGTCGTCCGCCTGGAAAAGTTTGGCGCCTTTGTCGACATTGGCGCCGAAACCGACGGGCTGGTCCACATCTCCGAGATGGCCAACCGGCGGGTCAACAAGCCCTCCGACGTCGTCTCGGAAGGGGACGAGATCTCGGTCTGGATCAAGGATGTGGACCGCAAGCAGCGGCGCATCAGCCTGACCATGGTCGAGCCCCCCGACGTGGACCTGCGATCCCTCAAGCCCGACACCGTCCTGACCGGCAAGGTCGTCCGCCTGGAGAGCTTTGGCGCCTTTGTGGACATTGGCGCCGGGCGCGACGGGATGATCCACGTGACCGAGATGGGTCGCGGCTACGTCGGCAGCCCTTCGGAGATCCTGTCGGTGGGCGACGAGGTGCAGGTGCGCGTCCTCGAGGTTGATCCTCGCCGGGGCCGCATTTCCCTGAGCATGAAGGACCTGCCCAGCGATCAGTACCAGATGATCGACCAGGAGGAAGAGGAGCTGCCGACGGCCATGGAGCTTGCGCTGCGCGAGGCCATGGACGCCGAGGGGGTCGACTTTCCTTACGGGCGAGACCGGGACAACCGCCGCCGCAAGAAGGGCAAGCGGGACCGGGACCGGGACAGGGATCGAATTCAGGACGAGATCATTGCCCGGACGCTGAGGAACCGCAGCGACTAGAGAGCGCTGAGCTGACGGATGGGTCTGCACCCGGCGTGCAGGCCCATTTTTCGTGCTCGGATGCGAAGCGGGAGGACTAGCGGACCGCAGTCTCCTCGCGGAGCGACCGGATGTACTCCAGGTTCAGCTCGCCCTTGGCCCCCCAGCCTTTCTTGCCGCCCGGGATCTCGGGCCTGAACTTTTCGTACAACTCGTAGGCCATCTTTTCCAGCTCGCCCGGCTCAAAGGCGCCGGCCAGGTCTTCCATGGCGGCCCGCACGTCGTCCAGGTCGGCGCCGAATTTGCCCGACAGATAGCGCCGCACGCTCTCCGGGTCCACCGGCTGGCCCTTGGAAGCGGCCCGCACACCCTCGGGCGTATTGAGCGCCGGCACGGGCCGGCCGAGGAGCTCGATCCAGAAGGTCTCGCCCTCGGGCTGCTTGCGCACGTCGCGGCCCTTGTCTTCGGATGGCTTGTATATGCCCAGGCTCCGGCCCTTGGACTGGGCGTTGAGCCCGGCCAGGGTCTTGCCCAACGTCAGCGCCTCGTCGGGCGCAAAGCCCAGCGCCTCGGCTACCACGGCGGCCCACAGGGTCAGCACCGGGGCCCGGTTGATCTCTACTTTCGTTGCCACGTCTCACCTCCGGGCGTCGCTCGTCGAGCGACTGTTACGTCTCAGGCCCGGGCCACGATCAGCCTGAACAGGCCGCCCAGGCGGCTGTCCACCCGCTCCAGGCGAAAGCCCGCACCGGCGACCATTTCCTGGGTCTGGCGATTCAGATGGCAGCGGCCATTGACGGCGTACCAGGGCAGGTTGGCGGCGTCGGCCAGCCATGCCAGGGGCCGGACGCGGGGGCGCATGTGCTCCATGAGGAGCAGGCGGCCCCCCGGCCTGGCCAGGACCCGCCGGATCTCGGCCAGGGCGCGCCCCTGGTCCAGGACGCTGCATAACACCAGGCTGCCCACCACCGTGTCAAAGGAGCCGCCGGCAAAGGCCAGGCCCTCCACGTCCATCTGCACCATGTCCACGCGCATGCGCCCCGGATTGCCGTTCTGGCGAGCCAGCGCGCCGGCGCGCCGGGAGGCGGCGGCCAGCATCTCGGCGCTCTCGTCGATGGCCGCCAGCCCGGCGACGGCCTGGGGGTGGTAAAAGGGCAGGTTGGCCCCGGTGCCCACGCCGATCTCGAGCACGCGGCCGGCGGCGTAGGGCAGCATGGCCGCGCGCATCTCCCTCAGCCACAGGCGCTCCAGGGGCGCCATGCCCCGGTCGTAGGGCACGGCCAGGCGGTCAAAGGACGAATCGGCGGTCCCGGTCATCGTCCACCCCGCCCTGTGCCCGCTCCAGCTCTTCTTCCAGCTCCTCCAGCTCGATCATCATGGCCGGCGGCACGGAATGCTTTGGAAAGCGCGCCTTGAGCTGCGCGATGGCCTCTTTCAACTGCTCGATCCTCTGGTCCTGCACGACTCTCTTCCTTTCCCCGTTTCCCATTGCTCTGGCGGCTCGCAAATTTGACAGGTCACCGGCTCTTTGTTATACTTGCGCATATACCCCTACTGGGTATGCTGTGCGGAGGGAATGATAGCATGGCAGCCGTCTTTTGTCAAAACGGGCGGCTAACGAATTTCGCAAACAGGATGCGAACAGGCAAACCGTGATTTGTGACGTCGTGGCAATGGTGGGGCGTATGAGCAGACGTGTGAAATGGGCACGGGGAGAACGACGATGACCTTGAACAGGGTGGCTGGCGGCGCGCTGCGCCTCCTGCGCGAGAACTGGCTCTTTTTGCTCATCATCGGCGCCCTGGGGATCGCCTTGTTGGCGCTGCGCACGCCCGGCAGCGACGTATCGTCGCTGGAAGAGGTGGAGGCGATCCTCATCGGCGGGCAGCCGACGGTCGTGGAGTTCTACTCCAACACCTGAAGCGCTTGCCTCCTGGCAAAGCCTGTCGTGGACAGGCTCGAAGCAGACCTGGAGGGGCAGGGCCACGTCCTGCGCCTGAGCGCGTTCAGCACCGTCGGCCGCCAGCTCGCCGGCCGCTTTGGCGTGCGGGGGGTGCCCACCTTCTTGCTCTTTGACGGCGCCGGCAACATGGTCCATTCCCAGGTGGGTCGCCTGGACGCCAACCGGATGAAAGCTGAAATCGAGTTGATGGAGAGGTGAGAACGTGCCGATTTACGAGTACAGTTGCCAGGACTGTGAGGCGCAATTCGAGAAGTTTGTTCGCTCGATGACGTCGGAGGTAGAGATCAAGTGCCCCCAGTGCGGCGGCACGCACGTGAAAAAGGGCTGGTCGCTCTTTGGCACGGGCTCTGCCAACGGCGGACTGGCGTCCCTTTCGGCCTCGGCCGCCAGTTGCGGCCCCACGGGCAGCACCTGAGGTATCCCACGCTGAGAGCCGTGGGCTCTCGTTTATTGACATAACACAGGGGCGGTTTCCCCGCCCCCCTCCGGCCCCTCCGGCGAGGACAGGCGACCCGTCGAGGCGGGGCTTTTCTGGGCTCCCGCAGCTTCTCCGTTGGTTGACAGTAGCAGTCGAGCATGGTATAATCCACCCAGTGAAGTTCGTCGCCAGAACAGGAGCAATGCATGCTGGACAGAGGACGCCCAGTTTATACGATAGGTACCGCCGCGGAAATCCTCCAGGTTCACCCGCGGACGCTGAGACTTTACGAGGATGGGGGTCTCCTTCGTCCTGCCCGGAAGAACAACCGGCGGTTTTACTCGGCCAAAGACCTGCAGTGGATCTCGTGTATCCGCTACCTGATCCACGAAAAGGGCCTGAACCAGGAAGGCCTTCGCCGGCTGCTGGCTCACATCCCCTGCTGGGAGATCAACGGCTGCTGTGAAGAAGCGCGGGCCAAGTGCCCGGCCGCCAGCGATCAAATCCGGCCGTGCTGGGCCTTGCCCTGCATCGACGGCCGCAACGGCCGCCAGTGCTTTGAATGCAACGCCTATCTCTGCGCCGCGGACTATGTCCTGGACGAGCGGGAGAAGCAGGAGGCCGTCTCGTACATAGCCCCCGAATGAGCAGCTCCCGGCTAGCGGAGCAGCTCGACCATCAGCCGGGGGGCCTCCCGTCGCCAGGCTCTTGCTCCACGCCGACCTGACCGGCACCTCGCTTTGCAGAGGGCCGGTTTTTTTGCGCCTCCGCCACTACCTGGAATCGGGCGGCAGCGTTCGGCGCTCCTGCTGGCGCTGTACGTACCAGACCGGGAACATGGCGACAAATCCGAACAACACGGCGACCAGGATCAGGCAGCTCAGCCCGACACAGATCCCCCGCCATGCCTCCTCGGTGTCCTCTGCGCCGGCGGCCGGCTCGGGAACGGGTGTTTCCGCCTGCTGCCCGGGCTCGGGGGAGCCGGGCTGCGCCTGGCCCTGCGCGGCCAAAAGGATGACCGGCGGGGTCGAGGCGGCGAACATCGTGCCCGCGGGAGCCAGCAGGGCCAGCAGAACGGGGAGAATGAGCGCCAGGCGTGCCCGTGCGGGCCACCTCGTGCCTGGCGCGACGCGCGCCTTCGCGTGGGATCTCTCCAGGGGCCGGTACTTCTTGCCTTCCATCCGCGATTCCCTCTCTCCCTGGTGTCAACTCACCCGATTCTATCACGGCCGGGGGAATCAGGCAAGTGGGGCGCTCCGGCCGCCGCGGCAGGGGATGCCCCATCCCGATTCCGCCCTGCCCATTTGACAATCCACGCGCTTGGGTCTACAATACGCAGCGTCCCACCTGGTCCCCGAGTGAGGACCTTCAAGGAGGAGCCCATGGGGTACAAGCTGACCATTCCTGCCCGCATCAACATCCTTGGTAACCCTTCCGATGCCAACGAAGGCGACTTTGCCACCATCTCGGCCGCCGTCGACGTCCGCGCCGGGGCCGTTATCGAGCCCGACAGCGCCCTGGTGCTCGAGGCGCTGGAGCGCGAGGACGGCGGCTTTCGCACGGTTCTCAGCCTGGAGTTCACCCGCAAACAGGTGCCCTTGTCCTACGACGGGCATCTCGACCTGCTGAAGGGCGGCGTAAACCGCCTCCATGCCTACAGCGCCGAGTTTCGGGTCAAGTTTGCCCAGCGGGGCGTGCGCATCTCGACCTGGACCGACGTGCCGCGCCAGAGCGGGCTGGGCGGATCGTCCCTGTTTGTGCTGCTGACGTTGGCCGGCCTGCGCCAGTTCTACGACCTGGACCGCCAGGTACACAACGACTATGTGCTCTCGGAGCTGACGCAGCGGGTCGAAGCCCGCGAGCTGGGCATCACCTGTGGCTTTGCCGATCGCTACGCCCCCCTCTTTGGCGGCATCGCCTACATCGACTACCGGGGCAAGCTGCAACACAGCGAGCTGCACGACGAGCCGTACGCCACCTACGAGCGGCTGGACCCCTGGATCGAGGATCTGCCGCTGGTGGCCATCTCGACCGGCATCGAGCGGGACTCGGGCGACGTCCACGGCCGGATGCGCCCCCGCTACCTGGAGGAGCACGCGGAATGGGTCAAGCGGGGTGGGGAACCGCCGCCCATGGTGCGCTTTATGCAGGGGGCCTGGGAGACGGCCTGGCGGGGCAAGATCGCCCTCATGGTGGGCGACCTGGAAGGCTTTGGCGACCTCATGAACCAGAACCACCGCCTGGTGAACGAGATGATGGCCTACTGCTGTTTCGAGGATGGCGCGGGCTGGGCCAACAACCTGCTCATCGATACGGCGCTCCAGGGTGGGGCGCTGGGCGCCAAGCTCACGGGAGCGGGCGGCGGGGGGTCGGTCTTTGCCCTCACCCGGCCGGGGCAAGAGGGCCGGCTGATGGAGCGCTGGCGCCAGGTGGCGGCCGAGAGCGGCCTGGATTCGGCGCGCATCTACCGGCCGCACGTTGCCCACCGGGGCCTGGTGGTCACCGGCCCGCGGGAGCAGTCCAGCGAGGGGGTTTGAGATGCAAGGTATTATCCTGGCTGCCGGCCACGGCTCGCGGCTGCAGCCCATCACGCTGACCCGCTCCAAGGCGATGGTGCCCATCCTGGGCAAGCCCATCGTGGAGCGGGTGATGGAGCACTTGCTCTGCAACGGCGTGGACGACCTGATCCTGGTGGTCAGCCCCAATGACCGCCACATCACGCGCTACTTTCGCCGCGAGTCGCGCATCGAGGCCGACGTGCGCTTTGCCTACCAGCCCGAGCGCCTGGGCATGGCCAACGCCCTCGTGGGCGCCGCGCCGCTGATCAACGACGATTTCGTCCTCTCGGCCTGCGATAACCTGATCTCCGAGGAATACGTCGGCCAGATGCTGGCGGCCTGGAACAGCGAGCCGCGGCCCAACGGCATCCTGACGCTGATGCCCGTGGAGCCGGAACGGCTGGGCAACGTGGGCATCGTGGAGCTGGATGGGCAATGGGTGAGGCGCATCGTGGAAAAGCCGTCGCCCGCAGAGGCGCCCTCCAACATCTCCAGCCTGCCCCTGTACTGCTTCTCCCGGGGCTTCCTGGACTATTTGCCGCGGGTGCCCCTCTCGGCCCGGGGCGAGTACGAGCTGCAGGACGCCATCCAGATGCTCATCGAGGAGGAGGGACACGTGCGGGGCATGCTGGTGGACGAGCGGCTGACCCTCACCAGCCCGGCCGACCTGCTGGCCATCAACCGCCACTATCTGCTCATGGGCAACAACCAGCCCCAGTTGGCGCCCCACACGGTGGGCTGCAACACGCGCCTCATCACGCCGCTGCGCATCGAAGGGGGCACGATCATCGGCGAGAATTGCACCATCGGCCCCAACGTCTACGTGGAGCGGGATTGCCGCATCGGCGACGACGTCACCATCTGCAACGCAGTCATCCTCCGGGAGTCCGCCGTCCCCGACGGGGCGGTCGTGGAAAACCAGGTGGTTTCGTAAAAGGAGAAGCCCCATGTCACTTCACCCTGCCCAGGACCTTGACTACGAAGAAGCGCTCTACCGGCGCATGGACGACATGCTCTCCGAGCTGATGGAGAGGAACCCCACGGGGGCGACCCAGATGGGCGACCACCGCTGGGACGACCGCCTCGCGGACCGCAGCGCCGAGGCCCTGGACGAGGAATACCAGGGACTGCAGGCCATGCTGGCCGAGCTCCAGGACGTCGACGGCGACCGGCTGGGGCTCGATGCCCAGATCGACCGCCAGTTGTTCATGCACCTGCTGGGCATGTTCGCGCGCGACTACCAGGAGGTCAAGAGCCACGAGCGTAACCCGGGCGGCTACCTGGACGAGGCAGTGGGCGGCGCGATGCTGCTTATCATGCTGGAGTTCGCTCCCCTGGCCGACCGGCTGCGCTCTGCCCTGGGCCGGGTGCGGCAGGTGCCCCGCGTCCTGGCGCAGGCCCGGGCCAACATCGTGCCCGAGGCGGTGCCGCCGGTGTGGGCCGAGGTGGCCCTGGAGCAGGCCGAGGGAGCGGGCCCCCTCTTTGCGGCGCTGCTGCCCGCCATGGCCGCCGAGGCGGCGCCGGACCTCCAGGGGGACCTGGCCCAGGCGGGCCAGGTGGCGGCCGACGCCCTTGCCGGGTATGCGGCCTACCTGCGGGACCAGGTGCTGCCCGTGGCTGCCGGCGATTTCGCCGTGGGGCGCCAGGGCTTTGACGCCCGGCTCCGCGAGGAGCACATGGTGGATTACGACGCGGACGAGCTGCTGGCCACCGGCTGGGAGCAGTTTCACCAGACCCGGGAGCAGATGGCGGCCGTGGCGGCCGAGATCGACCCCTTCCTCTCCGCGCCCGAGATCCTGGCCGCGGCCCGGGCCGATCACCCCGGCGCCGGGGAGTTGCTGGACGCCTACCGCCAGGAGATGGCGGCCATCCGCCAGTACGTCGTCGACCACGAGATCGCGACGATCCCCGAGGGCGAGGTGCTGCGCATCGTCGAGACCCCCACCTATTTGCAGCCCATCATCCCCTTTGCCGGCTACATGCCGCCGGGCATCCTGGAGGAAAAGCAGGAGGGCATCTTTGTGGTGACGCCCGTGGACCCTGCCCTGCCGCCGGAGGAACAGGAGGAGCGGTTGCGCCGACACTACCGGGCCAAGCTGCCCCTCACCGCCCTGCACGAGGCCTACCCGGGCCACCACCTGCAATTGGTGTGGTCCAACCGCCGGCCGCGCCTTGCCCGGCGGACCGGCACGCTGCTGGCGACGCTGTTCATCGAGGGCTGGGCCTTTTACTGCGAAGAGCTGTTGGAGCAAATGGGCTACCTGGCGCGGCCCATCCAGCGCCTGGGGCGCCTGTCCGACCAGTTGTGGCGGGCGGGGCGCATCATCCTCGACGTGTCGCTGCATACCCGGGGCATGGGCGTGGACGAGGCGGTAAGCTTCTTGGTGGAGCAGTGCGGCCTGCAGCGGCCCGAGGCCGAGGCCGAGGTGCGGCGCTACACCATGTCGCCCACGCAGCCCCAGTCGTACCTCATGGGCAAGCTGGCCATCCTGGACCTGGTGGCCGACTATCGCCGGGCGCACCCCGGCGCTTCGCTGCGCCAGGTCCACGACGCCATTCTGGGCTGCGGCTCGCTTCCGCCCAGGTTGATGCGCAGGCAACTGGGACTCGCCTGACCCGACAGCCTACGCTTATCCATATCTCTGTGCAAACTCTCCTCCCCGACGTTTGCCATGGCCCCGCGCTTGTCCCGCCCTGGTCCCGAGGAACAGGGTCCGAGGGAAAGGACAGTGTCCGAGGGAGAGCGCAGCGCGGGGGGAGGGGGCCGGGGCGAGGGGTTGCCTCACAACAGCGCTTGCAAACACCCGTGTTCAACTTTGCAGCACCTCCACGTTGTGATATAATTTGAGGGATGGGCAAGGGCGAAAGGAGTACTGGTCGGCGAGGACCAGATTCGCCGGGAAAAAGGCGGCAAGCAAAGGAGGCACGATGTCGAGCCGAGAAAGCTGCCGGTTTGTACACCCAACGGAAGAGCGGTTTGCACGCATCCTGGACTTTTACCGGATCGAGTGGGAGTACGAGCCGCGCACGTTCGTCCTGGAATGGGACGACGAGGGCAACGTAGTGGAGGCATTTACCCCCGATTTTTACCTGCCACAGCAAGACCTTTACATCGAGCTGACGACCCTGCGACCAAAGTTGATCAGGACCAAGAACCGGAAGCTGCGCACCGTTCAGGAGCTATACCCCGACGTCAAGGTCAAGTTGTTCAAGCGGCAGGATCTGCGTTCGCTGCTGCTCAAGTATGGGTTTGACCAGGAGGCGGCCCGCATCGCGGGCAGCGAGGCGCAAGGGTAAAGGAACGAATCGTGAGCTGGCACCCTGTCGAGGCGTATGGAGAGCTGGCGGCGGACATCTCTCAAGTGCTGATCTCGGAGGACGAGATCCACGAGCGTGTGCTGGCCCTGGGCCAGGAAATCTCCCGGGACTATGCGGGGCGCAACCCGCTCCTCGTGGGCGCCCTCAAGGGCGTCTTCCTGTTCATGGCCGACCTGCTGCGCGCCATCACCATCCCGGTGGAGGTCGACTTTTTGGCCGTGTCCAGCTACACGGCTGCGCTGCGCGACCGGGGCGTCGTGCGCCTGGTAAAGGACGTGGATGTGCCCATCACCGGGCGCCACGTGCTCTTTGTCGAGGACGTGATCGATACGGGGCTGACCCTGAGCTATCTGCTGAGCACACTTCAGGCCCGCGGGCCGGCCAGCCTGGAGGTCTGCGTCCTGTTCGACAAGCCGGGGCGGCGCCTGGTGGATTCTCCCCTCAAATACCGCGGATTCGAGCTGCCCGACAGCCACGTGGTGGGCTGCGGCCTGGACTTTCGAGAGCGGTACCGCAACCTGCCGTTCGTGGGTCTCCTCAAGCCAGAGCTCCTTCGCTGACGCGCCTCTGCTCAAGTCGCGTTTCTTGCACAAAAACAGGGGCCCCAAGTGACCTTCTTGCTTTCCTCGCTATTCTTTCCGGCTCTCGTTTGTCCATTGCTCGCGCAATCTTAACGAGTTTACCTTCCAGAACTTCCAGATCGGCATGCTAATGCACGGCTGACCTGAAAACTGCGAGAAAGCTTCCAATCACTCGGGGCTCCCTCACCCTTTGGGAGCATACTACTTGTTCCCTCCGGGCAGATACTAATATACCACAGGTCAGGTCATTTGTCAAGGCCTGGTTACAAGTTTTTTACCTTTTTCCCCTCGCCAGTTCAAGAACCGACTACCTCGTGGTCAATGGCAGGCAAGCGCGCCCCCTTATGGGGGACTGCCGGACGGCACCTCGTCGCCGCTGCGGCGGAGGGCGACGCCGTAGAGGGGCACCGCTGGCAGCAGGAGCGCTGCCGAGGTCACCAGGGCGGCGCGGATGGAGACGTTGCCGATGGCGCCCACGAGGGGTCCGCCGGCGATCTGGCCCAGGGCGTCGACCTGGCCGGTGACGGAAAAGAGGGTCGCCCGCACCTGGGGGTCGTCGATGCGCCGGTTGATCCAGATGTCTTGCAAGGGGGTGACCAGGCTGCGCATTGTGGAGGCCAGGATGAAACAAGCCACGGCCAGCCAGAAGGCCCGCGCCAGGCCAAAGAGGGCCAGGCCGGCGACGATGAGGGTGGCGCTGGCCATGAGCACCCGGGCGAGGGACCGGGCGCGGCCGGTATCCAGGCGCCGGCGAGCCCATTCGACGACGGCCAGGCCGAGGACGGCGTCGACCGCCCGCAGGGCGCCGAACCACACCACGGGCTCGAGCCTGCCGCCAAAGGGGGCCGGATAGTTCTCCAGCAGGTGAGCGGTCCACAGCCGGTCGAATCCCTCGCTGTAGAGCCCGTAAAAGAGGCCGATGCCCAGCAGGGCGAGGAGAACCGGCTGGCGAGCGACGAGGCGCCGGGCGTCGCACACGGTCCCGGCCATCATACGCCAGGTGCTGCGCTCGCCGGGAGGCGCGGGCCGGAAGCCCTCTTCGCCCATGGCAAGGGCCAGAAAGCCGGCCAGGGCCAGGAACAGAAGGCCGCCGATGACGATGGGCAGTCGTACGTTGATGATGCCCACGACAACGCTGAGGGGAATGGCCAGCAGGCCGCCGGCGCGGGCGGCCTGGGAGCCGCGCATGAAGGCCGGGCCCACGCGGTCTTCTCCCACCTCGTCGGCGATCCAGGCCTGGGTGGCGCCGCTGGTAAAGGTGTAGCCGATGCCCCAGATGACCTGGGACAGGGCCACGGCGGCAAAGGTGGCAAAGGAGCCCTCGACGACAAAGGCCACTCCCGTGAGAAGGTAGCCGATGATGATGGACAGCTTCCGGCTCTTGACGTCGGCCAGGATACCGGTAGGGATCTCGAAGGCAAAGGCCGTCGCCTCCAGGATGGTGCCCACCAGGACGAGCTGCAGCGGGCTGAGGCCGACGACGGTAACGTGATAGATCAGGTTGACCGTAAAGATCAGCGAAAAGAAGAGCGCCGCGGCAAATTCGAGGACGAGATAGACCGTGATGGGGGAGAGGCGGCGGAAGGGGTGTGCCATCGAGGTTTGCGCCGTGCGCTACTTTGGCAGCAACTGGTGGACCACCGTCTCGGCGCCGGGGCTCACGACCTGCACCAGGGAACGGATGTCGTCCAGGTGGGCGCGGACGGCGGCACGGTCGATGCCCGGCGGGGCATAGACGGTAAAGAGCACCTCCTGCGTCTCGGGGCGGATGCGGCTGCGGCTGTCGGGCCCGTAGAGGATGCTGGACAGCACGCCCTGGCCGTCGGCGATGTACATGTCGCCCGCCTTGAGCGCCTGCTCGCTGCCGTTCATGAGGGTATAGACCTCACTGCCGGTCGCCACGTCGACGCGCACCGGGTGCTCGACGAAAGCCGCGTCGTGGCCGGCGGTCAGAAGCTGGTTCTGCAGCTCGGCCATGAACATGGCTTCCACCAGGGCGGCCACCCGTGGAATGGACCGCTTTTTCAACACGATGGACTCGAGCTGGTGCTGGACGTGATAGGTCTTGTCAAAGCGGCGGTAGTAGGCGGCATAGGCCGCCAGGGTAGGCAGGGCCTTGAGGGCAGCGCGGTCGAGGCCGGCATAACGCCCTCGCAGCTCGGCCTCCAGCTCCTCTTTGCGGCGATCCAGCTCCGGGTGCGCCTCGGGATTGGAGACGCCCCGCATCCACAGGAACCCTACAGCAGCAGTGGGATAGGCCTGGCGCCAGGCCTCTGTGAAGACGAACATGGTGCGCATCCTCCTGTGCTTGCCGGATGCCACGATTCTACCGGCGAACGGGGCATCTGTCAAGCAAGGACGGGAGCCGAGGTGTGCGGCCGTGCCCTGTCAGCGCGAGTCAACGCGAGCGGTACGCTACCTCGTAGTGGGTGACCGACGGCTCGAGCTCGAGAAGATATTCGGTGTCCTCCGGGTAGTAGCGGGCGCGCTCCGGGTCGTCGCCGGCAAAGGCGCGGATCGCTTCGTACGAGTCCCACAAGGTGATGAGCAGGAAATCGGTGACGCCGCCGGCACTGCGCCGCAGGATGAATACCCCGCGGTTGCCCGGCGTGGTCTCGTAGTCGGGTATGCCCGTGAGCTGCAGATAGGTCTCGTAGGCGTCGGCTTTTGCATCGGGAACGGCGCCATGCCAGGTACGTGCAATCATCGTCCCTCCTTTGTCCGGGATTTGCATAGCCTGGCCTGCATCCGCGCAGGCAGATGCCTCGCACTATAACATTGGTGGGCCGCGCTGTCAAGAGCGTCCGGCATACGTTGGCGAGGTCCTCCCGTCGCTCTCGGCTACTGCCCGGCGAGCCTCTCCCTGGGGGTCGAGACGCATCTTCTCGATAATTCGGGGTAGGGGCAGGTCTCGCACCTGCCCAACAGGGCGAGCGCAAGGGTTCGCCCCTGCACTTTGAGATGATACGCCGAGACAATCGAAAAAGTGAGAAACGATTTGACAGACTGCACATTACCATGATAGAATGACTGTGGAGCCGAGACTGCTGGGCCGAAAAAGCCGCGACCAAAGCGCCTGGCCGGGTCCAGCGAGAATCGTGCAGGAGAAAGCACCAAAACATGGCCGAGGCCTCGAGCAGGAAAGGTGGGGCGGTTCACCCTGCCGGAGAGCCGGGCAAGTCCGAGGTTGCTGAGCTGCTCCGGACGTTCCAGGAGCTGCGAGCGACGACGTTAGAGTTGCGAGCACAGAACGAAGCATTGGCGCGTGCTCGCCAGGCGCTGGAAACGGAGCGGCAGCGCTACCAGGATCTGTTCGACTTTGCGCCCGATGGATATCTGGTCACCGACCGCGAGGGGGTTATCCAACAAGCCAATTGCGCGGCCGGCGACCTGCTGTGCGTTCCGCGCCAGGAGCTGGCGGGCCAGCCCCTGGCGTCCTTTGTGCACGGCGCCGATCGCGCTCTTCTCCTGGAGCAGATGGCCCTGCTCGCCGGCGGAGACGAGCCTGCAGCCGGCATCGAGGTGCGCTTGCAGCCCCGCCAGGGAGCACCCTTTGACGCGGCGCTCAAGGTGGCGGCGGCGCAGAACCAGGAGCAGCCGGCCCGGCTGCAATGGCTCATCCGCGACATAAGCGAGCGCAAGCGGGTCGAATCCGACCAGGAGCGCCTCCTGGCCGAGGTGGAGAAGCAGCGCGACACGGTCGAGACCCTGGCGCATACCCTCGCGCGGGACTGGAACACCCTGCAAGCCATCATGGAGAACACCGCGACGTGCCTGGCCTACCTCGATCGGGACTTGCATCTACAGCGGTTCAACCTGGCCTTTGCCCAGAAGTGGGGCACCGACGAGTCGGAGCTCCTGGAGTGCAGCAGCTTCCAGATGTCGCCCGGCAGGCGGAACAGCGAGGTCCTCCAGGAGGTCTGCGAAACGGGCCAGGCGATGAGCTTCCGGGCGCGGCCCTGCGCGCGCCCCGGAGAGGAAGGAGCCGCCATGTCCCACTGGGATTGCACCCTGGCGCCGGTGAAGGATGGGACCGGCAAGGTGCAAGGGCTGGTCCTCTCTTTGCTGGAGGTCACCGAAGAAGTCAGGGCCGTCGAGGTGCAGAAGGCAGCGCAGGAAGCGCTGCACCGCCAGAACGAGGAGCTCGTGGCGCTCACGCGCGAGCTGAACGCCTTTGCCCACACCGTGGCCCACGACCTGAAACAGCCGCTGACCATCGTCATGGGTTTCGCCGACATGCTCCACGAGGAGATGAACAGCGCGCTGGACGATTCGCAGAGACGGATGCTGCAGGGCATCAAGCAGGGCGCGCGCCGCATGAGCAACATCGTCGAGGGCCTGCTGCTGCTGGCCAGCACCCGCAGCTCCGAGATCCAGCCGGGCCCGTTGGACATGGGCGACGTCGTCCGCGAGGTACGGCAAAACCTGGCGGCCGTCATCGAGGAGGCGGGCGCCGAGCTGGTGATCCCCTCCACCTGGCCGGTGTGCCTGGGCTACGGGCCCTGGGTCGAGAGCGTGTGGGCCAACTATATGACGAACGCCATCAAGTACGGCGGGNNCCGCCCCGGGTAGAGCTGGGCGGTAGCGTCCTGCCCGGGGGCTACTGCCGCTTCTGGGTGCGGGACAACGGCCAGGGCCTGTCGCCCACCGAGCAAGCCCGGCTTTTTACCTCCTTCACCCGCCTCGGGCAGCCGCGCACCCTGGGCCACGGCCTGGGGCTGACCATCGTCCGCCGCATCGTCGAGCGCCTGGGCGGCGAGGTGGGCGTCGAGAGCGAGCCCGGCCAGGGCTGTACTTTCTGGTTTACGCTGCCGACCTGACCCCCCGGCCCCCTTCCCGTGCCGGGAAGGGGAGAGTCAACTCCCCTCCCCTTGCAGGGGAGGGGCCGGGGGAGAGGTCGCTCTCAGTCCATGAGGGCCTGGACAATGGCGGTGGTGCTGGCCAGGCGGTCGCTGAGGTGGCTGGCCATGGCGCGGTGAAAGGCGGTTGCCAGCTCGGGGGCCTGGGCTTCCATGCGCGCCAGGTCCTCGGCCGAGAGGCGGTAGACGGTGCACGCCCCCTCGACGACGACGCTGGCCGTGGCAGGGACACCGAGGTACAGTCCGACCTCGCCGACGACGGTGCCCGGCCCCCGGGTGCGCAGGCGCATGGAATCTCCCCCCTCCCCCTCGAGTCGAATCGTGACCTGCCCCTCCTGGATGAAATAGAGGCCCTTTGTCGGTTCCCCCTGGCGGATGAGCACCTGGCCCGCCTCCAGGGTTAGCTGCTCCATGTAGTCCGCCACCCGGCGCATGATCTCCGGTTGGCGGCCGCCCCCGGCCTCGTCGAACCACGTCGCGCCCTTGCCCTCTGCCCCACCTGCAAAGGAGGGCACCGGCTCCGCCGCCTGGAAGCGGGCGAGGAGCCGGTCCTCGCACCATTCCAGCCCGTGATCGAGGTCTGGAAAGACGCGCCAGGAACCCGGGCCCTCGCCGGGGGCGTCTTCCTGGGGCAGCTCGCGCTCCAACTGGCGCTGCAGGCCGGGGGAGAGGTCGGTAAGGACCAGGGTCAGGTTCCGCGACCGGGCCAACTGCGCCATCCGCGCAAAGCTGAGCACCGCCGACACGTCCATGCCGCTGACGCGCCTGAAATCCAACAGGACATAACGTGGCGCGGGCCGGTGGGACTCGGCGAGGCGGTCGCGCACCCGCTGCAGCAGGCTGTGGGCCGTGCCAAAAAAGAGGTAACCCTGCAGCTCCAGGACAAAGAGCCAGTCGCCCTTCTCGCGCAAGAGGCGGTCGTGGAGGAGGGGCCGGTCGACGTTGCTGCGCAGGGCGCTGGCCGACAGGGCGCGGCGCACGGCGCCCACCCGGCTATACTCCAGGACGAACAGGAACACCGCCAGGGCCAGCCCCAGGGCCACGCCTTCCAGGACGCCCAGGGTCATGGTGACGATCAGGATGAGGACGACGATGGCATAGTCGAGGCGCGAGAGCCGCGGCCAGGCGTCGTAGAGCCATTCGACGAGGAAGGCCAGCCCCAGGAACAGGGTCAGGCCGCCGGGCACCACGCGGGGCACGTAGCTGAGGAGCGAAGGCCCCACGAGGAGCATGGCGCCGCACAGGGCGGCGGCCACCAGGCTGACCAGCCGGCTGGGAGCACCCATGAGATAGCTCAGGCTGGAGATGCTCAGCGTCTGAAAGCCGACGGGACCTCCGCCGCCCAGGCCGGCCAGGAGGTTGGCGGCCCCGGCGGCCTTTAGCTCGCGGTTCAGGTCCACGTCGCGCCGAGCCAGCAACTCCAGGCTGCTGGCATTGAGGAGCAGCGAAACGACGCTGATGACGAGGATGGTGCCCGTGCTGCCCGCCTGGGCCAGGACTGACGACCAGTGGGCCTGGCGCAGCAGCCCGNNACCAGTGGGCCTGGCGCAGCAGCCCGGGGGTCAGTGGCTGCCACAGCCCGCCCGGGGGAAAGGGCCCCAGGAGCCAGCCCTGCCCGCCGCCCTGGCCCGCCGCGCCGGGCGCCCACAGCGACGAGACCGGCACGCCGGAAACCCACACGACGACGTAAAAGAGGGCCACGGCCCCCAGCATCAGGCCCGGCAGGATGAGAAAGTGGCTCCAGCGGCGCAGGACCAGGAGCGTGACCAGGGCAATCCCCAGGCCCGGCAGCCAGCGAACCAGGAGATCGAGCCGCAGCAGGGCGGGGACGTTGGCCAGGGTGAGGGGGGCGCCGGCCATGACGCCAAAGCTGCCCTGGACCAGCAGCCAGCCGATGCCCGCCAGGAAGCCGCCGACCACGGGATAGGGCACATAGCGCACCAGCCCTCCCTGCCGGAACCAGCCGAGGAGGAAAAAGAAGACGCCGGCCACCAGCGACATGAGGGCAATGGTGGCCAGGACCGTTGCCAGCAGCTCCTGCCCCGTGGACCCGGCGGGCAGGTTGCCCGCCATGGCCGCGGCCGACGCGGCGAGGATGGCCGCCGGTCCGTCCTGGGGGTTGGCCACGGCGCCGGGCAGTGAGCTGCCAAAGGCGACGACGAGGTTCATGACGGCCGCGGCCAGGAAGGTGAGGCCAAGGCCGTAGGAGACGTAGGGGGCCAGGTCGCCGGCAAAGATCAGGACCGCAAACGAGGTCTGGGCCATGATGACCAGCACCCCCGCCACCGATCCTGCCACCAGGCCGGGCACCAGGCGACCGGGCCGGGCGCCGCCGCGCAGCCTGGCGGCGATGGCCTCAAAGCTTCTCAACGGGCTCATCGCCTGCGCGTCATTCAAACCCGTCCAGCAGCGGCTTGCCCTCGGCGCGCACGCCCAGGTCAAAGAGAACCTGCTGGCTGAGCTCTCGCGACAACTCCTCGGGGTCGCGGGTGCCCAGGGGCAGGTGCCCGGCGGCCATTGTGCCGTGGCCCCCGGCGGTGCCGGCCTCGCCCACGATGGATTGCACCAGGCGGCCGGCGCCCCCCACGGGGTTGCGGGCACGGATGGAGACGATGAGCTCGTCCCTGTAGACGCCCATGACCACCGCCCATTTCGTGCCCTGGAGCCTGAGTAGGAGGTCGGCCAGCTCGGCCGCCAGGTCGGGCCGCGACATGGCGCCGATGTAGGACAGGATCACGCCATCGTAGACGCGGGCGGTATGCAGCGCGGCGTCCAGGCGCTTGAAATAGTCGTTGGGCACCTGCGCGTTCTCGATCTCGGCCAGGGCCTCCAGGTCGACCAGCCCCTGCAAGCGGTGGTAGACTGCCATGTCCTCGGGGCCTGCCTCGCGCATCAGGCCCAGCGTGTCGCTCTTGATGCCATAGTACAGCGCCGTGGCCAGCAGAGGCTCGGGCTCGATGCCGGCGGCCAGCAGATAACCGGCGAGGATGGTTGACGTGGCGCCGATGTCGGGGCGCACCTCGGCAAAGGCAACCTCGGCACTGCCCGGCCGCAGCGGATGGTGATCGAAGACGATGATGGGGAGCTGGCCTGGCAGCAGGGCATTGTTGCCCGTGCCGGGCTGGGTGTCCACCAGGGCGATGGGCACGTCCTGGCGCAGCTCGGCGGCCAGCAGGCGGCGCAGTGGCCGGCCAAGGTAGCGCACCAGGGCCTTGTTTTCCGCGCGCCCGATGATGCCGCGGTAGACCAGGTCGGCTTCGACGTCGAGACTCCTGCCCTCGTAGGCCGGCCAGGGAGACTTGAGGAGGGTCCGCAGCGCCAGGGCGCTGGCGATGGCGTCGGGATCAGGATCGTTGTGGGGCAGGATGAGCAGCCGTTGGACGCCTTCCAGGCTGCGGGCGAGGTCGTCAAGACGTGCCGGCATCAAACGAGACTCCTCTCTCACAAAGCCGCCCTACATCCACGCCCGGCGGCGCAGCCACAGGATCATGCCCGCGGGCAGGAGGAGCAGGGCCAACAAGGTTAGGGTGACATCGGGCGCGCGATACAGTGAGCGAATCACCAGCCCTCCTCGCGGCAGAATGGTGGCCCGGATCATACCACGGGACATGGCCAAAGTCAAGCAATGGCCGTCCAACCCGGCTCACGCCCATGGGGAGGCGGAGACGTGCTATGTCTAGGGGCTCTCCTCGTCCCTGGCCCTGGCTCCCGGCGTTGGGGAGCCCATCTCGGCCAGGCGGCGAAAGACGGCCACCTGCTCGACGGCGATGGGCTTCCATTCGTCGGGCAGGCGGCGAAACTCGCGGAGCAGCGCGCGCACCAGGTCGTTGGACTGCATCCAGGCGACGTCATCCTCCTCGGCGCTGTCGTTGGACGCGCCCAGGGGTGGCAGATGGCCGGCGGCGCGCAGCACCTGTTCGCGAGAAGCGTGAAAAAAGTCCGCCAGGCGGAACAGCGTCTCGACCTTGGGTACGTGGCCTTTGTTGATGATATCGCTGAGGGTTGCCTGGCCCACGCCGGCATACACCGCCGTCTCGCTCTGCGTCAGATCGCGTTCTTTGAGCTGCTCGCGAAGCCATCGACCCAGTTCCGTCATGCGTCCACTCTCCTTTCCACGCCTCGGGACCATTGTACCGCAAAAGGGGCGTCAAGTCAAAAGCGACCCGCCGATGACAGATCCGATACGAAATTCCGAATGGCTCGCAATCCGTCCTTGACAGGGCGCAAAGTCCCCGGTAGAGTATATGTATCCAATAATCGATTCATAATTCTGAAAGATGGAGGACAATGTCCATGTCACAGGGGCCCGCTGCCCTCACGCCCAAGGAGCGCTTGATCAAGCTGTTAAAGGAGCCACACGAATCGACCGAGGCCAGGATCCGCATGCTGGCCTGCATCCTCGCCGACCCCCGCCTCTTTTCCTCCCTCGTGATCCGCGTCCCCTTGCGCCGCTACCAGCTCGCCCCCCTCCGCGCCATCCTCGATAGCGTCCTGAACCGCCGGGGCTACGAGTTCTTGCTGATCTTCCCCCGCCAGTCCGGCAAGAACGAGGCAGTAGCCCAGCTCCTGGCCTATCTCCTGAACCTCTATCAGCGGGTGGGCGGGAACATCGTCTATGGCGCCATCGGCAACGCGCTGGGCATGGGAGTTGAACGCCTGGAGGAGCGGCTCGAGAACACCTGGAACGCCGGCCAGTGGGCCCGCAAGGTGCGCCCCCTGCGCCGTTGCCTGGGAAAAGCCGCCGTCGTGTTTGTCAGCTCCCACCCCGCCGCCACTGCCCGCGGTCAAACCGCCCACCACCTGCTTGTCATCGACGAGACCCAGGACCAGGACGGCGCCCACGTCGAGGCAGTGTTCACCCCCATGCGGGCCGCCAACAACGCCACCGCCCTATACATCGGCACCGTCAAGCTGACAACCGACTACCTCTGGACCAAGAAAGGTGAGCTGGAGCGCGAGACCGCCCGCGATGGCCACCGCCGCGTCTACCTCGTGCCCCCCGAAACCGTCACCGACGAAAACCCCGCCTACAAAGTGTTCCTCGATAACCAGGTGCGCAAGTACGGCCGCCATCATCCCATCGTTGCCAGTGAGTATTTTCTGGAGCCCATCGACGGCACCGGCGGGCTGTTCGACGTGCGCCGCCGGGCCCTGATGCGCGGCATCCACCCCCGCGAGCTGGAGCCGGCCGCCGGCGAGCTCTACATTGCCACCCTGGACGCCGCCGGCGAGGACGAGGCCTCCACCGACCCCGTCGCCCGCCTGGCTCACCCTGGACGAGACTACACCGTCGCCCACGTCTTCCGGGTGGACTGGCCGGCTGTGGGATTGTATGCGCCGGGCCTCACCTATAAGGCCGTTGACGTGTTCGTCGACCATGGCTCACGTCACTTTGAGGATACCCCGGGCCGGCCGGCCCTGGTGCACCGCCTGGCTGCCTGGCTGCAACATTGGGGAGTCGCCCACCTGGTAGCCGATGATACCGGCGTGGGCCAGGGGCTCGTGGCCTGGCTCGGCGCCGCCCTGGGAGCCGCCAGGGTCACCGGCTTCACCTTCCATCCCTCCGCAAAGGCCAACCTCGGATCCATGTTCCTGTCCCTTGTCGAGACCGGCCGCTTTCGCTATTGGGCCGGCGACGAGGACGAGCCCGGATCTGACGGCTGGTGGTTTTGGTCTCAAGTCGCCGCCTGCACCTACGAGCTCCCGCCCGAGGGCAGGTTTGACCGTGACCTGCGCTGGAGCGTGCCCGACAATCACAAGACACCGGTCCCCGGCAGCCAGCCCCAGCTCACCCACGACGACCGCCTGATCTCCGCTGCCCTCGTCGCCGAGGCCGATCGCCTGATCCGCGAGGGCAAGATCGTCGTTGGCGTCGCCGGCTCCGGCATCGTCGACGCCATCGACCCACTGTCGGAAATGAGCTTTTAGCCATGGCCACCATCGTTCCCGTCTCCGGCGGTTGGGATAGCGCGCTGACCTGGCTCTTTGTCACCGGTCACCTGGCTGATGGATGCTCCCGGCGCTGGCAAGACCCCGACGCCGTCGCCGTCTTTACCGACCCTGGCCACGAAGACGCCCGGACGTATGCCGTCCTTGACCTCCTCGACGCCATGACCGGCCGGCCCATCGTGCGCCTGCAGGGCCCCACCTGGGAGGAGGCCCTGGAGGCCCATTCCTGGTTCCTCCCCTGGCATCGCGCCCGCTGGTGCACCCCCACATTCAAGATCCGCCCGTTCGAGGCCTGGGTCTCCGGCCTGGGCCCCGTCGTCAGTTGCATCGGTCTGCGCGCCGACGAGCCCGAGCGCGCCGGTTACCTCGGCGAGCGCGGCAGCCAGATCACGCCCGTCTATCCCCTGCGCGAGATGGGGGTCACCTACTCCGATCGCCAGGCCCTGGGTCACAAGCTCGGACTCCCCGAGCCGGCGCCCTGGTCCTGCTTCAACTGCCCGTTCAAAACACACTTCCTCTGGGTCACCCTCGTGGAGCAGTATCCCGAGCAGGCCGAATGGTGCGCCTGGGTCGAGGAGGAGAAAGAGCGCCGCGGCGCCGGCGGGTTCGGCTGGATACGCAAGTACAAGATCCGCGAGCTCATGGAGAGCCCCCAGCTCCGCGCCGACATTCGCCGCCGCTATTGGTCCCGACACCGCCCACCGCAGCCCGCGCTACTCGACGCCGGCGAGGAGGAGGCTACCCCATGCCTGCTATGTCGCGTCAAATGAGTTGGGGGCCCCAGGGCGACCAGGTCCTCGAAGGCCAGCACCCAACGCGCCCACCGTCTACCAGCTCCTGGAGGATGCAGGCACCGCCCGGCCGGAGTACCGGCCGACCTATGTTCAGCCTGGTGGGGGGCCCCGCCCGCTCCCTGGAGGCCCTGGAGGATGCAGGCCCCGGCTTCGCCGCTTCGGCTCGCTCCGGTCCGCTCCGGTCCGCTTCCCCTCCGCCTGCACCTTCGCCCGCGCGAGACGGCCGGGCGATCCCGACGCCGGACCATCGCGCTTGTCCTGCGCGACAGCGTCAGGAGGACGGTGCGACCCCGGGACGCCGCGCGTCGGCCGGCAACGGCAGCCGGCCGTATCAGGCCCGTTGGGTCCCACGCAGCGCCCCGGCGCCCGGCCCGCGCCGGCTTCGGCTCCGGCTCCGGTCCGCTACCCTCCGCTGCCCTCCGCGGCCTTGCAGCTCCGCCTATGTTCTGCCTGGAAGGAGGATCGACGACCATGACCAAACCGTTAACCCCAGGGTATAAAGCCCCTGGAGCTGGAAACCCGCCCGCCGGCGACGAATCGCCCGACGATCTCGCCCTTCGGGCCCTGGAATCGCTGCTGGCCGGCGAGTATGACCACGCTGACGAGGCGCTGAAGGGCATCCCGCCCGCCCGCCTGCGCCGCCTGGCTCTGGCCGCACAAGACCTCGCCCGCATGGCCCAAACCGCCGCCCTCCGGCCGTACATTTGCGGTTGGGGAGAGGGGTAACGGGATCACATGATGGCCACAAGCACCCAAGCCTCAACTGGTCTCTTGCAGCGCTTCCGCGCCCTCTTCGGCCTCCGCGGCCGCCAGGCCCTGAGCGCCGCAACCGCCCGCGTCGACGACTCCCCCGGCTGGCACTCGTTTGCCGGTGGGCCCCACGACCGCGACGCCGGCGAGATCCAGCAGCTCTATAACGACGCCCTCACAGCCTGGCGCAAGAACCCCCTCGCCAAGCGCATCGTCGACATGATCACCGACTACTGCCTCGGCGATGGGCTCACCCCCACCGCCACCGGCAGCGCCGGCGCCTTTGTCCAACGCTGGTGGACCCACCCCCAGAACCAGATGGCCCTGCGCCTGCCCGAGCTGTGCGACGAGCTCACCCGCGCCGGCGACCTGTTCATCACCCTGCACCGCAACCCCGAGGACGGGATCTCGTACGTGCGGCCCGTCCCCAAAGACCGGATCCAGCACATCGAAACCGCACCCAACGATTGGGAAACCGAGCTCGCCTACCACGAGCTGCAGGCCGGCAGCACCCAGGTGCGCCGCTGGCCCTCGCCGGCCGACCCCGCCGCCGCCGAGGCCCCCGCCGTCATGGTCCATTACGCCATCAACCGGCCGGTGGGCGCCCTCCTGGGAGAATCGGATCTGGCCACCCTGATCCCCTGGCTCTTGCGCTACTCCCGCCTCCTCGAGGACCGCGTTCGTCTCCACTGGGCCGCCCGCGCCTTCCTGTGGATCGTCACCGTGCCCCCCAACAAGGTGTCAGAGAAGATGGAGCAGTACCGCATTGCTCCCGACTCCGGCGCCGTCATCGTCAAGGACGAATCCGAAGACTGGAAGGTAGTCAATCCCGACCTCAAGGGCATGGACAGTCAATTTGACCTGCGCGCCGTCCGCATGATGATCGACGCCGGCACCGGCATGCCCCCCCACTGGCGCGGAGAGCCCCACAACATCAGCCTGGCAACGTCGCGCAGCATGGACCGCGCGGCCGCCCGCCACCTGCGGCGCCGGCAGCTCTACCTTCGGTTTCTCGTCGTCGACCTGGCTCATATCGCCTATACCCGCGCCTGGCAGATCGGCAAGGTGCGCGCCACCCCCCGCCGCGAGGCCATCAGCGCCGAGACCACCGACATAGACCGCCAGGATAACCAGGAGCTCGCCCTGGCCGCCCGCGACGTCGCCCAGGCCATGGCCGCCCTCAAGGCCCAGGTACCCGGCAGCAGCCCCACCCTCCAGCGCCTCCTGTTGCGCCTCGTGTTCCGCTTCGCCGGCGAGCCCCTTGACGAACCCGTCGTCGACGCCATTACCGCCGAGTTGATGCAGCCTGCAGGCGCTGAGCTGGCCACCGAGAGCCCCAACGAGGAGCCCGCCCCATGAGACCCTACCCGCCCGCCGGCTCCGTTCGTAGTAACGGCTTCAGCCGTTCCCTTCGCCGCAACGTTCGTAGTAACGGCTTCAGCCGTTCCCTTCGCCGTAACGTTCGTAGTAACGGCTTCAGCCGTTCCCTTCGCCGTAACGTTCGTAGTACCTAAATTTGGCCCAAATAGAGGGCAAGATGCTGCAAGGTCGGAGGTGGACTTGA